>Ga0307513_10003510_pt1 | contig 21229 bp, 21 predicted proteins | sample 15_EM_MG_FD_202174 | JGI IMG/M metagenome (GOLD analysis project Ga0307513, IMG submission 202174) | Populus trichocarpa ectomycorrhiza microbial communities from riparian zone in the Pacific Northwest, United States - 15_EM | ecosystem: Host-associated > Plants > Roots > Unclassified | place...
GGTTGAACCCGACACCTCCGGAACACCGGACCGAAGCTGCCACTGTAAGAGCCAACGAAAGTACATCGAAATCCAACGTCATTTTATAGTACACAAATCTACGAGACATAAGACAAAGAGAGAAAAGTGTCTGGGGGGGGGGGGAGAAATCTGAGAAAAGATACCGGGAGTGGGTAAACGGAAACGAATCACGACCTCCGTTCTGCGACCTCCATGCTGCGTCATACCTTCAACGCAATGGGGTTGAAACAGAAGTCTCCTTCAGTGAATTTATTGACAGTAACTTGTAAACCGAGACTACGAAGAAGGTCGGTGGTACGGCGAGTTTCTATTGATTCGTATCCATTGTTCCAGATATAGAGCCTCTTGAGCGACCGTAGATGGCGAGCGTGCACAGAAACACTGACGGCATCGAGGACTCCTTGGTCGACACCCGTCAAATGGATTTCTTCGATCATTATCGCCTTCTGCAAGAACATGATCACCATGGGGAGGTCAGATACGGCCATCACCCACGACACGGATAGACTCTTCAATCCGAGCATGGAGATCCACGGCTTTGAGGGGTCCGCGTTCTTGAGGTCCCTTGACCCAAGGCATGCGAGGTGTTCGAAGACCGAGGACGAATCGTCGATGTACTGGAACGGTTCCGGGTCTGGCCGCCAACAGTTATCACGTCCAGATTCTACGTCGATCAGAGAGAGCGTCTCGAGTGTCGGTGGGATATCAAACCTTGCAAGGAAGTTACGCGCGGGGCGGACGTCCGTCCATCCGAACACGAAGTGCTTCAGCGCTGGCAAACGCAGAATCGGGGTCCGAGATTGGGTGGAAGCGTGATCCGGGTTCGGGAAATATCCGATGACGTCCAAAACTTCGAGCCTGGGAGATGCGGCCAGGAGCGCGGCAAACTGTTCGAAGGTCGGGCCAGTTCGGTGATGTAGGTCCTTTATCTCGAGTTTGCAAAGATTCTGCAAGGAAATCACGGCCGATGTCCAGTTGACAGGCACATCAGAAAGGGATATCCCTCGAAGTTTCGGCATGAGGGTCCCAGTACTCCCAAACAGGGTCGGTACATCAACGGATTCCTGGGAAAGGAATGGCCTTGGTTCCTCCCCTACGCCATCGTCGACCGTTTCGAGGGATATTGATTCCAGAAGAGGAAGGTTCTGGATCTCGCACGCTCGAAGAAGCTCGTTTGTTGGGTGCCATATGTCCGACTTGATGGAAATGGACCTCCAGCGGTGTTCTGAGTCAGAAAGTGCAGCGATCATGCCCTTGAACTTGGCGTGATCCTCCTTCGGACGCCCGCCCTCTGCCTCCAAGTCGGGCCCGTTCCAAACGGGGTCACAGAAATCTATTTCAACGTCAATGGCCTTCGGTTTAGAAGCCTCGAGCCACTTCTGTACGGCGGAAAGTTGGTCTGCGTTGAGGGGATAAGCCAAAGTTACTTTGGTCCATAGATCTGACGTTTCGTTGGCGAGGTCGTTCCAATATTTGTCCACCAGGCAGAGGGTCTTGGCTCCATGAGAACGTGCTTCTTCTGACGAAAGTACCGCGAACTTGAAGAACTCTATTATGATCTCCGAGGGAAACTTGGCGATAGGGCCAGGCTGGGGCACGACATCGTGTTGGGTAGCTTGGGACATGATGACTGAATGAAATAAAGCCATCAACAGGGGCTCGATGTAATGCGTTGTGGGGCTTACATTGAAATTTGCGAGAGTTCGGGGTGTTGGTTAACCTCATGCACCTGTGATGTCTTATAAACAATCCATGTTTGTTTGTCGTGGCATCTGAGTGGAGTGGTTGACAAAAACCACATAAGCCGTGGCTGTGGTGGTTTGAGCCTACCATGGACAGGTGTCTCTACTCGCTTTCGGTGGTTCCATGGACTGACGCGACCGTTTGTGAGAGTGGATGTCACTAGAATATCAGCCATGGCTTGGATTGACATTGGTGCATAGACGTTGGTTTGATAGCCATGGCGTTAGTCGGTGAGAAATACTGTTGCGGAGTTTGGATCCAAAATAGGTTACCGGTCCCCAATATGCAATCTCCCAGAAAGCCGGCAAGGGATCTTACCAATTATAAGATACAGAAAGCGAATGGTTTGCCTGTTGTGCACATATCATCAGCGGGACCACGGAGGAATCTATAGGCAATGCTCAGCGAGGAACAGAACAAGGACGAGGGGAAGGGGACGGGACAGGGACAGGGGTTGAGCGTACATAGAGGCCGGGATTGTGCTTGGGATTGCGCCTGAGACGCGCCATTATTTTTGACCGTTATGGCCTGTCATAGTTAAGGGGCACGGAGGACCAACCGCCGGCCCAATTCCCGGTACAAAGGCTCAGAATCAGGATCAGGGAGCCTGGTCGCAAGGGGCAGCGAAGCTATGCCACGGAGGTGTTCCCACTACGTTTGCTTTAGTGTTATGAGGCTGTCTGGTGAGAATCGTGACGGTCAATGCATGGAGGTATCACCAACTGTGGGTGTTTGAAACCCGTGGCCGACGTACGCTGATGGGGCTGATGGTGGTTGGGGGCATGTGATAATGGTGGGTCCATGGACGGGATGGACCCAAGCTCGACGGCCGTCACCGACCAGCGAGATCCGCGAATGACCAACCATTAAACCAACGGGGCGCATGCACCTAGCTTAAATCCAGCCTCGAGTTCGGAGACGATCGTTTGTTGGTTGGAAACTCGAGTAGTGGCGATGTGAGGAGAAGTTCGCTGGTTGGTGTGGCCTGTGAATGTTTAGAAGTAGGGATTCAAGGTCGTACGACCCCGATGGGTGTGCGCCGAACGTAGTAATGTGGTTGAATGGCTGGTCATCCACGAAGCGCAACATAGGGAGACAGTCGCTCGCGCCCGCCAGGATTCGGGTTCCTACCGTTATCTCGCAGCTACCTCGAATTTCGACCATGGACGCGAACACACAATGTCCGGAGGAGCGGGACGGTACCATCTCAGCGTTGGACGCCGCCATCGAAGCCTTGAATCTCACGGAGGTCACAAGCATTACACCAGCCGAGGGGAAAATTCGTCTCGATCGTGGCACATGTTGTGGAGACGAGGATCAAGTGCGAATAGATGGAAGCGATGCCATTGAGGCAGAAATTACTATATCAAAAGAGACAATATCTTGAACATCTAATCTACGAACTGGAAACGATGGTTTTTCGCTTGACGGGGGGCTTGAGTTTCTTCCTCCTCTTCCCCTCTGAGAATGCGTTGGCGCTTTTGAGGTCCCGTCCCAACGAGTCCTCCTTCTTGACTTGGTAGATCCTGACAAGCCAATTCTCCGACGTGAACGCCTCCTCGAGGTAGTCCAAGGTGGGGCCGGTGGTGGGCAGGTGTTGGTTGCGAACTCGATCAACAGGAGCGTTACCTCCGAAAAGCTTTTCGAAGCTATGTAGAGGGTACGGACCACGTCAGAAGCTATAGTGATTGGGAAGGGAGTGAACCTCACTTGTAGTAGGACATCTTATACATCAAGCTGTTCTTCATGGTCTGCGACGCCTGGGCGTCAACCCTGTATTCTCCCGAGGGCGTGAAGTAGTTCGGTTCTTGAATCTCGTCGGGCCACACTCCTTGCGCAATCCTAACCATCCACAAGAACTTGTTAATGTCGTCTCCGGAGTATCCGATCAATCCTCCAAAGATGATCAGAACGTATTCCACGTCGTGTTTACGAAGAATAGGATATGCGACTTCCTCAGAAGAGGACATGGCTTTTCCAACGGTGGCAATATGGGCTGTAAGCAGAGGTAGTGAGTCATCATGAACCAAAAAAACCCATAGAACTCCACCAACTGTTATTCCAAGTGTTGTTATCCACAAGAGTCGGTCTGTCCGCCATACCGGCGATCTGGTATCCGTAGTCCCACCAGCTCATCACCACCGCATCCTCCTCCGTGTTCTGCCTTAACCAGTAATATGCCTCCCGGAAATCATCGATGATACGCTGGCTCCCGTCCTGGTTTCTCGAAGCCAACACGACCGAAGGGGACGAGTATGCGTAGGAAGTGACCCATGTACAGTGCATAACGAAAAAGACGAGGAGGAAGACGGCAACACTGATGACAACGAATCGGCTGTCCAGCCCAGCAATGCGGGGGGACTTGTCCTTTTCCAGGATGGTGGTGAAGACCTGGAGCCCTGCGGTAACATCCTCGACGGAATCCTTTTGTGTAGCTTCCGTGGCTGATGTCTTGTCCTTCTTGGCCTTCTTAGAGGCGACTTCAGAGCTGTGAGCACTGGAGACGGAGACCAGAACAGTCTCGGCAGTGGGCGTGTCAGGCGTCCTCGGGTCGATATAGGTGTCCAAAAGCGTCGAGAGGGCAACGGCAGCAGCGACACAAACACAAGGAGTAAGGGTCAGCATCAACCGAACCATGACGCCGGCGAAGTAGGTTCCTACGAGAGCGTAGATGATAACAAATACATGCTCGTCCCTGAGTTCCTTGAAACAAAGGATGACGCCAACTGGAAAGAGGAACACGAGGAATTGGAGATCCATGAAGAATGAGGGCCAAGCAGTCGGTTGATGCTCAGAAACCGACGCGATAATTGGAATATATCTAGTGTCATATTGGGTCAGCAGTCTGGAATGGCAACCCACAAAGATGGCTTTTTACTTTTTAGCATATCCCGTATCCCAGAGGGAGTAGAACCTTCCAGTCCAAGGAGCGATGTAACCTTTGTATGTCAGACCAACAAATCCGAGGGTTCCCAGAATACCGATGGTTACAACCGAGACGGAGAGCAGGGTCTGGAACTGCTTTGAGGAAACGTGGGACCTCACGAGGTAAGCAAAGGAAACGATTTGTAGGAGGCCAAAAACACCTGATTATTATCAGGTCAGCTCGGAACGCAGCCACGAGGGATGAGGCTTACCGAGGGCGGCCATATGCTCGCTGGTTCTGACGGGTTGGAAACCAACAAAGGGAACCTGCATACTGGCAAGTGTACCGATAGCATACCAAGACGAGTAGGCCACGTAAAGTCGGTTAGAGAATCGACCCATGAGAACCAAGACCAGGGCGTGAAGTGGGATCATATTCGTGATGAACGCATATCCACCTGTAAATGTTCGACTCAGTACAAGATATCATGGTGTAAGCCGGTTCAGTCCATACCCCAAGCAGCGACCATGTAGAAGTAGAAGAGCGCAGCAATGGTTCCGAAGAAAGCGCTTCCCATCTTTAGGGCTTTGATCCAAGAGTAGAAAGTGAACATGAGCAGGAAGATTGCGATGGCTTCGTTGTCGTAGGATCCCGCGACGGAACGCGAGATGTATCCTGGGACGATACCAATAAAGGCGGCAGCCAACAAGCCTGCGCTCTCGTCCTTCAGCTCTTTTGTGAACCTAATATCGTAAGTTCACCTTGAGTGACGAATGTCAAACCTCAAGAAACTCACATGTAAGTAGCCCAGGCGGTTAGGGCGCTAAATCCGGGAGCAAGCAGCACGCAGACATTTCGGATGTCCACAGGTAAGTTCAGAGCGTGGAGGACGTTGTAGATGACACCGCTTGTGGCCATCAACCCAGGGTAGATTGTACCTCCAACTACACGACCTAGTGGATACCATGCTGTTGGGTCGAACCAATTCCAGAATTCCTAAAGCAACTTTAGCACGCGAGACATCAGAGACGAAGACGCTGGACACACGTAGAACCCCTTGGAAGCTAACACTCTCGTAGCGCGACTACCAACAACCTTTAGCAACCTCTCTGAACGTGAATGACCTTGCAAAAACGTACTAGTTAAACCATGGATCACTAGCCACATCACATCAGCATTTGCTCCAACCGAACCAGGAAGCAAGGGAGGCGTACAATTCGTGGATGATACTCTCAAAGTTAATCACGGCGAACAACCTCGAAGCAATGGCAGCACCAGAGATGAAGACGAGGGCGACGGTGCGTAGAAACGATGCGGTATTCTGGACAGTCGACGGGGCCAAGTTGGATGGTAAAGAATAAGCCAATGTCATGTTGGCAAAAACGAAGGACCAGGGTTTCCTGCTACCGGCACCTTCCTCTTCTCAGTCTTTCGGCCAGCGACACCGTCTGTTGAAGGAACGATGGGGGTTGGCTTGGGTGCGGGTTCTGCGTCGTGGTTCGGCTGGAAGTTGGTGATCGTGTCAGGCGCGCGACGTGTCCACATCATATCAATGCTGGGCGCTTTAGCGCTGAACACCTCCCACAGAGATGCGCGGATCTCAAGGCTCTAGTCATCAAGGTGAGTGGAAAAGGTCGAAATTGGAGGGTTACAAGGATTGGGATGGGTCGGTGGGTTCAAGTGGCGCGTACGAACTCGTGTGATGAGCTCGCAGACCTGAGATTCACCGCTGTCATCCCTCCAGATACGGTTGGGAGGGATACAGCGAGCAACGGTCGTACGACCTGGACCACGACCCAGTGGTCCCAGGCCGCTCCCATTTCCCATGGCCTTACGAATGCACAGGTGACCGTTCGCCAGTCTGACCTTTCCTCAAACTTCCTCAAAGAGGATTCGCGGTTGACCACGATTTCTCTGTCAGGTCCACCACGCTCAACAACGAACTGGAGGAGACCCAGGCAGAGAGCCCTCATACTCATGATGACATCACACTGATAGGACGGCTCTCGGGGAAGTTGAAAGTGATAAACGCGTTCCTCGCGCGAGTTTGCGAGCCCTCAGCAGGAGTTGTTCTCGCTTCGTGCAACATTCACGTACGTCTGTTACCACTCAAGTTCTCACGTTTAACCCTGCCAACGCATCTCACGGTTCGGTCTGATGTGTTCCTTGGGAGTAGCTGCCTCCTAACCACGCGTCACTCACCCACCACCCAGGAGTTGAATCTCGACAAGACAATTCTATTAACGAATGTTAACTGGATCCAAATCGTAACAACTATTTCACGCCCTTGCGCTGCACGGCTCTCGCACGCGAATATCGGGCAATTACCCCCTCACAGAGCGACACTGAACTTGAAGCTTCCGTGAAAGCGGCCAAGACTCATTATCGGGGGTCCTATCTTATCGTGTACCGTGCTGCAGCCACAGCCAAACGCAAGCGCGTTGAAGTGTCCACTCCAGACTGTTATTTCGTTCGTTTGCTAAGGCGTCACCCTCTATCAGGCACCAACAGAAAACAACCTCGGGAATATAACTGGCGTACAGATGGTCACTGTACCTCGTTGCGGGATCTAGAATAGAGGTAGGGGGGAGACCCTGGGGGAGGGATTATCGTCGCACGCATACGCCGCAGGTTTATCTCTATCGTATATTGTGTAGGTATACTTAGTTTTGTGGCCACTGACAAATACGGGACCCCATGTGGCCGGTATTTTCTTTTTGTGTGCTCGGCTGAATCAGAGGACGAGACGATCGAGGCGAGGGGAGGAAGACCCGTTCGTTCACAGATACATATGTACAGGATTAACAATCTTTTCCGATTCGGAAAGCATCGCAACAAGGTCAAACCCTAGGCGAGTTTAGTAGCGCTGCCTAACTCGCCCCCTGCTGGTATTCCATGTGGGAAAAACGTGTGGAAGAGCTGAGGATAATGTCGCTCAGCTACGTCCGGGTGGCTCCTGCAAAGGGCGTATCAGAGAATCAAGACATCGGTCATTTAACGGGGATTAGCCCACTTTATACGTGCAATCAGCGACACATGTCCAGAGAATTCGTGTTCGTATTCACGATAATTGACCGCTGTTGATCCAGCAAGTGGGTAAGCGGGTACGACACCAGACTCACGCGACACCCACAGTCCGTCGCACCGATGCCCCCTCGCTTTTCTCTCAGTGCCAACACTTCCGGCGGAACTGCAACGGCCCAGGCTTTTACAAGATCGTTGACCGCAATCGAAGCACACACGTACAATTCAGCCGAACTTCGTTCAGCCGCAAGTCCTGCCTGATGCTCTGGAAAAATGGAATAGAATATCGGGGAGTTGATCCTGCAGGAGGTGATAGAACCCGATGGGACGTTGCACGGGCCAACCCGGAGGTGACCATCTCCAAACCTACAGAGGAAAATCCCCAAACGTCCAGGAGATGGGAAGGGAAACGCGAAGAGGAGAACAGGCACACTCACCCTTGCCGATATTAACCACGAATGTTCCAGGAATAGGTGGCACGTCAACCCACTCGCCAGAAAGGTTTTGTACCTGGAGCCCATTGTGCGATGACGCCTGCAGTAACTACGTGATTTCAACGTCAGCTACCCCGACCAGAAAGGCAAGGCTCCCGACGCACGAAAGTCAAAAAGCCGGAATCGAAGTGGGGGCCAACGCCTTGGTTTGAATCCACATCGTTGACGGCAGGGTGCTTGACCACCTATGAATCTGTTGATATCCGCCCGCAAGAGGTCACATTTTGGTACACACACGCACCTTTGTACGGTGCTCCATCACTGGATCGAAGAACATTCGTAAAGCATCCTGTTTGAGCCCAAATGCCTCCGCCATAAGATCAACGAACCGGTAGCTCAATTCCTCGCATTGCGCGAGGTACCGCAAGAAAGCCTCTTTAAAACCAGGGATGTCCTCTTCGTTATGCCACTCAAACGACGCCGGTTGGAACGGGGAAAGATCATACAGGGTCGGTGGGTACTCACTTGGGCAGGTCCCCATAGCTTGAGATACTCAGGCGCCCCGGGCGTCCATCGGCATTCAAAGAGGGTAGCGAAGTCGTACTGCTCCCTCTGGTCGGCTTTCCCCTTAGTGTACTCTGTGCCTATCTTGGTATATCCCAAGAAATGGGGACTGTTCCTCATCAAGAGCCTGTCTTTCTTCTCCTGAGGGATCGTGAACAGCTTGGGAGCATAATCGATGACCAGATCGATGTCGTCCTGCGAAACGGGGGGGTTGGACAAATACAAAAATCCGACGTTTATGAGGGCGTCTCTGAGCTGGTCCAGAAACTCTGAACGGGATGCAGGATCTCTGGTGAGGGTGTAGTCCAGAACGGGGATGGAAGAAAAATCCTGATCAGAGGGCATGCTCGGTCGTGCTCGAGTCTCTCAAATCTGCAAAGCGCCCTCGCTTTTGAACGACCCCCAGTCTGATTGTGTCATCTGACGCGATCTCTCCGTCGTCTGTGTGAAATCGTGTCTCCGTCCTGCACTCTTCTCGTCCCCACGGTTTGCTTGCTAGTCTCCGGCTGCATGACGCCCACAAGGAGAATGCCGCTCCACAAGGCTATGAACCCATTTCGTAATTCCTGGCTTTTCATGGGCAAACCACCCGTTTACCAGCACCTTAATGGGATCGAATCAGTCCACCAGCGATGCTCCAAGCGGGAGCTCAGGCGGTAGTCCGAGCAGAGTCATAGGCCACCAACGTTCTCAATCCCACTCCCAATCTCACCCTCGGCCTCCCCAGAGCGCCCTTCAGCCCTACCCACCCAACCAACGTAGGGATCGCGTATCGCAGTACTCTGTCTATTCCACTCAGGGCCCATTTCACAATCGCATGTTCTTCAGCGAAAACTTCATGCTTGGGGCTGGCGCAGTCATCATCCAACCTTCGTCCGGGAAAGTAGTCATCGTCCAGGACGGTGACCGTTGGTTCCTGCCAAAGGGCAGAAAAGATCTTGGAGAGTCTATCGAGCAGGCGGCACTGAGGGAGGCTTACGAGGAGGTGCGTACTCCCCTTCGCTTAATATCTCTGATCGTGCCTTTACCCACGACCACCAGTCTGGCTATCAATGCGAATTTCTGCCACTCTATCACTGGACGAACGCCCCAGTTGAGTCACGTCTTGTCTACGGACAGAAGCACACAGAACCACTACACGTCACTATCACCTCCTATGCTAGACGCCGGAACAGACCACCTGGGGAGTACTTGACCTTCTGGTATGCGTGTCAGATTGGACCAGACGCGGTGAGCCGGCTCCCGCCAAGTTGCGTCAATCCCGTGGTTCTCAAGCTACATCTTAATAGGTTCGCGAACTCGGAACCGGAATGCCAGATGAGGCTGGGTACATCGGACATCTTGTCACGTACGAAGTCGCAGACCAACTGCTCTGCGAAGTCGAGAGATCGATCCTCGGGGCAGCGCGCAGCGAGTGGGTGCGAAGCATAGAGATCGATGAACAGTTTCGCGCGATAGAAGTTCAGCAGAGGGAGGAGGGCCAACAACCGAATTTGAATAACCGCGGTGAGAGGACATAACAGACACCCTGGATTCTTTACAATCATCTCGCTATTACTGTATAGGATATCACCCACGAACCCATGTATAATACCATAATCACGAGAAGCAAGCTATTCACCTCCTTTCACTATCGACCACGGCTAGTGATTTTCTGATTTACCCCTGGTCACCATCTCCCACCACTCTTTCCGCCACCCGATACATCAAACAGGCGTACCACTGCTCCGACAACGACATTCTAGCAACTATTTATCCGCCCGGATCCCAATGACACGGTGCTCTTCATGCCCGACAACAGCTACTACGGGTTTTTTTACCCGACATTGGGGTACCAAGGACAAACAGGTGACAAATTGTCAAGGCGGAGGACTAGACGTTGGCTGCATTCGAACTGCTATCGCGATAGGAAGCCGGCACGCAAGTGAAACGGATCTCGAGCCCCATATCGACCTCTTTTTAATGAGTGGCGCGTATGCGACCGCTATCGCCTGGGCCGGAAGGGAATGCTAGCGTAACTCTCATAATATGTCCTCGTCAATGTTTTGTCTTCCTTCACACTCCATCTCACGACCCCATAATTCTATTATCTAGAAACGCTTCTAACAAAAGTCGCAATCTTGGAGAGATTACGACGGAGTACCGTGCGCATGGCTGGCCGCGACATCGCCGACGAGTCAACATAGTTTCGGCGGAGGGAGGAACAACTCTCGGCCCTACCGGTGACAAACGGTGTTTCGTCACAGGCGTCATCGAGAGCGGCTGACATTCCTCAAGATCCAGAAGGGCCAAGTTGGTCCGTTAGCTGCAATCAAATCCCGGTGTGCCAAGGCCCGTTGTACGGATGGTGTCGGACTCACTACTATCATCCCTCAAGGAATATGCCGAACAATGGTCGCATCACCTAGACCCCGAGGCAGCGGTTCCAGGTTGTTCCCCTTTCCCGTGACCGCCTGCGAACCTGAGCATACTCCAGGGCTCCTCAAAGAGGATTCGTGGCTGACGATGACTTCTCTGTTAAGCTCACTACGCTTAGCAACGAACTTAACGAGACCCGCACATAAAGTCTTCATGCTCAGAATGACAGCATGCCGGTAATCCGGCTCCCGGAGAAGTTGGGAGTAGCAAACGCGTTCCTTCTGCGAGTTTGCGAGCCCTTAGGAAGAGTTTCGCCCGCCCCGTACAATCATCACGTACGCCTACTCCCCTCATATTTGACCTCACTGGCACCATCTCACGGTTCGTTCTGATGTGTGCCTTGGGAGTAACTGTCCGATCCTTGCGACCACGCTCATTCACCCCACCACTCAGAAGTCGAATCTCGACAAAATGAATATATTGACGAATAATAACCGGATCCAATCCCGTAGCAACGATCCCGCGCCCCTGCGCTACATCGCTCTCACGAATACGCGAGAATCAGGCAATCACTCCCTCACAAGAAGATACTTGACTTAGAGCTTCTCCATCGGCCGCAGTGTGTCACGAACGACTTTCGATCCGTTGCATAGAATCTTGGTGACTCTTGGTACAAATCACGTTAGGCGATTAGCGGCGGAAGCGGAGAGTCCCCGGAAGTCACGAGAGGGGGAGACAGGGTTTGGGACACGGGGATAGAGCAAAAAGGACCTACTGGCTCAGTCAGATACCCACAAAGACAGCTCCTTATAAATTGGTTCGGTGAACTTGAAGTGCACTTTATCCGAGTGATGTGGTATGCAGGCAGTACCCTCCTGAGTCCACCGTAACGCCCCCGCTAGAAAGTTATTCTCCTACTGCTTACTAGTCCAGTTCGTCGCACTGAGGTTCGGTTCGCGGTGGGTCAACTTTTAACGGCTATCCATTGAGCATTTATTCAGTTCAGTGTCACGTACGTCGTGACATTCACGCCAACCATCATCGATTCATCTGCTGGGCGCGGTGGGAAAGTGCCAATTATATACCTACGTAAAACCAGAAAAATGCATGTCTGTCGCGTAGATTAGTGGGGATATCCTTGGAATCACATTGGATGTGCATGACGGTTTGTAGGATTCCAATATACACAACAATTAAATACATTTAGTTCTAGGTACATGAATGACTGCGCGCGAGGAGTGTGGAACTGGTAAGCAGAAGTCACGGCGCCTTCGATCTGTGTGGGGAACACGTGAGGGAAATGAAATGTACGACATTTTGCTCAACCTCAGTGTCAGTCTGCAAGAGTATGTGGCATCGAAGGGTCCACAACCCAAACCTCTGGTTGGAAGGAACCCTTGGAAACGGATAGGAGACTGACCAGGAACATATTGTCGATGTTCATGAAACCCTGGCCGATCCGCCAGCGATCTTCAACAGATTTGTCCAGAGTAATATTCTATAATACCCTTTGTAAGCGATTGTGAAGTCAGTCTCGTCGTGGTATGAACGTACAGCCATACGGTTGAGGTACCGTTCAAGTTTCCTGGCAACCTCGTGGACGAGTTTGTTACGCCGTATTGGTAGACGATTCCTAGTCCAGTTCAATGCGTGAATCTTCCGCTTTTCGATCAGCATACAGAAGTGTATTCGGTTCGACGGCCTCACCTGACACGAACTACCATTATCTGGGTACCCAGGAAACTTCGGATGGGGTTAACCCTAGAAAACTGGGGGAAAAACCGTCGCGAGAGACTTACCAACAGCCGACACGAGATGACTCCTGCAGCGTTTTGTAGCATTGGGTCATCCTGGCCATCTAAACCCGTATATATCTTGCGGAGTGCATTTCCAAGGTTTACCCCGGGACGACCATTGGTGCTAAATGAAATGGGTTCCAGCGGTTTAAAACTCCACTGCTTGCGTCCATGATCATAACTTCTCTGTGGTATTTTGAACCAGTTGGCTGGGAAGGCTGCAGCCGAGGGCAAGGACAGGGTCGACTGTGTTATTCCGAAATGAGATGATTTTTGAGGATACGGCTGTACGGAACGTACCAAAGGCATATGTGGAACTGTGACGGATGAATGTCCACTACTGGAAAACCATAACTCTGCTCCAGCCACTTCAACCCCGTAACAAGGGTCGCAGTTTCTCGTATCGTTGTCAGTTGGTGTTGTGGCGGTTTGGGGCCGGATAACTGAAGCTCCAGGAGTAGCTGGAAGAGAGGGGAGAGTGTTTTGTTCTGACGGCTGCACGGATGGTGTGTCGAGTGACGTTTCGAGGAAGGCAGGGATAAACCCGCCCGCAGACGGAGCGGGAGGCAAAGCCGACTCAAAGGTATTCTGGGAGAAAGGAGCATCGTCGGAAGTGAAGAAGCCCAGATCGAAGAAACACGGCATCAACGGGTCCTACACACAGATCCCATATTTTGAGGACGAAGAGAAACGAAAAATGCTCAAGATACTCACGGCATACCAATCAAAAGTGGTGAAGTTGGGAAGAAATTCACTGGAGCCCAGTTCTGAGGCCATACTGGTACGTTTGAGCGTTGTGGTATAGCTGTGTTTGAACTGAGAGGTCTCAGACACGCAGGGATGAACTTGGTATTTAAAAATGTTCAATTTTGTACTTTTATAATATCCCTATGCGTAGAGAGACCACCTCCAAATCGCCAACCTAGTCTGGGGAAAGAGGACGGAGGCGCTTGTATGCTGGGGGTGTCCGGGGTCATATATGTGGAATTCCAGGAAAACGTGGGGTATGCTCGGGTAATAGACAAGACGGCGGTGGAGTTTGCGGGCGCGATGCGGCACGGCACATTCGAGGTCAGGTGAAACGCTCACAAACAAGGTAGCGCCAGAGGTCGACTTGAGATGGTCCATGGACGTCGGGACAAACCGAATTGGCGACCGGCCGGTCAGGGAACAATCCGGGCTGGAGGGTACCCGTCTCGTATCTGTAATCCATTCTGCAGCCGTTGGGATCGAGTAGACTGTGGATGGCGGATCGTGAAGGTTATAGGGGACAAGTGGGGAGAGGGTTTGAGGTAGCCACACAGAAAACAAGGGGAGCGAGAGGGAGGCAATGAGAGGATTGTGGGAACGGGAGGGGGGGGAGGTGGGGATCTTCTGGTGTCGAAGATCCTATGGGCTTTATATTCACTGACTCACCCCTACTCACCCCAGCCGAGGGGAAAGTGCGCTCCCGGCTCAGCGCTCAACTATTACTGTATTTGAAACCAGGTGTTTGTATCATAATTTCAAATCATGCCCTAAAGATTCGTTTTATGCCGGCTCCCCAAAGCGTGTGACAACTGAATACGTAAAAGTTACCAAGATTGCTCGGCGCTTCGAACCTCGTCAACTCTACGCACATCTCAGTCTACTCCATAAAGATGAGCCGAGGCTGCACGACCAGCCCCGACAGCGCAAAACATGGCAATTTCCGGTGTGGCGCTCCTCACCCACGTGTGGTAACGCTGGCACGATGCCCCCACAAAACCCCATCATCTGGGACAATACTTATCTGCATCTACGCATAGCGTGATTCCCCAGAGCCACTTGTCACAGCCCCTGCGACTTGGTTGAGGAATTTCACTGGCGGTCAACGGGATGGACCGCATCCTGTCGTTCTGCTGTGGCCGTACCTGCAATCTCCCGAGCTGCCTCACTCAGGACTTGAGGCTGGATTCCAGTCTACCCACACACCCCAATAGATGTAGTCGCCGAGATTTTTGGAGCCGTTCAGGGCCAAAATCCACACACTTCGGAATGGGAGTTTCGACGGCGGTACTTATGACGGAAGGGGATGGACTGAATACTCGCTTTGTTCAAGTCCCTCCCGAAAACTGTCCTTGTTCAACTCCCACATCATTCCCGACACGAATTACGCCGCTGGCACAGCATCGATGAAGATCCTCGAGATTCTCCTACGAAATATGGGCAGTTGGGTTGTGCCGCACTGCACGCAAATATCCCATGACTGGCATGGTCCCGACCCTTTGAATCGGGCCTTTCGTTCGGTGGTTGTGGGTCGAAAATTGGTCTGAGAAGGTCACTGCCACCGATGGTTTAGGGAGAGCAGTCTCAGCCAGCGACTTGGTAAGGTCGGGTGGCCACCTTATGATTCGTCAACCAAGTTGCGACGCTGGAAGTGGAGGGTCTCTGGTTTATTATAAACATGCCGACTGTCGTAACCTCGTTCGTGTTCCCCTTGGGTAGGGCTCGGCTGCGGGCTGTAGCACAGGGTTGCGAAGCTCCGCGTAGCATGCAATCGGGCAAACACGGTGTAAGGTGCGGCGTGTAGAATATCAGATACATGACCTCCTGGTGCAGAGGATATCGAAGGAACCCTCGTCCTACAAGACTGACAAGACCCAAGACTTGGAGTTTGGAGTTCCCGAGCCGGGAGTAACCGCAAGGAATTTTGGTGGCCGAGTCGGCGATTGCCGCTACGATCGATGGAAAGGGCTGGACTTAGTTTAAAAAGTTGAAGCCGGGGAACAATCTTTTCTCTAGACCTCTTCATCTCATACGCTCACCTCCCAGTCCTCATTCTCTCTCCACAAAATGGTCAACAAAAACGCTGAACGTACCTACATTATGGTCAAGGTACGCGATCAGCCAATGTGCCCGCCTCACCGGAGCGTTGATTGTCCCGTCTTTGTCTCTTCAGCCCGACGGTGTCCAGAGGGGACTCGTTGGCAACATCATTGGTCGTTTCGAGGGTCGTGGCTTCAAGCTCGTCGCTTTGAAACTCGTTCACGCCACCCCCGAGCACCTCGAGAAGCGTGCGTCGTTTCTTCTCACCTGTCGACAAGCGTAATCTAACAGATCAGGCGCCCTGATCTAGACTACGAGGATCTTAAGGAAAAGCCCTTCTTCCCTGGATTGATCAAGTATATGGCTTCCGGCCCCGTTGTTGCCATGGTCTGGGAGGGTTTGGACGCCGTCAAGACCGGCCGTGTTATGCTCGGTGCCACCAACCCTCTCGCCTCCGCCCCAGGTCCGTCACCTTTCAGAAATACTTCGCTCGCAATGGTAAAGCTGACTAACTAATGTGTAGGCACAATCCGTGGCGACTTTGCTTTGGCTGTTGGTCGTAATATCTGCCACGGATCCGATTCTGTTGAAAATGCCGAGAAGGAAATCAAGTTGTAAAGCCATCCCTCATTCACCGTCATGATGCTGGACTCTGATCTTTTCTCACGTAGGTGGTTCCCCGAGGGTACCATCCAATACACCCATGAACTCGCTGGCTGGATCTTTGAATAAACTCATCGGAAGCGGTGGGTTTGGAGTGCGCTTTCGCAGATGAATTATTGTACATAGTTTCACGGAAATCAAATGCTGTATGGGAATGTACAACAATCGTTCAGAAATAGAAAGCGAACGTTATAGTAACGAAATTTTGGTGTGATTAACATCGTGCCTCAGCTTGAACAGCGTTACACTCCCCCGGACGTCCCCGAACACAACACCGCAAGCAAGAAAAATGGAATGAATCATAGTAATCCATTGGCGGGTAACCCAGGCGGTAATTTACATGTCAGAAAAAAACAATGACCGCCAGCGCCTTCACGTCACCCGAACCGTAGAAACCTCCAGATGACAGCTGATCGACTCAACCGCCTTTGGATTTCCCCGGGTTGTGGGTGAAACGCGCGAACGAAAGGGAGTCCGTAAGGACGTCGTCACGCAAGAGATCCAGAACGAGTTCAATCTTGTTCGGTAGGACCAGTGACTATAGTAGAGCAAGACCAACAACACCACCAAATAGCAAAAACCTCCTCCGATCACCCTCCATCTTTCTTCCCCCCATCCCACGACACAACCACGATCAACCTCGCCCAAGTCGCCACTAATCCCCTGCTCGAGCGGAAAAATTGGTGCTCGCCCTCTTCAGGCCCGGGATAGACGTCTCGACGAAACTTGGGATTTCCTTCTGCCACGTCCATCGAACATCGAGCCCCCCCAGCGGTTGACGCCCGGTCGTCGAGCCATCCCAAACCGAGGTGACGCTGTCTAAGACTCCCTTATCGACGTCCTCCAACCAGAGATTCTCCAGTTCCGTCAACATCTCCAGGAATGGGACCAACGAGGAACAGGCCGCTTTCGTAGAACCGATCTTCAACCTCTTCACTCCACGCATAGAGATGAAGGGTCCGGGTGGCGTATCGTTGCTGCCCCCGGGAGCTGCAGGTCCTAGACTTGTCAAGGTCTCGAAGATCTCATCCGATTGATGTTTCCAATGCCGACCTCCCGTCTCTTGGTCTTCCCAATGCCCCAGGCCGGATTCGGTATCCCGGAGGACAAGATTTTCCAACGAGCTCCCGATCTGGAACATCTCAAGGAATTGATCTTCAGGGTCCTTCCAACCAAAGACGAACTCCTTCAGTGCCGGCAAGTGAATGACGGGGACCAGGTGGATCCCACCCGCAGGAGCAGGTCCGGTGTGGTGTTCCGGACAGAAGCCAGAGACGTCCAAGTACTCGAGTCGAGGGGAGGAGGAGAGCAGTGCCGCGAATTGTTCGAAAGATGCGCCTACGTCGTATGTTTGGTTTCTGAGTTCCAATTTGCGGAGATTCTGAAAACCGACAGAAGCGTCGTTCCAGTCGACGTGGACAGAGCATAGCGATACATGGCGAAGCTTGGGCAACACAGGGTTGGGACCGAATAGCGTCATTGGTCCGGCAAGCAGCGGGTCGCGGAAGCTGACACTCTGCATGCCGTCCATGGGATCATCCCTCTCCATCGTGATCGACTCCAATGATGGGAGGTATGTGAACGTCCAGTCTTCTATGAGTTTGTAAAACGGAGCCCAATCGTTTGACACAACCTTGATGGATTTCCAGCGCCCCTCCGTATCCCTCAGCACAGTCATAACGGCTTGGACCCAGGCGGCCTGGCGGTATAACTTCGTGGGGTCATCATCGTTCCCCTTTGAATCTGGGTCGTAGAAATCGATGAAGATGTCGAGGCTCTGGAGTCTGGATGCGTAGACCCGCTTACGCATGGCAGCGAGGTTGTCGTCGGTGAAGGGGAAGAATAAATTGATGTTGGTCCACAGCTGTGGCGTATTGTTCGCGACCGCGTTCCAGTACTTTCCGACGAGGCACAGGTCCACTACCCTTTCGTTGAGGGCCTCCGGGTACGACTCTACGTAGGCCCTGAAGATCTTGGTTAACACCTCGATGGGGAGTTTGGTGATTGGGGAAGATTGAGATGCGGGGCTCCCGATGATGGTGTCGCGTTGGTAAGCTTGGGACATAGTATCTGCTGAGGCTTTGGCTGTGGTCAGCAAGAGGTCTCTATAGTGGCACGCGGGTTGGGCACGGACCTAGGAGAGTGGGTCGGGGGGCTGGTATATCGGGGGTGGGACAAAGTCTTTGAAGGCGGAGTGCAGGAGGATGCGGGTCCTTAGTTGTTTGGTCCACCTTCCGCCAATGTTCTCCCATTTTATAGACCTTGTTGCCACCCATGGTCCTCTACAGTGGAAATGGCCCAGTCGGGGTAAAGGGGTCATGATCGATGACCACGTTCTTTCACGATGACCGTGGCGCAGCGGGTGCTATGACTAGGATACGGCTGTGGATTTTTCATGCCGTGCAGTGTAAGGGCGTGCAGGAGTGGCCATTAGAACAAAGGTAGCTCATGGTCGGCCGTCGATCGAGTGGCCACCAATGGTCATGCAACTGGCCGTGACTACTGAACGGGCCGAGAACGAAATTCTTGTGAGCTCAAATCATGGCGCCGCGTGTTCAAACCAGGCCCGCATACGATTGTACGATGAGTGCTTATTGAGTAGGCTCCTGGCCAGATTACGAAAGTATGTACACCACAACGAAACCGATCTAAACAGACGTTATCGACTATTCTCCCAACGCGAGCTTGCCGAAATCCGAAACTTCTTTCAAAAACTCTCTAGGATCGTGACACTCCCGCTCGGCCGTCAACTCCTGCCAAACCTTCACCGGAAGCGGGCTCGTGGAACCCGACACCCTCATGCTCTCGAACAGCTGCGCCTCCTCGGACGACACGCCATGCCGTTGATAGTCCGACAGCGTCGCGCGATCGGCGACCTCGTAGTCCTCGAAGAGTTCGAAATCTTGCCCGTCAAGTTCGTACCTGATGGCGGAGGGGTAGACATGGGTCCGGGCTATCATCGTTCCAAGCACCGTGTACTGGTAACACCCGGTCCATGGGAATGGCCTTGGACAGAGCGGGTGACGACCGTTGGTGTTCTCCTCTGTAGGGTTGATCGGTATTGCGAACGAATTGCGTTCCGGGTCGGATCCTGAGCCCGGAGGGAGAGACTTGCCAACGAATGCGAGATACTTCTCCGTGTCCGAATCGTCGTCATTTCCGGAAAAGGTCCCCAAAACGAGGCCGACGTATCGCCTCGTAGGGAATGCTAGGCAACACTCGAACGATTCGGAACCTTCAGGGACGTGAAGTTGGCGGGCGTACTCTCTTTTGTCGAGCTGAAACAGGACATACGATCCATCGCGGAGGGACGTCCATGGATTTCGAGCTGGAGTTGGAGGGATGACGGGGCCGAAGCTGGCGCGGTGTGGGAGCGTAGGGGCAGGACTCCAAGGCTGTCGCCATCCGCTGTATCCATCGAGAATGGCATCGGCTGTTGGACAACCAGGGGATATTTGCCCGTTGTGAATGATTAAAACGTTGTCGTCGTCGGGAGCGTTGGGTGTCATCGTATTCTGCCGCGTTGAGGAAGGGGGGGAGAGTGTACGAGGTGTTGCATTATATATCACCCACACAGGGTGGTCAATGGCGACGGCCACGGACCTGATCGTCGTCCGAAGAAAAAGAAGGAGATTTGGTCCTTGTCTTCCACGGCATAGATCAAAGCACCTCCTGCCCATGGCGTGAGCCGCCCATGCTTGGACTCATAAAAAAGGCTAACCAAAACAGGTTATGTTACTTTGACGAGGAAATAGAGTAGAGAATCGAACCTTCCCAGAGGCGTGAAACCTTCACAACCTTAAAATTCCCGCTCTCCATGAATCGAGGAAATACCAAATCAAACAATTTCGCCGAGGGGTCCCCACAAACGTGCAATTCGAATTGGAGCCTCCGTCCGTTGTCCGAGGTTTTTTCGGCAAGCCGGGCGATAGCTTCATCGAAATACTCCCAGGTTTTGGATTTAACCATGGACCGCAGCTGCTTGTCGGTGACCGGGTCCTCGAACCCGATGGTGATCCGGCGAATGTATTTGGAGGCAATGCTCGAAACAACACCCGCGAGGTCTTGTCCCGGGTTTCCCATAGACTTCTTGACCAGAGTTAACTCGACGAGCTTCCTGCACCCCTCAAAGGAAATTATCTGGTCTGAGAGGAGTTAAATCAAGGTGCAGGATAAAAGGTCAGTGCGTTTGCCTACTATAACATGGAGGCATGGCTCGAAAATCAACCAGAGTCTCCGCACAAGCGTTGATGAGATCCTGATGGTAATATAGTGGGGTCGCCTGGAGGCATATCTCTCGAAACCGGAGTGGGAGTTTACAAAGGGTGGAATAAAAGGGCTCCCTATGGACGGATATTGTCAGGCAACCCGACAACCTGGGCAGGGTTGCAGGAAATCGATTTGTTTCGCTTCCTTCGATACACTCATCCACAAATAGGTCCTCCAGATTGGGCAAAAGTCCGAGAAGGTCGAGAAAAGAATCCGGCGACATCCCTTCCCCGTCCAGTTGGAGTGACCGCAAGTTCTCACCGAAGTGACCAAAGTACTTGTTCAGCTCACCCTCAGAGAACGCGGATAGTTCCCCATCGAGGGTCAGGTTCTCGACGTTCCTGAAATCTTGGAGGCGGACCAGGAAGGGACCATGGATATCAGTGGTAATCCCCGGAGGGTATACCTGCACCAACCTCAAGTTACGCGTGTGTCTTGCGAGGCTGGTGTTGTCAACTGGCGTGACCCTCTGCCATCGATTGTGGAAGAGAGTTACGTTTCGGAATAGATGCATCTGGCTCCGATAAACCCAGCTCTTCGCAACCAAGGAACAGACTCGGAGGGTCCAGGAGCTGTCGACGAAATCGATGATATGGTCGATGATCTCGGGAGGGAGTGACATAGGAGTAGCGGACAAAGGGGGTAGGTGAGCTGATCGAAAGCGCCGATCGCGACTGGGTGCGAGGCGGCCGCGTTTTTTTTTT
>Ga0307513_10003511_pt1 | contig 21228 bp, 16 predicted proteins | sample 15_EM_MG_FD_202174 | JGI IMG/M metagenome (GOLD analysis project Ga0307513, IMG submission 202174) | Populus trichocarpa ectomycorrhiza microbial communities from riparian zone in the Pacific Northwest, United States - 15_EM | ecosystem: Host-associated > Plants > Roots > Unclassified | place...
CAGCTAAAGAAAGGTTGCGAAGTTATAAGGAGCGTGCCAAAGAACGAGCCACTGCAAGGAAAGGAGATTCCTCACATCCATGAAGCGCATACCCCTCCTCACCTCCACCACGCGCATACTACTCACCACAACAATTATCCTTACCGCACTTGGGGCATTCGGCACATTCTACGCCTTCGCCTTTAACTGCGGGGACACTTGGGGCTCCGCCGGCCCCGACACATTCACAGGAGATTGTGGACCTGCTTTCAGCACAAACACGATTAGCAAAACCTCATACTGGCGAATTTTCTGGGTTGACGGGTATGAGCGATCCGTAGGTATTAAAGATTTCGGACAGTGTCGCCAAGACCTTGTTGCTAAAACGAGATGCTTCCCGGAATTTCACCCTCCATATTGGAGACAGAACAGCGGAGGTTATGCCGAGTGGGATCAAATAACACGTTCGGCGGTCTATAATTCTACGTCGGGCTGTGTCATCCAAAATATAGAGCATCACCACTTCAATTCGCACGCCTGCACGACGGCAGGTGGCGACTGTAACGGGCCGCTCGCCGCCGACCCCGCCCTCTCTCTCGCTCCCGGTGGACGGGAACTCCCCGCAGACCGGGATGATGATGCCGCCCCATCCGATGATATTTCCCCTCTGCTGGCACAGCCGCCGGGAACTTGTTCCTCCGATTACTTCTGGGATGGCTGCCAGTGTATTCAAATCTCGCCCATCGTCGTGGACATCAACGGTAACGGCTTCAACCTGACCGGCGCGCTGGATGGTGTCAGCTTCGACATCAACGGCGACGGCGTGACGGAACACATCTCCTGGACGGGCGGCGCGACAGACGACGCGTGGCTCACACTCGACCGCAACGCCAACGGCGTGGTGGACAACGGACAGGAGTTATTCGGCAACTTCACGCCACAACCCACCGCGCCCGCAGGTGAGGAGAAGAACGGCTTTCTCGCCCTTGCCGTCTATGACCGCGCGGGCAACGGGGGCAACGGCGACGGCGTGCTCGATGCCAGCGACACGATCTTCTCCGGTTTGCGTTTGTGGCAGGACGTGAATCATAACGGGGTGTCGGAGGCGGGTGAGTTGCACACTTTAGCGTCGCTGGACGTGGTACGGCTGCATCTGAAGTACAAAGAGTCGAAGCGAACGGACGCGCAGGGCAATCAATTCCGCTATCGTGCGAAGGCTGACGACGAAAAAGGCGCACGGGTCAACCGCTGGGCGTGGGACGTGTTCCTCGTCGCAGCCCCTTAAAAGAATTCAAACCGCGCGTAAAAGCGAACCGACCGAAGGTATCTATCTCCGGTCGGTTCGCTTTAGTTTATGACAAATCAATCTCGACGGATTAAGCCGGGAGAGATGCGCGGGCGATGCGTGCGAGGTAGATCAGGCGGGTTGAATGAAACCGCCTGCCAGCAGCAGCAGGATGGCCGCGCCGACGACGAGGCGGTAGCCGATGAAGATACCTGTGGAGTGTGTGCGCAGGAAACGCAGCAGAAACCAGATCGAGGCGTAGCCGACGAGCGCAGAGACAACGGTCGCCACGACGAGCGGCACGGCGCTCCCTTCGGGAAGTTTCGTGACGGCCTCACGGAGTTCGAGCAAACCGCTTGCGGCGATGGCGGGAATCGAAAGAAGGAATGAGAAGCGCGCAGCCGTCTCGCGCGTCTCGCCCGCGAACAGCCCGCCCATGATGGTCGAACCCGAACGGCTCGCGCCCGGTATCAACGCCAGCACCTGCGCGCCGCCCACCGCGAGCGCGTCCCCGACGCCCAACTCTTTCATCTCGCGCCGTCGCTTACCCACGCGCTCCGCCAATGCCAGCAGGAGCGCGACCGCGATCATCATCGTCGCAATGACCCACAGGTTCTTCGTAAAACTCCCCTCGATCTGTTTTTTGAATAACAGCCCGACGACGGCGACGGGCAGCGATCCGATGATGACCAGCCAGCCGAGCCGCGCGTCGTCCGACAAACTCAGGCGACGCTGTTTGACACTGCCGTCCGCCGCGCGCGTCTCGCGTGGCCGCGCGCCGCCACCACCACCACGCAGCAACGCAAGATGATCGCGGACGAAGGCGACCGTGATCGCCCAGATGTCGGGCGCGAAATAGATGAGCACGGCGAGCAGCGTGCCGAGTTGGATGACGGCGATGGTGGCCGTCGTCTGTTCGGCGCGCAGCGTCGGCTCGACGCCCGCGTAGAGGCCGAGCGCGCGGCTGGCGAAGATCAAATGAGCCGTCGAACTGATCGGGATAAACTCCGTCAACCCCTGCACGATACCGATAATGATGGCCTGTAGAATGTTCATGATCTGTTATTCGCGGAGCGTTGCACCGGCGAGCATGCGGTCGTAGAGCGCGGCGGGCAGCCAACGACCGACGCGCGCGATGGCTGCGAGTTGCCACGGGAAAGCGTAGGTGCGCCGTCGCGTTTCGATGGCGCGAATCATCAGTTGCGCCGCCCGTTCGGCGTCCTGTAGAAACGGCATTTTCCGGTTGCGCCCGCGCGTCATCGGCGTGTCGATGAAGCCGGGATGGATCGTCGTGACGTAGATGTTGGATGGTCGCAGTTCGACGCGCAGGCTCTCGAAAAAAGTTGAGAGCGCGGCCTTGCTCGCGCAGTACGCGCCCGAACCGGGAAAGCCGCGATAGGCGGCGAGGCTTGAGATGCCCACGATCTGCCCGCTGCCGCGCTCAAGCATCCCCGGCAACACCGCCGCCACAGAGTTCATCGCGCCGAGCAAATTCACCGCGAGCACCTGCGTCACAACCTCTATGTCGAACGCGCGCGCCAGAGTAAGCTCGCCTTTCCCCGCGTTGGCGACGAGCACGTCAACGCGCCCGAAACGCTCGGAGACTTTCGCCACCGCCGACTTCACTTCCACCGCGTCGCGCACGTCAACCGCGACGGCCAGAGCGCGCCCGCCTGCGGCCTCAACTTTCGCCGCGACCTCAAGCAAGGCTTCCTCGCGCCGCGCCAGCAACCCGACCGACGCCCCGCGCCGCCCGAACTCCAACGCCAGAGCCGCGCCGATGCCGCTCGACGCGCCCGTGATCAAGACTGTCTTTTCCGACCAGTTCACTTTAAGTCAACACCCTCAGCAAAGTTCCGCGACGTGCTCGCCGAGCACCTTGAGCGCGCGCCCGAGGTCGTCCTGTTTAATGAGCAGGTGATCGCGCGAGAAGGCCGTGAGCGCGCCGATGGGGATTCCGGCGGCGGCGAGTATCTCCGTGACGCGGGCGAGAAAGCCCGTGACGTTCCAGCCGAGTTCGATGTCGAGCGTGACGAGTCGCCAACCTGTCTCGACGCGCGCCTCGCGCACGGCGTGGCGCATCACGAGCCAGTCCTCTTCTTCGAGCAGCAGCGTCACCTCATTCGTGTCGCGCAGCAGCATGAAGGGCACGGTCGCGCGCGGGCTGAGTTCGGGCTGTTCCAAGAGGCGCGACCAATCCTCGTGGCGCATCCCGACGAGGACGAACGTCGCGGGCGCAACTTCCACCCGCGTCCGGCGCAACAACTCCGCCGCCGTTTCGTTTTGCCGTGCATCGATCATCAACTATGACGGATTAGTAATAACGCCTTTGTCTTCCTTTGCGACTTTGCGCCTTTGCGTGAGTTTAATTTCTCGCAAAGGCGCAAAGTTAAAACCAAAGGCGCGAAGGATTGAATGATTGAGCGTGGTCTTGAACTTCGTCATGAGCCGGTAGATACACGCTCGCTTGAGCCGGACTTCAAACCTGCACGACGACCGGAACGATGACGGGACGCGCGCCCGTCTGCTTCTGAATGTAGCGTTTGAGTTCGACGCGCACGCGCTCTTTGAGCAGCGTCAGGTCGCGGCGCTCCGTGGCCGGGGCTTTCTCGACGGCCTCGGTCGCGATGCGTTGCAGGTTCTTCATGAAGCCGTTCGAGCCGTTCGCGCCGACGACGCCGCGCGCCATGATCTCGGGCGGAATTTCGAGCGCGCCCGTCTCTTCGTTCAACGTCAGGATCGGCGTGAGCACGCCGTCGTAAGCCATCTGCTTGCGCTCGCGCACGGTTTCGCGCCCGATCTCTTCAAAGCCCGAATCGTCTATGAAGGTGCGCCCCACGTCGCGCTTCTCGACGACGGTGGCGGTGTCGGCGGTGAGTTCGAGCACGTCGCCGTTCTCGATCATGATGACGTTTTCGTCCGCGTAGCCGAGATGATTTTTGACGAACTCCTTGTGGCGGTAGAGCATGCGATATTCGCCGTGAATCGGCACGACAAACTTCGGCCTGACGGCCTCGGTCATGATGCGTATGTCTTCCTGCGAAGCGTGGCCGCTGACGTGGATGAGCCGACGCTTCTCGTCGATGATGTTGCCGCCGCGTTTGTAGATGTCGCCGATGAGGCGCGAGATGGCGCGCTCGTTGCCGGGGATGATGCGCGCCGAGAGCACCACCGTGTCGCCCTCTTCGATGCTCAAACCCTTGTACGATTGCGACGCCAGTTGCGCGAGCACCGCGCGCGGCTCGCCCTGCGAACCCGTGATGAGATAGACGATCTCGTCGTCGGGCATCTTGCGCGCCTCGTTGAGCGATACCATCTCGTTCTCGTGAACGTCGAGATAGCCGAGCCGTTCCGCGATCTCCACGTTCTTCAACATCGAGCGTCCGAGCACGCAGACTTTGCGGTCGAACTGCTGCGCCACGTCGAAGACGATCTGCAAGCGGTGAATTGACGAAGCGAAGGCGGCGACGATGATGCGCCCTTCGGCCTCGTCGAAAATCTCCTCGAAGGCGGGGATGACGGCGCGCTCCGAAGGCGTGCGCCCCGGCACGGTCGCGTTGGTCGAATCCGAGAGCAGCGCGATCACGCCCTCCTGCCCGTAACGACGGAGCGTGCGCAGGTCAATCGGTTCGCCGATCACGGGTGTCTCGTCAACCTTGTAATCGCCCGTGTGGATGATCGTGCCGACGGGGGTCGTGATGGCGAGCGAGAAGCAGTCGATCAGCGAGTGCGAGGCGCGGATGAACTCGACTTTGAAGACGCCGATATTGACCACGTCGCGCGGTTCGACGCGATGGATCAGCACGTCGTTCAACAAATTGTGCTCTTCCAGTTTGCTCTCCGCCAGCCCCACCGTGTAATGCGAGGCGTAGACGGGGACGTTGAATTTTTTGAGGATGTAGGGCAGCGCGCCGAGGTGGTCTTCGTGCCCGTGCGTGAGGACGATGGCCGTGATGTGTTCGCGGTACTCGTCCAGAAAATCAAAATCGGGCACGCAGACATCCACGCCGTATGCGCTCTCTTCGGGGAAGCCCATCCCCGCATCGACGATGATCATCTCGTCGCCGTAGCGCACCGCCATGCAATTCATCCCGAACTCGCCGACGCCGCCGAGCGGGATTAGTTCTATAACCTTGTTCACTATTATTTCTTACTCTCCAGACCAAGCGACGATCTCACGCCGCAGGATAAAAACTTGAGGGAATGTTAGTCGGACATTATAGCATAGTCACGTGCATTCTCCTGAACGGCGCGCGCGGCCAGCACGGCGTCCGGGACTGATGCCGCGTCTTCTCCGCCTGCGTGACGCGCCAACTGAATTGACAACCTTCGACCCGACTTTGCTACTATAATCGACGGCTCGCCGGATTCCCTTCCTGTTCGCCGGAGTTCAAGCGCACGCTCGGAATACTCCTCAAAAGATCAATATTTTATCGCAACCTGCTTCAGAGGCGGACGGTAATTTCATGGCAATGACTAACGAAAAATTCGACGAGATGGTGAGGCATCTCGAAGTTATGGCGAAGACCGCGCCCGCGAAATACAGGCTTCGCGTCGCCCTCCTCGCACTGCTCGGCTACGCCTACATCGCGCTGGTGCTGGTGCTGCTGTTGTCACTCTTCGCACTTTTACTGGGCTTAATGTTCAGGCACGGGAAATTCAACTTCATCGTCGGCAAGGTGGGATGGATTTTGCTCGTGCTGGCGTGGGTCGTGTTCCGCTCGCTGTGGGTCAAGCAATCGCCGCCTGTGGGTTTCGAGTTGACGCGTGCCGAAGCCCCGCGCCTCTTCGACCTCATCGAAGAACTCACGGGCGCGCTCGACGCGCCGCGCATCCATCACGTCCTCGTTTTGGATTTCTTCAACGCGGCGGTCGTGCAAGTGCCGCGTTTCGGGTTCTTCGGCGGTTATCAAAACTACCTCCTGCTCGGCCTGCCCGACATGCAGGCGGCCTCGCCCGCGCAGTTTCGCGCCACGCTCGCGCACGAACTCGGCCACCTGTCCGGCAACCACGGGCGCTTCTCCGGTTGGGTTTATCGTCTGCGCCAGACGTGGGGTGAATTGTTGACGCGTCTCGAAAGAGAGCAACGCTGGGGGTCGTTTTTCTTCACCACGTTCTTCAACTGGTACGCTCCTTACTTTCAAGCTTACTCTTTCGTTCTGGCGCGGAAGCACGAGTACGAGGCCGATGAGGCAGCGGCGCGTCTGACCGGCGTGGAGAACGTCGCCGAGATGCTCATCGATACGCGACTCAAGGGAAGTTATCTAGAAGAAAACTACTGGCCGGAAGTCTACAGCCAAGCCAACACCGAACCGCGCCCCGTCGCGGGCGTCTACGCCAAGTTGCCGCAGGCGCTCGGCCAACCGCTCCCGCCGGACTCGGTCGCCCGCCAACTCAATATAGCCCTCGCCGAACGAACGAACTCCGTCGACACACACCCCGCGCTCGCCGACCGCCTGCGCGCGCTCGGCTACCCGTCGCAAAACGGTAGCGACAACGGCGAGAACGCCGATTGGGCGAAACGCTATCAACCCGCGCCCGTCGCACAGAGCGCGGCGGATTTCTACCTCGAACGGCACGCGCAGACGCTCATCTCGCAGTTTGACCGCGCGTGGCAGGAGGGCATTGCCGAACAGTGGGGCGAGAGGCATAGCTACGTCATGCGTTCGCAGAAGACGCTGGCCGCGCTCGAAGAAAAAGCTCAGAGCGGCACGCTCGTCTTCGACGAAGCGTGGACGCGCGCCTCGCTCGCCACCGAACTCAAGACGCCCGAAGAGGCCATTCCCTTGCTCCGCGCCGTGCTCTCGCTTCGTCCCGACCACGCGGCGGCAAACTTCCTGCTCGGCCAACTGCTCCTGCGGCAAAACGATCCGGCGGGCGTCGCACATCTGGAACAGGCGTCGGCGCGCGACCACGAAATGCTCATTCCCGTCTGTCAGGTCTTGTTCGCCTACTTCACCGCCGAGGGGCAGCCACAGGAAGCCGAACGCTACCGCGAGCACGCGCAGACATATGTTGCGAAACTGGAGGAAGCGCAACCGGAGCGCGCGTCGATCAGTTCGCCCAAAGAGTTGATCCCGCATCAGGCCACTGCGGAGGAGGTTGAACACCTGCGCGGGCAGTTAAGCCCGTTCCCGCAAATCAAGACGGCCTATCTCGCGCAAAAGAAGTTGGAGAAGTTTCCCGAAAAGCCTCTCTACGTGCTCGGCATCGTGACCAACGCGTCGTGGTATCAACTCAACCGCACCGCGTCGAATCTGGAGTTGGTTAATGAGATCGTCTCGCAAGTCGCGTTCACGGGAGAGACGCTGGTCATTGTTCTGGAGGGAGACTACAAGAAGCTGCTCAAAGGGTTTCGCAAACTCGAAGGCGCGCAAATCTTCCCTTCAAACTGACTGCTGGATGAGTCTTAATTAAAGGCGTTCACCACCGCAGACACGGAGGGCACGAAGCGGGCACAGAGAAAGACATCAGACGATCTCAAATCTGAAATTTGAGATCGTGTCTGGCTTAACTCTCTGTGCCCGCTCTGTGCTCTCTCTGCGTCTGCGGTGGTGAAGTTCTTTTGTCTTCACTAACGCGAGATTGTCTCAAGCGTGCGCGCCAGAGCGACCCACTCTGCGAGCGTCAACGTCTCCGCGCGCCTTTGCGGTTCGACGCCCGCGCCCTCAAGCAGCGCGCTTGCGCCGCCCGACGCTTCCACCTGCGGCGACAGCGTCGGGGGAGCGTGGCGCAGGTTGTTAAAAATCGTCTTGCGCCGTTGCGCGAAGCCCGCGCTCACGACGCGCCACAGCAATGCCTCGTCCGACACCTCAGCCGCCACGCTCTTGCGCACGCGCAGGCGCACGACCGTGCTCCACACCTTCGGCACGGGGCGAAATGCCTCCGGCGGCACGTCGAACAGCGGGCGCGTCTCGCAGTAGGCTTCGGTCAACACGGACAAGTAACCACGTTCGCCCGTGCCCGGCGCGGCGGTGATGCGCCCGACCACTTCGCGCTGTAGCATCAGGATCATCTCCGTCAAACAACGTCGCTGCTCGAACAGGCGTTGCAGGATGGCCGTGGAAATGTTGTAAGGAAGATTGGCGACGACCCGCGCCTCGCTCGCGGGCAGGATGGCGGCGCAGAAATCGACCGCCAGCGCATCGCCCTCGACCAGCGTGAAATTCGCACGCCCGCCGAACCGCTCCCGCAACAGCGGAACGAGGTCACGGTCGAACTCGACGGCAACCAGACGACCGGCCTGCGCGGCGAGTCGCGCCGTCAAAGCCCCCCGCCCCGCGCCGATCTCTACGACAGTCTCATCCACGCGCGGCGCAACTTCCCGCACGATGCGCGCCACCACGCTCTCGTCCATGAGAAAATTCTGTCCCAGACTCTTTTTCGCCATAAAGGAGTAAGGCAGAGGCTAGAGATCAGAGGTTAGTCAAACCCGCTTTCGTTTTTAACTAACCTCTGATCTCTAGCCTCTGCTCGTAGGGTATCCGGTGATTTCGACATCGCTGCCGTGTTGTGTGACCTCGACGTGGCGGAGGCGTGTCGCGTCGGCGATGCGGGTCGCGCCCGCGCCGGTGACGGCGGCCTTCGCGTCGCTCCCGCCGATGATGAGCGGCGCGATGAAGAAACTCACCTTATCGACGAGTCCGGCATCGAGGAACATTCCGGCGACGCGCGCGCCGCCTTCGACAAGCACGCTTTGCAGCGAACGACGTTGTAAGTCTTCGAGCACCGCACGCAGGTCGCGCGCGCCGTGCGGCTGGCGCACGATCTCCCCGCCGCGCGATTGGAGCGTGTTGGCGGCGCGCACGTCGGCTGCGCCCGAGGTGTAGATGATGAGCGGGGTGTCGCGCGCCGTTTGCGCGAGTTGAGAGCCGGGCGAGAGGCGCAGTTCGTCGTCGAGCAGGATGCGCGTGAGCGGGCGGTGACGCGCGAGTCCGCTGCGATCCGTGAGCAGCGGGTCGTCCGCCGCCGCCGTGCCCGCGCCGACGAGGATAGCGTCGTATTCGTGCCGCAGCGCGTGGACGCGTGCGCGCGATTGTTCGTTGGTGATCCAGCGCGCGTCGCCGGTGCGCGTGGCGATGCGTCCGTCGAGCGAGCAGGCGAGTTTGAGATGGACGAAGGGGCGCGCGTGGCGCATCGCGTGAATGTATTTCTCGTTGAGCCGCGACGCCTCCGGCGCGAGGAGGCCGACCTCGACTTCCAGACCCGCTTCGCGCAGGTGCGTGAAGCCGCGCCCGGAGACGAGCGGGTTCGCGTCTTCGATGGCCGCGACGACGCGGCGGACGCCCCCTTTGATGAGCGCGATGGTGCAGGGCGGCGTGCGCCCTTGATGCGCGTGCGGTTCGAGCGAGACGTAGGCGGTCGCGCCACGCGCGCGCTCCCCGGCCTGTTCGAGCGCGAGCGTCTCGGCGTGCTTGACGCCCTCGTACAAATAAAAACCTTCGCCGACGACCTCGCCGCCGTCGCGCGCAATCACGCATCCGACGAGCGGACCGGGGCTGACCCGGCCAACGCCCCGCGCCGCGAGTTCCAGCGCGCGCCGCATCAAACGTTCGTCAATCTCCGACGTTGAGTTTCTAATTTGTGGTTGCAAGTTTGGGTTTCAGGTTTCAAGTTTCAGGTTTCAGGTCTGAGTTTTTTGAACTTGAAACCTGAAACCTGAAACCTGAAACTTATCGAGACTCGAAGAGTCCGTCCACGTAGTGCTCGGCGTTGAAGACGACGAGGTCGTCAACCTTTTCGCCGATGCCTGCGTAGCGGATCGGGAGGCCGAGTTCTTTCGAGATGGCGACGGCGATGCCGCCTTTGGCCGTGCCGTCGAGTTTAGTCAGGACGATGCCGGTCACGCCCGCGACCTTCAAAAACTGCCGCGCCTGCTCCAGCCCGTTTTGCCCGGTCACGGCGTCGATCACGAGCAGCGTCTCGTGCGGCGCGCCCTCCACTTCGCGCCCTGCCACGCGCTTCATCTTTTCGAGTTCGGCCATCAGGTTCGACTTGTTGTGCAGACGCCCCGCCGTATCGACGATGAGCACGTCGGAGTTGCGCGCTTTGGCCGCTTTGAGCGAATCGAAGAGGACGGCTGCCGGGTCTGTGCCCTGCTTCTGCTGGATGAGCGGCACGCCGGTGCGCTCCGCCCAGATGGCGAGTTGGTCAGAGGCGGCGGCGCGAAAGGTGTCGGCGGCGCAGATCAGCACGTCGTTGCCTTCGGCCTTGATGCGCTGCGCGAGTTTGCCGATGGTTGTCGTCTTGCCCACACCGTTGACGCCGACGATCATCATCACGTAGGGCGAGATGTTTTCCGGCACGCTCGTCTCGGCGGCGACTCCCTTTGCTTCCGACGCGCGCAGGATGGAGAGCAACTGATTTTTGATCGCGGCCTTGAGCGCTTCGATGTCGTTGATCTCTTTGCGGGTGATGCCGCGCCTCACCGTGTCGAGAATGTCGAGCGTCGTCGGCACGCCGATGTCGGCGGCGATGAGAGCCTCTTCAAGTTCGTCGAGCAACTCGGCGTCGATCTGCTTGCGCCCCTGAAAGACCGTGTCGATCTTCTCGGAGAGCGATTCGCGCGTGGCGGCGATAGCGTTTTTGAAACGCTTCTCAAACGTGCGTTCGAGCGCGGCCTCTTCGCCCTGCAACTCTTCTATCGAGCGGTCGAGGCCGAGGATGGAGGTCGAGAAGGTGGAGCGCGTCGGGACGGGTCGCTGCTGCGAGACGCCGGGCTTCGCGGGTTCGGGCGTGACACGCGACGCGCCGCCCGTCGTGGTCGCCGGAACGGTGGCGGCGACGGGCGTGGCGTCAGGCGTAGTCGCGCCGATGGCGGTGTCGTTGCCGATTCTCTCCTGCGGGAGCGGCGTCGGCGTGCCGCCCGTCACGGTCGGCTCAAGCGGCGGCGTTGCGGGCGCGGCAACACTCGCGGTCGCGGTCTTGTTCGTCTCAGAGAGATTGGCGGGCGGTTCGGGTCGCGCTGCCGGAGCGTCTGCCGCCGCCGTCTCTTTTTCGGCGGGCTTGAGTGGTTCGTTGAGTCCGAGCGTGATGTAGCGGTCTTCTTTTTTGCGTCGCCAGAATGCCATGTGATAGATGAATGCCCTTGTGTAAGATTTCGTCGTATTGAAAGTCGTTGATTATAACTGCATCCGTCCGTAAGCGACAAAACGCGCGGTGACACGGCATCCACTTAGAGCGTCGAAGAAGTTGTAGGGGCAGGGCTTGTCCCTGCCCGTGTGTTTACGTCAGCAGGCGGGCAGGGACAAGCCCTGCCCCTACATTTATTCCGTTTTGGTGAGACGCATTTAAGTCGAACTCGCGTTCGTTAAAGCTCTAACGTTCCCAGAAAAACTTGCCGCGCGGTCGCGCCTGCGGGTAGACCTCGTCCATGTTGCGCGTGTCGTAGAGCACGCCGTTGATCATCACGAAGCTGATCGTCTCGGAGTTTTGAATGTTGTCGAGCGGGTTCTTGTCGGTGATCATCAAGTCGGCGAGTTTCCCGGCCTCGATTGAGCCGACTTCCCTGTCCAGCCCGAGATATTCCGCGCCGGAGAGCGTGGCCGCGCGCAGAGTCTCCAGAGGCGTGAGGCCGCCCTGTCGCAGCATCCAGAGTTCCCAGTGTGCGCCGAGTCCCTGCAACTGGCCGTGCGCGCCGAGTTGCACCTTGCCCCCGGCGCGCATGACATCCCTGACGGACTTCGCCAACTCGAAATGATAAAAGTCGTCGTCGGGCGACATGATGCGACGGCGCGCGCGCGGGTCAATCGTGCTGCGCGGCGTGAAGCGGAGAAGTTTTTCGTTCTCCCAGACGTTCGTTTTCTGATACCAGTAGTTTTCGCCCCAGATGCCGCCGTAGCCGACGATGAGCGTGGGCGTGTAGCCCGAGCGGCTTTTCGCAAACAGCATCACGGCGTCTTTGTAGAGCGGCGCGACGGGAATGGCGTGCTCGATGCCGGTGTGGCCGTCGAGGATGTGCGTCATGTTGTAGAAGTAGGTGGAGCCGCCTTCGGGGACGACCAGCATCTTGAGTTCGCGCGCGGCCTGTATGATCTGCTGGCGTTGATTGCGGCGCGGCTGGTTGTAGCTCTTGACGGAGAACGCGCCCACCGCCTTGAGCCGCGCCATGTGCCCGCGCGCGTCTTCCAGATTGTTGACGGGAGCTTTCTCGGGACTCTCCGCGCCGTAGACCGGATAACCCGTCGAGAAGATGCGCGGCCCGACCATCAAGCCCGCTTTGACCATCTCCGACTGTGCAAAGACCGACTGTGTGGCCGCCGAAGGGTCGTGCGTCGTCGTCACGCCGTAGGCGAGGTTTGCCCAGTAAGGCCACTGTTTTTCGGGGATGATGTCGAGCGTGTTGTAGCCCATGTGCGCGTGGACATCGATGAGGCCGGGCGTGATGGTCTTGCCCGTCATGTCGATCTTGCGCGCGCCCGCCGGGATGCTCAGACGCGCGCCGACGGCCTTGATGCGGTTGTCTTCCACGAGGATCGTGCCGCGCTCGATCACCTCGTCGCCCTTCATCGTGATGATCCGCGCGTTCGTCAGCGCGACGAGGCTGCGCGGGCGTGCCGACTCGAACTCGAAACCGATCTTCGTCGCTTTCGGCTCTACGGGTTTCTCGTCCTTCGCGAGTTGCCGGTTGATCTCGTCGAGCGTCTGCTCGTAGAAATTCTCGCCGAGCGTCCACTGGACAGACTTGCTGTCGGGCGACCACGTCAGCCAGTCGCCCGAATTTTTCGAGATGGACTTGACGGGCAGGATGGTTTCCGTCGAGTTCATTTTGAGCGTCTTGCCCGTGCGCGGGAACGGCGCGAGGTAAAGCTTGTGCAGTTCCTTGAAGAAGACCCAGTTGTGATCGGGCGACGGCGAGATCTCCGTGGCGAAGCGCGCCTCGACGTGCCGCTTGTAATCGTCGCCGGAGATTTTCACGCTGCTCAACGCGGAGAAGATGGTGGCGGGCTGGCCGGGCGGCGTGGCGGGCGCGGGCGGCGATTCGAGAAAGAAGATGCGTTCGCCCGCCGGGTCGAAACTCAAGATCGGCATGCGCGCGTTCGCGCCGCGACTTTGTAAATCCATCACGTAGCGACTCTGCCCGCCGTCCCAGTAATGAATCTCGAAGGCCGACTCGCTGACGAGTTCCTCTTCGTGATTGACGTTGCCGCGCCCCTTGAGATACGCGAGTTTGCGCCCGTCGGGCGAGAAGGCCGGGTTGGCATACTGATCCGGCTTGTCCGTGATCTTGCGCGGGTTCGTGCCGTCGGCGTTGGCGGTCCAGACCGCGCCCTTCTCCGCGTCCGACCACGTCACGAAAGTTATCTGCCGCCCGTCGGGGCTGAAGTTCGGAGAGTATTCGAGATAATTCGAGTTCAACAGGCGACGCGGTTCGGCGTCGCCCTGCTTGACGTAAATTTTGCCGAGCGCGCTGTAGATAACGCGTTCGTCCGAGCGTTTCGCCCAACGGTGCAGGTGCGTGCGCTCGCGCTCCGTGAAGACTTTCTGCGGGAAGCGCAGGGCGTCGGCCACGCGTTGAGAGACGTGTGCGTTGAACGGAACCGGCGTCGCCTGCTTGGTCTGCGTGTCAACGCGCACGAACTTGCCGTTGGCCGTGATGACGATTGATTTGCCGTCGGGCGTCCAACTGTAGCCGGGATACGTGCCGTAGACCGCCCACGTCTCCTGCTGGTCGCGCGTCAACTTGTCGTAGATCGGCCACTCACGCCCGCTCTCGATCTCGCGCAGGTAAAGCACCGTGTTCAGACGGTCGCGGCGGATGAAGGCGAGCAATTTTCCGTCGGGCGAGACTTGCGGCCTGACCGAGCCGCCCGCGCCGCGGACGAAGACGCCGCGCCGCCCGCGCTCGGTGTCGTAACGTTCGATCCAGTAAATGCTGTCGTAGACGTTTTTGTTGTAGTCGAAGTCGCCGCTGTTGACGAAATAGATGAAACGCTTCTGCGGGTCGATCACAGGCTCGCCGACGTTCGCCGTCCAACTCGACTTCTCCGTCAACTGCACGCCCGTTCCGCCGCCGCCCACGTGGTACATCCAAATCTCGCCCGCGCCGAGCGAGCGTTGATCGATGAAGTGTTTGCGCACGAGGACGTACTGGCTATCGGGCGTCCACGCCGGACTGTTGACGAGGCGCAGCGTCTCTTTCGTCAACTGGCGACGGTTCTTGCCGTCCGGGTCCATGAGCCAGATGTTGTCGCCGCCGTCGCGGTCGGAAGTGAAGGCGATTGATTTACCGTCGGGGCTGTAGCGCGGCTGCGACTCCCATGAGACGCCGCCCGAAAGCAACTCCGCGCGCCCGCCGCCGGACGGCATCTGATAGATGTCGCCGAGCAGATCGAAGACGATGCGTGCGCCGTCGGGCGACACGTCGCAACTCATCCAAGTGCCTTCGTCCGTGTCGAACTCAACTTTGGTCGTCGGCCCGTGGTCGCCTTCCACGTCCCACTTGTCGGCGCGCTTGTCGGCCTCCGCCTTCTTCTGCGCCTCCTCTAACTGCTCCACGCGCTTGTCGGCGGGAGTCGGCGTGGGCGTCGGCTGCTGGCCGCGCGCGGGCTGTAGACAGAGCGAGAGCAGCATGAATAAAACAAACGCTTGACGGAGCATAGAGATTGACCTCTTCGGGTACAGGTGGAGATAAACAAGACTTGACGCAGAATATTACTGTGCCATCATCCCGGTCAAATAACGCACGCGCGCCAGCCACGAAACCCGCACGAATGGAGACGCGAAACTCGCGTGCGTGCGCGACGCGGCACTCGCGTGCGCGGGGACGCTTGAGTCAAGCCGTTTATACTTATCTTCGGGGAGGGATTTGAGTCTATGTCCGTTCAGAACAGCGACGACGCGCAGCAGGTGAGCCGACTCGAACTGGATTTAATCGAAGCCTTCCGGGGCAACGACATCGCTTCGCTCAAACGCATCATGGCCGACGATTTCGTTTTCACCGATCCGCTCGGCGCGTCGATCACGAAAGACAGTTGGCTGGAAGACCTCGCCTCCGGCGCGTTCGCCTTCGAGTCCATCGAGATTGAAGGGATACAGGTGCGTCTGGCCGGAGACGCCGCCCTCGTCACCGGACTCGTCACTTTGAAAGCGCGTGCGCGGGCAGGAGGTTACAACGGGCAATTCGGCGTGGTTGACGTGTACATGAAACGCGCGGGACGCTGGCAACTCGTCCTCTCGACGGGCGAACACGCGAAACTCCTGTCGCGCGAATAGACGATAGATACGGCCTTCCGCAAACGTCTCTCATCGTCACAACGACTAAGCAATTCGCCTCTGCTCGACCGCCGGTTCGACGACGGGCGCGACGCTTCCCGCCGGTTGCTCCACAGGTTGATCCGACGGTTGCTCCACCAGTTGCTCCGGCGCGCGGCGAGAGCGCAACCTGCTGCCCACCGCGTTGATCCGTCCCGACTCGCAGGCTTCGACCAGCGCATCCACGACGCGTTCGTCGTAGCGCGTGCCGACGAAAGTCTTGATGAGCGCGAGCGCGTCTTCGAATTCCATAGCCTTCTGATAGGGGCGGTCGGTCGTCATGGCGTCGAAGGTGTCGGCGACGGAGACGATGCGCGCCTGCATCGGAATCTCGTCGCCGCGCAAGCCCTGCGGATAGCCTTCGCCGTTGATCATCTCGTGGTGCATATACATGCCGGGAAGAAACTCGCGCATCGCCGGAATATGCGACATGATCTTGAACCCTTTTTGCGGGTGCGTCTTCATGATCTCAAACTCTTCGCTCGTCAGCTTCGCGGGCTTCTTCAAGACCTTGTCGTCAATCCCGATCTTGCCGACATCGTGCAGCAGCGCGCTGATGCGCAGGGCTTCGATCTCGGTTTCCGGCAGACCCAGATGTTCGGCGATGGCGATGGAGAAACGCGCGACGCGCTCCGAGTGGCCGCGCGTGTAACGGTCTTTGCCGTCAATCGCGGCGGCGAGAGCTTTAACCGTGCCGACGAACAACTGGCGGTTCTCTTCCGCCGCCCGTCGTAAGTCTTCGATGTACTGTTCGAGTTGGTCGGTCATCGTGTTGAACGACGTGCCGAGTTCGCCGAGTTCGGTGCGGCTGCGCACCTGTATGCGCTGCGCGAAGTTGCCGGAGGCGATGCGACCGGCGGCGTCGGCCAGATCGCGCACGGGTTGCGTGAGTTGTTTGGCGAAGAGAAAACCGGCGAGAAGCGCGAAGGTGGCGGCGAGCAGACTGATCAGAAACGTCTGCTTGCGCATGTCCGTGACGGAGCGCAGCGCGGCGCGCTCGTCCTGAATCGCAATGACGCCGAGACGCGCGCCCGTGTCGAGTTGGGCGGTGGCATACGCGCCGAGCATGGTGAGCCGTCGCCCGTCGCGTTCCGCCGTGAAGGGTTCGAGCAGCGACTGCACCTGCGTGCCCGTGTCCATCCAGCTTTGCACGATCTTGAGATCGACCATCGAACGCTCGGCGTAGGCGACGCGCTGGTCCGGATGCGCCACCGCGCGACCCGCCGCATCGACGACGAAGATCACGGGCAAACCCTGTTCGAGCAGTTCGCGTTCGCTCTTGGAACTGGGTTGCTGCACCGCCGCAAACACTTCGTTGAAAGAGATCACGGCGGCGACCGCCGCCACCACCTCTTCGCCGTCCGCGCCGCCCATGACGGGCGCGGCAATCGTCAAACTCATCTCCTGACTCGAACGGATCAACTGCGGGCGCGTGACGACGAGGCCGCGCCCGTTCATGCGCGCGAGCACTTCGCCGACGCGCTCGTTGAGTTCTTCGCGGCCAATCACGTCCGGCTTGTAGGCGACGTGCGGGAGACTTCCGACGGGCAGGATAGCGAGCGCGAGAAGGTTCGGGTCGTCCATCACGGACTTTTGCAGGCGCGCGTCGCTTCCTTCGTCGCCGATGACGCGGACGCCGCCCGCGAGTTCGAAGGCGTGGGCGAGTCCCGTCACTACGTCGCGGTAGCGTTGGCCGTAGAGTTCGATCTGGCGCGCCTTGTCCTGTACGAGTTGAGCCTGATAGCGACCTTCGACGGAGCGCAACTCGTCCGCACTGCGGTTCGAGAGCATCCAGCCCGCGAGGCCGAGCGGGACGAGGCCGACGACGAGCAAAGTGCCGAGCACAATGTAGAGCAGGCGCACGCGCCGGAAACGTTCAAGCATGAAGGTTGCGTAATAGAGTGACGGAAATCGGGCGAAGCAGTTTTACGAGAGGAAGAAACTTAGAGCGGGACAAGCGAACGAACTTTGGGGCGGCCTGCGACAACGCGCGCTAAGGCCAATTTCATAGTACGAAGTTGAAGAGAGCGGTGTCAATGTTTAACTTGAAGAACGTCAGTCCCTTCAAGCGGACTTTCATCTGGTAATATTTTCGGCCAGAGGCGCATGGGTTGCGTCTAAATAGAGTCGAGTGCGCAGGTTTCGAGCGCGCGACACGGCGCGGCGGGGGCGCAACGCAACCGGAAGTGACGAGAATGGAGACGGCTGGAACGAGCGACGAGCAGATCGTGGAGCGTGCGCTCTCCGGCGACGCGGATGCGTTCGGCGAGATCGTGCGACGCTGGGAGCGGCGCATCTACGCGCTCGCCTACGGCATTCTCGGTCGCGAAGAGGATGCGCGCGATGCGACGCAGGAGACGTTCATCGCCGCCTTCCGCAATCTCGGCAACTTTCGCGGCGAGGCGAAAGTCTCTTCGTGGCTGCACCGCATCGCCGTCAACCAGTGCATCACGCGTCAGAGACGTGCGCGCACGCGTGCCGAAAATTCGCTCGAAGCGGAGACGGAGGCGGGCGGTGAGAAGTTTGCCGCGCCCGCTCACACGTCGCCCGCGCGTCAGGCCGAGGGGCACGAGCGCACCGAAGCCGTCAGGCGCGCGGTGATGGCGTTGCCGTCGGAACTGCGCATCGTGGTCGTGTTGAAGGAATTCGAGGAGTTGACGTTTCAGGAGATCGCCGACGCGCTCGACGTGCCCCTGAGCACGGTCAAGAGCCGTCTCTACACCGCGCTCAAACAACTGCGCCTGCGACTCGAAAAACACGGCGCACAAGCGGCGCGCGTCTGACCCGGAGCAAGGAAGATCAAGTTATGAACGACACTACGACAACTAACAACTGCGAACGCGCCGCCGCAGAACTCGTCCCCTACTTTTACGGCGAGGCGAGCCGGGACGAGCGCGCGAGTTTCGACGCACACCTCGCGCGCTGCGGCGCGTGCCGCGACGAACTCGCCGCCTTCGACGGAGTGCGCGCAGCCGTCGGCCACTGGCGCACGGAGATTCTGAACAACGCGCCCGCTCCGTCGCACACCGGGACGGTCGCGCCGGAAGCGCAGCGTGAAACCGTCAATGCCGTCAATGCCGCCGTCCTGCCGCGACGCGAAACTGCGAGTGTCGCCGCCGTGCCGCGACGCGACGCACTCGCCGCCCTCCGTGCATTCTTCACGCTCTCGCCGCCGTGGCTGCGCGCGGGTACGTTCGCCGCCGCGTCGGTCGTCTGCGCGCTCGTCGCGCTCGCCGTGGTCAACGCCGAAGTTCGCTTGAACGACAGTGGGCTGGCTTTCAGCACGCGCCTGCGAAGCGACGCGCAGACCGCGACGCCGACGCCGGTTTCCGCACCCGCCGGAAAAGTTTATTCGCAAGCGGAGTTAGACAAACTCGCCGCCGAACGCGACGCGGCCTTGCGCGAACTCGAAGACACGCGCGCACAGTTGAACGACAGCCGCGAAGCGAATCTCATCGCAGCGGTCGAGACGTTTGAACCGGCGTCCAAGACCAACTCCACGACCGACAACCCGCGACGCGAACGCCGCGCCTCTCCCGCGCCCGCCACGCCACCGAAACCGCGGCGAGACGAACGAGACGAGGAGGACGTGCCACGCCTCTACGATCTTTTGAGCGAGGCTAATTAAGACGCGTCGCCGGAACACGCGCCGCGACTGGGCATGACACCGCGAGGCGGTGAGAACGTATGAAAGAGTTGATCAAGAAATTGCGCCGGCGCAGGTTTGCTTTCGTCACGCCTGCCCTGCTCGCGCTGTTATTGTCGGCGGGCGTCGCAGGCGAAGCGCGTGCGCAGGACGAGAACGCCGGGGCGCAACGCGAGTTGGACGCAAGACGACGCGGCGCGAACGCGGCAGGGTTGCGCCGCGTCCTGAATCTGACGCCCGAACAGCGCGTGCAGATCGGCGCGATCCGGCGCGAGACGGAACCGCAGGGACGCTTGCTCGGCGAGCGTCTGCGGCAAGCCCGCCGCGCGCTCGACGAAGCCATCTATGCCGCCAACCCCGACGAGGGCGTCATCGAAGAGCGCGTGCGCGAGGTCGGAGAGGCGCAAGCCGCCGTCGTGCGCCTGCGCTCGCTCACGGAACTCCGCATCCGGCGCGTGCTCTCGCCCGAACAACTCGACGCCTTCCGACGCCTCCAACGCCGAACCCGCACGCGCCGCCAGCGCAGGAGCCAACTTCCACCGCAGCAAGACGACTTGCCCGCCGACGCGCCCGCGCGCTTCAGAGACAGGATCGAGCGTCGCAATCAGGAGCAACTACAACGGCAACGCCTGCTGAACGAACAGAACGCGCCGACGCCTCCCGCCCCGCGCGAGCGACGCCCTTCCCCTTCGCGCGACCGGAAACCGTAGACGACGAGGCGAAAGTGGAAAGGCGAAAGGAAAGACGGGAAGCATCTGGGACTTCCCGCTTCTTTTCGCCTTTCCACTTTCGCCCTTCGCCTTTCCGATTTCCACTTGATGCTCGCTTGACGCCTTGCCTAGTTATTGCGCATCATTGGCTTGCTCGATCATGCACGTCTCGCTCGGTCTGTCTGCGCGCCTTTTATCATCAGTCACGCACAGATTGTCGGTTGTCGCGGTTCGCGGATAATTCTCGGAGGCGCGGCGTCGTGGTAGGCGACCCCAACACACGGGCGCATTTGCGAATTTCTAAAGTTCACACATGAACATTGCCATACGCTCCCTACTGGAAGTTCAGGAGACGAGTCTGCTGGTGGCTCGCGCCGCGCGCAGGCTCTTCCGCCGCCCCACTTATTTCAACGAGATGATCGCGCAGATGGACGTGATCGGCGTCGGCTCGCTCACGATCATCGTGCTCACGGGATTTTTCACCGGCGGCGTGCTGACCCTGCAAACTTTCCCGACGCTCAAATACTACGGCGCGCAGGACCAGACCGGCTACCTCGTCGCGCTCTCGCTCGTGCGCGAACTCGGCCCCGTCCTGACCGCCCTGATGGTGACGGGGCGCGTCGGCTCGGCCATCTCCGCCGAACTCGGCTCGATGGTCGTCTCGCAACAGATCGACGCCATGCGCGCGCTCGGCACAGACCCCGTGCGCAAACTCGTCGCCCCGCGCCTCGTCGCGCTCTTTATCACGCTGCCGCTGCTGACCGTCGCCGCCGACGTGGTGGGCATCATCGGCGGCGGCACGGTGGCGACGACGCTCTACGGGCAATCGGCGGGCACGTTCCTCAGTTCCGTGCGCTACGGCATTACCTTCGACGACATCATCGGCGGCGTCATCAAGCCGCTCGTCTTCGCACTCATCCTCGGCAGCATCTCCTGTTACAAAGGACTGAGCACGGAGGGCGGCACGGTCGGCGTCGGGCGCTCGACCACTTCGGCGGTCGTCACCTCGTCCATCGTCGTCATCATCGCCGACTTCTTTCTCGCTAAGGCGTTACAGGTTATTCTGGACATGCCGGGCACTTGAGTTTTACGCTCTTAAACGTATGGCCTCTACCGACATCGAAGTTTCACCAAACCCCGACGCGCCCGCGGAAGACAACCGCGTCAGCGCGGCGGCGGCGGAGTCTACTTTTGCGGCTGAGAACGACAGCGAGCGCGTCATCCCCGCCATCGAGTTTCGCGATGTGCATCTCTCCTTCGACGAACGCAAGGTGCTCGACGGCCTCAGTTTCAAAGTGGCGAAGGGCGAAACCAAGATCATCCTCGGCGGTTCAGGCTGCGGCAAATCCACGACC
>Ga0307513_10003512_pt1 | contig 21221 bp, 15 predicted proteins | sample 15_EM_MG_FD_202174 | JGI IMG/M metagenome (GOLD analysis project Ga0307513, IMG submission 202174) | Populus trichocarpa ectomycorrhiza microbial communities from riparian zone in the Pacific Northwest, United States - 15_EM | ecosystem: Host-associated > Plants > Roots > Unclassified | place...
GCAGGCCGAGCACGGGGCGCCGCTCCCAGCCGACCGCGCGGGGGTGTCGCGAGCGCTGCCGCCTCGTCGTGCGCCCTGGCCCGGGCGCGGGTTCACGGGCAACTCCGCGAAACCGTGACCGCCCGCGCCCGCAGATCGCTGCGTGACGACGCGCCGCGCTCAGCCGGACGCCGAGCCGCGCGTGGACCTCGACGTGAACGTTGCGCGACACTCAGAATGAACGTAAATTCATCTGCGTGAATCTGGATTCATCAAGACGCCGCGCCCGCCGCGCCAAGCCGGCGTCGACGGCGCGCGCCAAGCCGGTGCCGACGGCGCGCGCCGCGCTGCGCAGCCAGATGCGACGCACGGTGCGCGAGACCGTGCGAGCGTCGATCCTCGACGCGGCCGAGGAGCTGATCGCCGAGCACGGGCTGCGCGACGCGGCGCTGCTCCAGATCGCCAGGCGCGCCGGCGTCGCGGTCGGCACGCTGTACAACTACTTCGCCGATCGCGACGCGCTGATCCGCGGCCTGTTCGAGTCGCGGCGCGCGCGGTTCCGGCCGCACCTGCTCGCCGCGATCCACGGCGGCACCGACCTCGCGTTCGAGCCTCGGCTGCGCTACTTCGTGCGCAGCCTCCTCGAGGCCATCGAGTCGCAGCGCAACTTCGTCAAGCTCGCGATCGAGAACGAGCACCTCAAGCCGTCGGGCTCGACGACGCCGCAGGATTTGCTCGCCGGCGTGCGCGACATCGTCGCGGCCGGCGTGCGCGAAGGCGCGATCGCGGCCGACAAGGCCGAGCTCTTGCCGCTCGCGATCACCGCCACGCTCAAGTCGATCGCGGTGTATCGCATCCAGATCGGCGGCGAGCTGGTCGCCGACGCCGACCCGATCGTCGATCTCGTGCTCGACGGCGTCAGGGCGGCGCGATGACCGCCGACGCCGTGACGCTCACCCCGGCCACGGTGCAGCGCCAGGTCGGCAAGTGGACCGTGGCCATCTCGATCGCGTTCGGCTCGCTGATGGCGACGATCGACATGTCGATCGTCAACGTCGCGATGCCGCAGATCCGCGGGGAGCTCGGCGCGTCGCTGCAGGAGATCACCTGGGTCACGACGGCCTACATGATCGCGATGGTGCTGATCATGCCGTTGACCGGCTTCCTCGGCTCGTTCTTCGGCCAGAAGCGGGTCTACCTCGCGTCGCTGATCCTGTTCACGATCGGCTCGGTGCTGTGCGGCACCGCGCGCTCGCTCGAGATGCTCGTGCTGTGGCGCATCCTGCAGGGCGTCGGCGGCGGCGCGCTGCAGCCGACCCAGCAGGCGATCCTGCGCCAGACCTTCCCGCCGTCGGAGCAGGGCATGGCGATGGCCGTGTTCTCGATGGTGATCATGGTCGGCCCGGCGATCGGCCCGGTGCTTGGCGGCTGGATCACCGACAACTACTCGTGGCCGTGGATCTTCTTCGTCAACCTGCCGGTCGGCGTGCTCGGCATCTACCTGACGACGCGCAACGTGATCGAGCCGCCCGACGTGCTCGCCGCGAACCGCGCCCGCGCGGCGCTCGCGCGCAAGCACCTCGACTGGGCCGGCATCGCGCTGATGGCGATCGCGATCGGCGCGCTGCAGTACGTCCTCGAGGAAGGCCCGGGCGACGACTGGTTCGACGCCACCAACATCGTGATCGGCACCTACGTCGCCGCGATCGGCCTGGTCGCGTTCGTGATCCGCGAGCTCACCGCGACCGCGCCGGTCGTCAACGTCCGGATGTTCCGCGATCCGACGTTCGCGTCGGGCACCGTGATCGCCGGCGTCGTGTTCGCGATGCTGATGGGCTCGATGTTCCTGCTGCCGGTGTTCACCCAGGAGCTGATGCACTTCTCGGCGACGCAGTCCGGCATCGTGCTGCTGCCGCGCACGATCGCGATGATGATCGCGTCGCCGATCGTCGGCCGGCTCTACAACTCGGTGCGGCCGTCGTGGCTGGTCGCGTTCGGCCTGGTCATGACGGCGCTGGGCTGCTGGATGCAGGCCGACATCAACTTGATGACGTCGACCCGCGATCTGATCTGGCCGCTCGCGACGACTGGCATCGGCTTCGCGTTCCTGTTCGTGCCGCTGACCACCGCCGCGCTGTCGAACATCCCGCGCGACCAGCTGGCGGGCGCCGCCGGCGTGAACAGCTTCGTGCGCCAGGTCGGCGGCTCGATCGGCCTGTCGATCTTCGCCAACCTGTTCACCAACTACAGCCGCTACGCATCGGCCGGCCTGGCGCAGAACGTCAGCGTGCTGCGCCCCGAGGTGGCGGCGCAGGCCGCGATGACCCGGGCGAGCCTGATCGCGCGCGGCTTCCACGGGGATCTCGCCGGCGCGCTGACTCAGCGGATGATCGCGGGCCGGACCCAGATGCAGGGCACCGTGATCGGCTTCGACAAGACGTTCGTCCTGCAAGCCGTCGCGTTCATCGTCGTGATTCCGCTGCTCCTGTTCCTCCGCGTGAAGCGCGCCGAGGAGAAGGCGCACGTCGACCTATCCATGGAGTGACCTGATGGAACCCGCAAGCAAAGATACCGCCGCCGCCACCGCGCGCCGCCGCCGCGCGACCCGGGCGTACCTCATCCTCGGCGTGGTCGCCGCGGTCGTCGCGGCGGCGTGGTTTGGCCACCGCGCGCTGACCGCCGGCAAGCAGAACACCGACGACGCGCAGGTCGAGGCGGACGTCGTGCCGCTGGCGGCGCGGGTCGGCGGCGTGATCAAGCACGCGCAGGTCCACGACAACCAGATCGTGAAGGCGGGCGACGTGCTGTTCGAGCTCGACCCCGCGGATCTCGACGTCGAGGTCATGCGCACCGAGGCCGAGCTCGAGGCCGCCAAGGCGCAGCTCGCCGCCGCCGACGCCCAGGTCGCCGTGGTCCAGTCGTCGTCGGCCGGCGGGCTGTCGTCGGCGCGCGCCGCGCTGACCGGCGCTGGCGCCTCGGTGCAGAGCGCGAGCGCGGCGACCCGGGCCGCCGAGGCCGCCGTCGCGCGCGCCCGGGCCGACCTGGCGACCTCCGAGTCCGACCTCCAGCGCACGCAGCAGCTGTTCGACAAGCAGGCCGGCACCCGGCACGACGTCGAGCACGCGCAGCAGTCGCGCGACGTCGCCAAGGCGTCGCTCGACGCGGCGACCGCGCAGCTCGAGATGGCGCGCGAGCAGCGCGGCCTCGCGCAGGCGCGCGTCGTCGAGGCGCAGGGCCACGTCACCGCGAGCACGCCGGTCGATCAGGTGATCGCCGGGGCGCAGGCCAGCGCCAAGCTCGCGGCGGCGCGGGTCAAGGCGGCCGACACCGCGCTCGCCAAGGCGAAGCTGCAGCGCAGCTACGCCAGCGTCACCGCGCCCACCGCGGGCGTGGTGTCCAAGCTCGGCGCGCACGCCGGTCAGCAGATCATGCAGGGCCAGACCCTGCTCATGCTGGTGCCGCTCGAGACCTACGTCGTCGCGAACTTCAAGGAGGTCCAGATCGGTCGGATGAAGGCCGGCGATGCGGTCGACGTCGAGCTCGACGCCTATCCGGGAGAGATCTTCCACGGCACGGTCGACACCGTGTCGCCCGCCACCGGCGCGCGGTTCTCGATGATCCCGCCCGACAACGCCACCGGCAACTTCGTCAAGGTCGTACAGCGCGTCCCGGTCAAGATCACCTGGACCAAGCAACCCACCGAGGCGACGCGCCCGGGACTGTCCGCCGAGGTCACCGTTCACGTCAACTAGCCCGATCGCGCGCGTCGTGCGCTTGCCCGCTCGGGCGCGCGCGATATAGTCATCTCCATGGTCATGAGACACGGCAAGGCGGTCCTGCCGACCACGATGTCGGCGGCGGACTTCAAGGCGAAGTGCCTCGAGCTGATGGATCGCGTGGCGACGACGGGGCGCTCGGTGGTCGTGACCAAGCGAGGGCGGCCGGTCGCCGTGCTCTCGCCCGTGCGCGCGCGGCGCAGGTCGGCCTTCGGATGCATGAAGGGTCGGATCGAGATCCGCGGCGACCTCGTCGCGCCGATCGATGTCGCGTGGGACGTCGACCGGTGATCCTGCTCGACACGCACGTCGTGGTGCACTACGTCCGAGGCGATCGGAAGCTCGGCAAGCGCGCCGTCGCGGCCATCGACCGCGCGCTCGAGCGCGACGAGTTGTTCGTGTCGGCATTGTCGTTCTGGGAGGTCACGATGCTCGTGGCCAAGGACCGCCTGGTGCTGGACATGCCGCCGGCCGGCTTCCGCGCGGCGCTGGTCTCGCAGGGGATCCAAGAGGTCGCCATCGACGGCGAGATCGCGATCGCCGCCGGCGAGCTGCCACCCGGGCACGGCGATCCGGCCGACCGACTGATCGTCGCGACCGCCATGGTGCGTGGGCTCACGCTGGTCACCGCGGACGACGTGCTGCTCGCGTGGCGCATGCGGGGCTATCGTGCCCAGGACGCCACGACCTGAGCGTCGCGCGTGGGGCGTCGTCGGCTGGCAGAGGCAGATCGGGTATCTGACCCATGGCGAGCGGGCGGGGCAGGCCCGAGAGTGCGGGGATGACGATCTCCACGCTGACGCTCGCCGCGGTGGCTCTTACCTGGCTCATGATCATGGCGGCCAGCATGCTGCGCACCCGCGGTGACCTGAAGGTCGCGACGGGCAACCGCCATGACGTGCCGACGCCGACGCCGCTCGCCGAGCGCGCGGATCGCGCGGCGAAGAACATGCTCGAGAACCTCGTGCTGTTCGTGGCGCTGGTCGTCGCGGTCGGCGGGCGCGATCCGGCGCGGGCGCAGCTCGGCGCCGAGGTGTTCGTCGTCGCGCGCGTCGCGTACTGGCTGATCTACCTCGCCGGCATCCCGGTGCTGCGGACGCTCGTCTGGTCGGTCGGCATCGTCGGCCTCGCGATCCTCGGCAGCGCCGCGCTGTAGTCGCACGGTCAAAACCGGGCGCGGGGCCGCGGTACGATGGCACTCGACCGTCGCGCCGACGGCCTGCACGTGGCCGGCCCGCCACGGATGGTCGCGCGCGCGCGCGGCGCGAGGTATGTTGACGGGCTACGGCGCGCGGGCACGATAAAGTCACCCGGAGATGTCCAAACGCGACGCGACCGCGCGTCATGGGGTGTCGGCCCTCGACGGCCGATCCAGCGCAAAGGAGTCCCGTGCCCAAGTACTTGTGTTTGCAGCGCAGCCTTCCAGGTGGAGCGTCATCGCAGCCGTCGCCCGCCGAGATGCAGGCGATGTACGCGAAGTTCAATGACTGGCGAGAGCGGTTTCAGGACCGCCTGGTCGACCTCGGCGGCCGGCTCGGCGCGGGCACGCTGGTCACGGCGCAGCCCCCGCCCGACGGGCCGCTCGTCGAGGTCAAGGAGATGCTCGGCGGCTACATGATCGTCTCGGCCGCGAGCCTCGACGAAGCGATCGAGGTCGCGCGCGCGTGCCCGGGGCTCGTGCGTCCCGGCTCGGGCGTCGAGGTCATCGAGATCCACGGGCCCTGAGCGCATCTTGAGCGCCGCGCGACCGAGCCGCGCTCCCGCGCGGCGAATCTGCTCGGTAAGGCGCAGCCGGCGTTCCTCGCCGGCAAGCCGATCAACCAAGATCCATCGACCCTTTGGTCGAAGGAGCTTGAGCGAGCACTTCTTCCGGCACGAGTACGGCCGGCTGGTCGCGATGCTGTCGCGCCGCGTGGGCATGCGTCACCTCGAGGCGGTCGAGGACGCCGTCCAGGCGGCGCTGATGATCGCGCTCGAGACCTGGAGCAAGGGCACGTTGCCCGACAGCCCGTCCGCGTGGCTCACGCGCGTGGCGTACCACCAGGTCCTCGATGAGCTGCGCCGGCGTGGGCGCGGCGATCGGCTCGCGGCGCGGCACCTGCAGGACGCCGCGGCGCCGACCGCAGACGCGCCGACCGCGCTGCTCGCCGGCGACCTGGGAGACGACACGCTGCGCATGCTGTTCGCGTGCTGCGACGACGCGATCCCCGTCGAGGCGCAGCTCGTGATCGCGCTGCGGACGCTGTGCGGCTTTGCGGTCCACGAGATCGCCGAGCGGCTGTTCCTCAGCGAGGCCAACGTCTACAAGCGGCTCGAGCGCGCGCGGGCGCGGCTTCGCGCGTTGCCGTTCGAGCTCGAGGAGCTGTCTCCGGCGCAGCTGGGCGCGCGGTTGCCCGCGGTGCGGTCGATCCTCTACGCGCTGTTCACCGAGGGCTACCTGTCCTCGAACGCCGCGCAGCCGATCCGGCGCGAGCTGTGCGACGAGGGGTTGCGCCTCGCCGAGGTCCTGGCGAGCCAACCCGCGAGCGCGACGCCGGAGAGCTTCGCGCTCGTGGCGCTGATGCACCTCCACCGCGCGCGCCTGACGGCCCGCCAGGACGCCTCGGGCGGCTTGCTGCTGCTCGAGGATCAGGATCGCTCGCGCTGGGACGCGCGGGACATCGCGGCCGGCCTGGCGTGGCTCGAGCGGTCGGCCGCCGGCGACGTGTTCTCGCGCTACCACGCCGAGGCGGGCATCGCCGCCGAGCACTGCCTCGCGCCGTCGTTCGCCGAGACGCGCTGGGATCTCATCGTCGCGAGCTACGCGCTGCTCGAGCGGCTCGCGCCGTCGGCGCTGCACACGCTCAATCGCGCGCTCGCGATCGCGGAGTGGCACGGACCCGCGGACGGGCTCGCCGCGCTCGACGGGCTCGATCCCCCGGCGTGGCTCGCCGGCTCGTACCTCCTGGCCGCGGTGCTCGCCGATCTGCACCGGCGCTGCGGGCATGTCGAGCTGGCGGCGCGCCATCGCGCGGCCGCGCTCGCCGCCGCGCCGTCGCCGGCCGTGAAGGACGCGCTGGCGCGGCGACTCCGCATCGCGTGAAGCGGATCGCGCGGGACCAAGAGCCGTCGACCAACGGGTCGACGACTCTTGTCGATCGGCTTGCCGGAGGAGATCGCCTCGCGGGGCGCGGCTCAGCTGCCGGCGTTGGCGAGGCGCTTCAGGAACGGCATGACCTGGCGCGCGGTCACGTCCTCGGCGACCGCCTCGAGGCAGTCGCGCACGCCGCCGGCGATCTCGCGGTCGCTGTTGCCGGTCACCGCCTTGGCCGAGCCGGTGGCCGACGCGGCCTTGTTGGCCTCCCACTTCTCGCCGCCGTCGGTGCCGCTCCACGGCGCGACGCGGATCTCGACCTTGCACGAGACCTGGGTCTGGTGGCTGATCTTGCTGATCTCGATCTTCTTCACGCTGGTCGCCACGATGAACGCGCGCGCGTGGCTGGCGGTCAGCTCGATCTGCGTCGGCAGCCCGCCGGGCCAGGTCGTCGCGTAGCCGGTGCGCTCGATCCCGCGCTTGAGGATCTTCAGCAGCCGCGGCCCGGCGTCGCTCGGCGCGACATTGGACTGATCCGTCGCGCTGTCGATGTTGACGAACACGCCGGGCCGGTCGGTTCGCGCGGCGACCTTGTTCTCGCCGGTCTCCTTGGGATCCTTCTTGCGGCGGCGCAGCCCGGACAGATCCTGTTGCGCGCGCAGCGCGGTCGCGCGCACCTTGGGATCGCGGTCGTTGGCCCCGGCGTCGGCGAGCGCCTCGAGCCCGAGCTCGCGCGCGTCCTCGGCGGTGCGCGCCTCGATCATCTTGCCGAGCGCGAGCGCCGCGACCCGACGGATCGTCGACTCGGCGTCGCGCTCGAGCGCGTCGGCGAGCGCGATCACCGCGCGCGGATCGTGCGACTTCGAGAGCGCGAGCGCGGCGGCGAGCCGGACCTTGTAGCTCGAGTCCGTCATCTGCCGGATGTTCACGTCGATCGAGTCGGCGCGCGCTACGCGACCAAACAGTAGGAGCCAAGCGGTGAGCACCGCCAGCGCGCGCATCGTCCACAAGGTAACACGCTGGAGAGATCGCGGAATCGGGGGACCCCCACGACATCTCCTACCTCGGCGTAGAATGCGCGTATGTCTTTCATCGACAGTGTGCGCGTCCTGGGTGCGATGGCGCGCGTCACCGCACCTACCTTGGTCGAAGCCGCGCGCGGCTCGCTCGCGCGCACGTCGATCGACGAGCGCGCGCGCTGGTTCGGACGCCGCGTCGTCGAGCTGCTCGACATCGAGCTGACCTCGTCGGGCGCCGAGCTCGTGCCGCCGCGCGCCGTCGTCTACATGTCGAACCACCAGAGCCACCTCGACATCCCGATGCTGTACGCCACGCTGCCGTCGCCTTCGATCCGCATGCTCGCCAAGACCGAGCTGTTCCGTATCCCGCTGTGGGGCCGCGGGCTGCGCGAGGCCGAGTTCATCGAGGTCGATCGCTCGAACCACGCGAGCGCCGTGCGATCGATCGATCACGCCGCGCGCCTGCTGCGCGATGGCGTCAGCATCTACCTCGCTCCGGAAGGCACGCGGTCGCGCGATGGCCGGATCGGCAAGCTCAAGAAGGGTGGCTTCCACCTCGCGCTCGGCACCAGCGCCCCGATCGTGCCCGTGGCGATCCGCGGCACCATCCAGATCCTGCCGCGCGGCGGCAAGGTGATGCGGTCGGGCCAGCGCGTCTCGGTCCAGATCGGCGCGCCGATCGAGGTCGCAGGACGTGACATGTCCGACTTGATGCTCCAAGTCCGTGAGTTCCTGGTCAAGAACGTCGAAAACGACGGAGGCGGCGCGTCATAAATTCAGGTATTGTTCGCGCGTGACCTGGGTTGTCCCGCTGGCACTCGGGGGCTTCGCCATCTTGCTGATGGCGGTGTTCACGATGCTGTCCGCCCGCAAACGCCACCGCGCGATCGTCGCGCCGGCCATTCCCGCAGGCCCGCGGATCTTGGTTCATGACATCAACGACGACCGGTGCACCGGTTGCGACGCCTGTGTCGCCGTATGTCCGACCAACGTACTTGATCTCGTCGCGAACAAGAGTCGTGTCATCGCGTTCCACGAGTGCATCCAGTGCGAGCAGTGCATGTTCGCGTGCCCGACCGAGGCGCTGGTCATGTACCCCAAGGGCGGCACGCCGCCGGTCCTCAAGGTCCCCGAGATCGATGAGAACTTTCAGACCGCGGTCGTCGGCCAGTACCTGATCGGCGAGGTCGCCGGCAAACCGCTGGTCAAGAACGCGGCCAACCTCGGCCGCGCCGTGGTCGAGCACATGCTGCAGACCGGCCTGCAGCCGGGCGCGCTCGGCGGCGGGCCGACCAATGTCGACGTCGCGATCGTCGGCTCCGGCCCGGGCGGACTGTCGGCGGCGCTGACCTGCATCCAGAAGGGGTTGTCGTACGTCGTGCTCGAGAAGGAGCAGATGATCGCCTCGACGATCTCGCGCTACCCCAAGGGCAAGCTCGTCATGGCCGAGCCCTACGACACGCAGAACATGTCGCTGTTGCCGGTGTTCGACGCCGGCAAGGAGCAGCTGATCCCGATCTGGAGCGAGGTGATCGAGCGCGTCGGCATGACGATCAAGCAGGGCGAGTCGGTCGAGACCGTCGCGCGCGGCGCCGACGGCGTGTTCGACGTGCGCACCACGGTGGCGACGTATCGCGCGCAGCGCATGGTGCTATCGATCGGCACGCGCGGCAAGCCGCGGACGCTGCAGGTCCCGGGCGAGAACCTGCCCAAGATCTACAGCCTGCTCGAGGATCCCGACGAGTGGCGCGGCAAGTCCGTGCTGATCTGCGGCGGCGGCGACTCGGCCTGCGAGGCCGCGCTCGCGCTCGCCGACGCCGGCGCCAAGGTGATGATCTCCTACCGCGGCAAGGGCTTCAACCGCGCCGCGCCCAAGAACAAGTCGGCGATCGAAGGCTACGCCTCGCAGGGTCGCATCAAGGCCAAGCTGGGCTCGCAGATCATCAACTTCGATGCCGAGACGGTGACGCTCGGGCTCAATGACGGCTCGCAGAAGCGCTATCCCAACGACGCCGCGTTCGTGCTGATCGGCGCCGATCCGCCGATCTCGTGGCTCGAGAAAGTCGGCGTGCGCTTCGTCGAGCGGCCGCACCAGTATCAGCTCGGCAAGACCGACGACATCGTGCGCAAGTTCATCCCGCGCGCGGTCGAGTGCCCCGAGGACGCGGCGCGCGCCGCGGCGCAGGTGCTCGGCGGCAGCATCGGCGTCGAGCCGACCGCCGCGCCACCCGCGCGCTCGATCGAGTCGGCGACGGCAGCAGCTGCCGCCGAGATGGGCATGATGCCGCTCGGTGAGCCGGTGTCGGGCCCGCGCAAGTGGCTGCGCTCGGCGACGAGCATCTTCTCGACCCGGCCGGGCACGAACCAGTCGGGCCAGACCGGCATGATGCCGATGCAGGGCCAGCCGGTCCGCGCCGACGCGCGGGCGCAGCGCGCCAAGAAGCTCGACGCGCCGATGCCGCTGTCCGAGTTCGCCAAGCGGTCCAAGGCCAGCATGCACAGCGGCCACGGCCGGCGCGACTCGCTGACCGCGGGCGAGCGGACACGCATCCTGCGTATGTTGCGTGACGAGGGCGGCCGCCTGGCCGACGAGGAGTCGCAGGTCTTCATCGGCGGCGGGCCGCCGGACTACGACTTTGACTTCGACGACTCGCCGCCGCCTGCCAACATGGTGCGGCCCGATGTGCCGGCCAAGCCGGCGGTCGTCGTCGGGATCGCGCAGGCGCAGGCCGCGCGCAACGGCAAGCGCGACAAGGCCTCGGCGCAGATCGCCGCGGCGCAAGCGCGGGCGAGCGCGCCGATGAACCTGCCGCAAGAGGGCGGCGAGCTCGGCCTCGCCGGATCGCCGCGAGGCACGTCGCAGCAGCCGCGGCCGCCGAAGTCGGCGCAGCAGCCGATGCCGATGTTCCAGCCGTCTCCCGAGCCGCAGCCGGCGTACGCGGAGCAGGTGTATCCGCAGCAAGCGTATCCGCAGCAAGCGTATCCACAGCCGGGGTATCCGCAGCAGGCGCAGCCGGGCTATCCGCAGCAGGGCTATCCGCAACAGGGATATCCGCATCAGGAGGCGCAGCCGGGCTATCCGCAGCCGAGCTATCCGCCGCCGCAAGAGGCGCAGCAGAGCTACCCGCCGGAGGCCGCGTCGACGACGGCGTGGCCGAGCGCAGCGCAGGCGACCTACCCGCCGGAGGCCGCGTCGACGACGGCGTGGCCGAGCGCGGCGCAGGCGACCTACCCGCCGGAGGCCGCGTCGACGACGGCGTGGCCGAGCACGGCGCAGGCGACCTATCCGCCGCAGGCGCCATATCACCTCGACGCGCAGGCGCCGTATGCCCAGCCGCCGTACGGGCAGCCGGCCTACGGCCAGCCCGACGCACCGGCGCCCTATCAGCTGCCGTTACCGCCGGAGCCGTACGTGCAGCCGGCGCAGCCGCCTCAGTATCCGCAGGCCTATGGAGAGGCGCCGTACCAGTTGCCGCCGGAGCCGCCGTACCAGTTGCCGCTGGAGCCGCCGTACCAGTTGCCGCCGGAGCCGCCGTACCAGCTGGCGCCCGAGCCGCCGTATCAGCTGGCGCCCGAGCCGCCGTATCAGCTGCCACCCGAGCCGCCGTATCAGCTGCCGCCAGAGCCGGAGCACGCGGTTGCGCCGCACGTTCGTCCGCGCAAGTCGACGTCGCAGCCGGCGGTCGCGATGCCGCGGCCGCCCAAGCCGACGCCGCAGCAGATGATCGCAGAGTCGCCTCCGCGCAAGCCGACGTCGCAGCATACGATCCCGTCGGGCAAGCCGCCGTCGCAGCCGCCGATGTCGGCGCAGCAAGCCCGCCCGGACAAGTCGCCGTCGCAGCCGTCGCTCGAGCACGAGCGCGGCAAGCCAGCGTCGCGTCCCAACATGGGCGCGCGCGCCACCGCGCAGGAGCCGGCCGCGTCGCCGCCGCGCTCGCGCGTGATGCCGGCGGCCCAGCCGTCGGGGCGTCGCGCGGCGCCGGTGCCATTCGGCGACGAGCCGACCCGCCAGGTCGACGACGAGTTGCTGGCCCAGCTGCGCAACGCGCCGCCGGCCAAGCCGTCGCCCAAGCCGGGGCAGCCTGCCAAGCCGGGCAGCGGCACGATCCGCGCGATGCACAACGAGCCAACGCGGATGAACCTCGAAGGCCCGTCGCGCACCGTCGAGGTCTCGTTCGGCGAGGACGGCGACGCCGATCTGACGCGGCCGCGCGAGGACTTCCCGAGCCTCATGACGCCCGCACCGCCGGGACCGCCGCCACCGCCGCCCAGGTCGCCTCCCAACATCCCGGCGTTCGATCGCTCGCCGGTCGAGGATCACCGCGACAGCGATGACGCGACCAAGCTGTCGAGCCTCGAGGGCATGGCGGCGCTGGAGCGCTCGCGCCAGGCCAACGACGAGCGCTCGCGCGCCGTCAACATCCGCAACGATCCGAGCATCGCAGATATCGACTGGGATCTGGATTAACTCCTAGCAGGGAGGCATTCGACTCGTATGGCGGAGGAGGGCCCGACAAAGCGAGGTCGAGGGGCGCCTCCGGTGCGGGATGCGGTCGATCGCAGCGCGCTCCCACTCGGGGGCGGCCGGGGACCTGTCCGGTCCGTGGATGAAACCGCGCTCGCGTTCGGGGGGGCTGCCGGCCGGGGGCCTGCGGCGGCCACCGACGAGACCGCGCTCGCGTTTGGCGCTGCCGGCCGGGGGGCTGCCGCGGCCACCGATGAAACCGCGCTCCCATTCGAGGGCGCCGCCGGCCAGGGGTACACCCGGGCCGTCGAGGACACGCTGCGCGCCGAGCCGTCGAGCGATGGCGGGCCGCCCGCGCTGCCCCACGCGGCGATCACCTCGCTGCCCTCCGCCCAGCGCTACCGGCTGGGCGCCGAGCTCGGACGCGGTGGCATGGGCCGCGTCGTCGAGGCGTTCGACCTCCAGCTCGGCCGCACCGTCGCGTTCAAGGAGGTGCTGCCCCGGGGCGGCCCGGGCGTCGCGCAGCGGTTCGCGCGCGAGGTCCAGCTGACCGCGCGGCTCGAGCATCCGTCGATCGTCCCGCTCTACGACGCGGGCACGACGATCGACGGCCGGCCGTTCTATGTCATGCGCCGGGTCTCGGGCCGGCCGCTCGACCAGCTGATGACGCAGGCGACCACGCTCAGCGAGCGCCTCACGCTGGTGCCCGCGGTGCTCGCGGCGATCGACGCGGTCGCGCACGCGCACCGGCGCGGCGTGATCCACCGCGATCTCAAGCCGGGGAACATCCTGGTCGGCGAGCTCGGCGAGACCATCGTGATCGACTGGGGCCTCGCCAAGGTGATCGGCGAGGACGACGACAAGCCCGGCACGCTGATCGCGCAGGCCAACGACAGCCTGCAGACGCAGATCGGCTCGGTGTTCGGCACGCCCGGCTTCATGGCGCCCGAGCAGGCGCGCGGCGAGGAGCTCGATCCGCGCGGCGACGTCTACGCGCTCGGCGCGACGCTGTACCAGCTGCTCGCGGGCGCGCCGCCGCACGCCGGCACGAGCGCGACGGATGTCATCGCCAAGACCAGCACGCTCGCGGTGGTCCCGGTCAGCGTGATCGCGCCAGGCGCGCCGCCCGAGCTGGTCGCGATCGTCGGCAAGGCGCTCGCGTTCGAGGCCGCCGAGCGCTACGCCGACGCCGGCGCGCTCGGCGAGGACGTCCGCCGGTTCCTCGCCGGGCAACTCGTCGCCGCGCACCGCTACACGCCGCGCCAGCGCGTCAGCCGGTTCGCGCGCCGCCACCGCGCGCCGCTCGGCGTCGCCGCGCTCGCGATGGTCGCGGTCGCGGTGCTGGCGTGGGTCAGCGTCCACCGCGTGATCGTCGAGCGCGACGCCGCCAACACCGCGCGCGCCGAGGCCGCGGCCGGCCGGATCGCCGAGAAGGCCGAGCGCGAGAAGGCCGAGCGCCGCGCCGATCAGCTGATCGTGATGCAGGCGCGCGGCCTGCTCGACAAGAACCCGACGCACGCGGCCGCGGTGCTCAAGGAGCTGAGCGCCAGCTCGCCGCGCCAGCCCGAGGCGCGCGCGGTGGCGCAGGCCGCCGTGGTGCGCGGCGCCGCGTGGACGATGCTCGGCCCCGACGAGCTGACCGTGACGTGCGAGCTGAGCCTCGACGGCGGGTTCCTGCTCCAGATCACGCGCGACGGCATGGTGCGGATCTGGGATGTCACGCACCGCCGGCTCGTCGTCGCGCGGATGTACGGGCACGACGTCCGCGCGGCGTGGGTCGGCAAGGCGGTCCTGATCGTCCGCGGCCACGCCGCGCCGCAGCTGTTCGATCCGTTCGCGAACGCGCTGGTCGAGCTCGCGGTGCCGGCGATGGTGTGGCCGGTCTCGGTCTCGAGCACCGGCGAGCGCGTCGCGTTCGTCGACGACCACGGCCAGGCCCACCTGCTCGAGCTCGCGAGCCGCGCGGCCCGCCCGCTGTGGCCCGGCCACGCGGCGACCGAGGTCGCGATCGCCGGCGACGGCAGCTGGATCGCGATCGCCAGCAAGGACGCGGTCGTCGTGGTCGACCCGGGCGGCCGCGAGCTTGCGCGCCGCGCGGGCCCGGCGCAGCGCCTGATCGCCTCGCGCGGCGACGGGCTCGCGTTCTTCGCGGACCGCAAGGTCGTGCTCGGCCGGCCGACCGCCACCTCGCCGTGGCGCGAGCTCGATCTCGCGGCGTGGAACCCCGCGATCGCGATCGACATCGTGTTCCGCGGCGAGCGCAACGTCGACATCTACCTGGCGAGCGGCAAGATCGTCGAGTGGAACGGCGAGCACACCTGGGAGCGCCTGACGCTGGGCGGCCTGAGCTCCCGGATGTTCGAGGCGGGGCCGGGCGTGATCGTCGTGGCCGGGCTCGACGGCAAGCTGCACTTCGCGGGCGACGTCGTCACCGGCGAGCTCCACCTGCCGACGCCGCTCACCACGCCGCGCTACGCGGCGCGGCCGGGCGTGTCGCGCGTCATCGCGGTCGGCGGCGGTGCGATCGTCGGCTTCGATCTCGCCGACTGCCTGCCCGAGGCCTTGCGGCGCTCGCCCGGGACGCTGGCGAGCTTCGTCGACGACGACACGCTGCTGCTGTGGCGCCAGCAGGGCGGCACCTGGGAGTGGTACGACGTCCGGCGCAAGGCTTCGACGACGTTCGACTACGACGCGCGAGGGATGGTGACCGCCCTGGTCGATCTCGACCCGGCCGACGGGCGGATCCTGATGCGCGAGGTCCTGGATGACACCGCGCTCGTGCTGCTGCGCAAGGGCGCGCGCGCCGCGGTGCGGCTCGGCCGCGGCCCGGCGGTGTGGGGCCGGCTGCTGCCGCGCGGCGGCCTGCTGTTCGGCGTTGGCGACGGCCGCGTGATGGCGCAGCTCGAGGGCGCGGCGCCGCGCGAGCTGGTCAAGCTCGAGGGCGTCGTCGAGGCCACGGTGGTGATCGGCCAGAGCCGGTTCGCGGCGGTGTCGAGCGGCGGCGAGCTGGTGCGCGGCGACGTCAGCGGCGCGACGATCGAGCGCAGCCACGTGCCGCCGGGCGCGACGACGGTGCTCGTCGCCGATCGCGCGGGCCGGGTGATCGTCGCGCAGGACACGCGCCTGCTCGCGTGGGACCGCACGCTCGTCGAGGTGGCGCAGCTCGACCAGAAGGTCCTCCGGATCGCGCCGATCGCCGGTGGCGCGCTGATCGAGCTCGCCAACCACGCGGTGGTGCGCAGCGCGCTCGACGGCACGCCGGCGACGCCGCTGCTCGGCGCGTCCGACAAGTCGCCGCTGATCAGCGAAGACGGCCGGCTGATCGTCGGCCAGTCGGTCAACGAGCAGGTCGTGGTCGTCGAGGTGTCGGCGGCGGGCCACGCCAGCTGGGACCTGCCAGTGTACTTCAACGCACACCAGCTGATGACGATCGCTCCGGAGGCGCGCCGCTTCGTGCAAGGTGGCCTGTCGGGGCTCGTGGTCTGGTCTTTGCCACTCGCCGGTCCGGAGCTGCAGGCGTGGCTCGACGAGCGAACCAACGCGGTCACCGACGGTGAGCACGCGCTGGTCTGGCCCTGGCAGCGCACGCGCCAGCTGTGAACGCTTTGGCGCTTGGTTGGTGCGCCGCGATGTGTGATCGTGGCGGGATGAAGCGCTGGTGGGTGCTCTCGTGTCTTGTGATCATGGCGATGTCGGGTGCGGCGGAGGCGAAGGACAGGTCGCCAGCCAAGGCTGCGAAGGCTGCGAAGGCCGAGCCGGTGGAGGCGGAGCCGCCGCCGGTCGCCGAGGCGGAGGCCGCGGCGCCGGCCGAGCCGGAGACGCCGCGCATCCTCGGGCCCAAGCAGGTCGACCTCGGCCACCACGCGCAGCTCGATCTGCCCGAGGGCATGATGTTGATCGAGGCCCAGGCCGCGCAGGAGCTGATGCGCAAGATGGGTAACGGCACCGACGGCGTCGTCGCGCTCGTCCTGCCGCAGTCCGACGCGACCTGGCTGGTCGTGATCGAGGCGGACGACGTCGGCTACATCAGCGACAGCGACGCCGACGAGCTCGACGCCGGGACGATGCTCGATCAGTTCAAGCAGGGCACGGCCGCGCAGAACAAGCAGCGCGTCGCGGCCGGCACCTCCGAGCTGTTCGTCGACGGCTGGAGCCAGGCGCCGCGCTACGACGCGGCGGCGCACCACCTGGTGTGGGGCCTCAACGGCCATGACAAGGACAGCAAGATCATCAACTTCTTCACGCGCATCCTCGGCCGCAACGGCTATCTGTCGGTCAACCTGATCGACGACCCGGCGACGATCGAGCAGTCCAAGGCCGAGGCGCTGGCCGTGCTGACCGCGCTGCACTTCGGCCCTGGCTTCCGCTACGAGGACCACGCCGACGGCGATCACGACTCCGGCATCGGGCTCAAGACGCTCGTGCTCGGCGGCACCGCGGTCGTGCTCGCCAAGAAGGGCGGCATCCTGATCGCGATCCTGCTGGCGTTGAAGAAGGGCTTCGTCGTCATCGCGATCGCCCTGGGCGCCTTCTTCAAGCGCCTGTTCGGCCGCAAGAAGCAGGACGAGGAGATCCACCTCGCGACCACCACGCCGCCCGCCGGCGCGGCGCCGCCGCCCGACGGGGACGGCGATGGTGGTGGTGACGGCTCGCCGCCGGGCGCGCCGACCGGCGTCTGACGCGCGGCAGGCGCAGTTCTTCACCGTCTCCACAGGCTCTACCGCTACCGAAGATTTTTTCGGTTTCGGGGGGAGAGCAGAAGGCGCGATCGACGCGCGCGACCACGCAGGCGTCGGCGCCGCGCAGGTGCGGCTCGGTGGCGCCCGCGAATGCTGTGGCACGGCGGCGTCGCAGGCGTCGTTGGCGGAGCCGCGCAGGCGTCGTTGGCGGCGCCGCGCAGGTGCGGCTCGGTGAGTGCCCCCGGCGCGAGTGTGGCGCACGGCTCGCGTCCTGCGGGTGGTGTGGCCGGCGACGCTGCCGAGGTGGCGTCGATGGATCACGGAGGTGTGGAGGGCACGGCATGGAGCGAGAGAGGGCCTGACTTCTTCCAGCCCACGCTCAAGAGCCAGGTCTTCGGCGGGTGAACGAAGAGTGGTTGGTAGTTTGGTGGAGGCTCGAGCAAGACCGCCTTGCCGCCGTGCTCCTGCCAGTCGCGAAACAGCGGCGCGGTCGAGTACCAGTCGAGGTGCCAGCCTCGGGCGCGCTCGCTCAGATCCGCCTGGTGCTTGCGCCAGTTTTGCATCACGTAAGAAAGCGCGTTCCGGGCCTGTCGCGGCGAGCTGATCGGCACCGAATGATATCGATCCGGGAACACGGATCCTCGACGACGTGGGCCGGGACGGTCCTTGCTGATCGCGGCATTGAGGTGCTTGGCAGCAGAGATCTCGAAGCCTTGCATGCCGCTCGCGAGCGCCGCCTTGTCGTCCGCCTCGACGAGCAGATGGACGTGGTCGTGCTGGAGGCTGAGGTGCACGATCCGGAAGTCGTCGCGCCGCGCCGTCGTGCGGGTCGCCTTGCGGATCGCGTGATACACGCACCGACGACGTAGATTGCCGACGGCACGGACCGTCCGTAGCACGACGTGGACGGGAGTCCGCGCATGGTGAAACGGGCGCTCCTTGTGCGGCGACCCGGCGCGCTCGCCCTTCGCCGGCCTGCCAGCTCCGCGCCGCTTGCCGCCCTTCCTCTTGAGCAACAGGAGCTGCTCGCCGCCGCCCTTGCCCCGCTGCTTCCGCGCACGTCCTGCCCCACGCCTCATCACAACACGATGACCGACGAAGAATCGTCAGGCAAATAGAATTCGCCGATATTTTTCGAGATGGATCGAAGGGGGCCAACCGAATACATCGCTGACATCACAAACCGGATACATCGGTGACACTGCACCTAATGCATCGCTGACATCGCACCCCGGATGCATCGCGGGCACCGCACCTGGATGCATCGCGGGCATCGCAACCCGGGTACACGGCTGACATGACGTGCATCGCTTCCAGCGATTGCACGTCATGAGGGCGTCAGCGGAGCCGCACCGGAGGACCGGCGCGAGCCACGCGGTGGTGGCGGTGGCGGTGGCGGTTGCGGCGTGATCGACCTCTGGTGAGAGATCGATCATGAGCTCGGCGCGCTGGTGCGCGCGCCGAGGGTCAAGTAGCAGCCCGAGCGCGGAACGATGAGCGCAGGCACGCCGACGAGCGTGGCGCGCCTGCTCGACGTGGCCGACCTGGCGCAGTCCTTCAAGGCCGCGGAGGGCAATCACGCGCGAACGCGCGCCTCATGTGCCCCATCGCGCGCGGATTGTCCTCGGCGGCCGCCCGTATCCACAGGCCCACGCGCGAACCGTCCCACGCCGCCCGCCTCGCGCTCCACCGCCTCAGCTCTGCGGATACGCGGTCCAGCCGGTGGTCCAGTCGACCGTGCCGATCGCGCCGGCGAAGGTCGCGCTGGCGTCGAAGAACGGGTCGGCCGGCGGCGTCGTGCCGGCGGTCAGCGCCGCGGCGTTGGCGACCGGCTTGAAGTCGGGCGCGGTGCGGCTGGTCGCGGCTGCCGGTAGGCCGGGGTCGACGTTGAACTGGTCGTGGCTCGCGGCGTTGAACACGGTGGTCTCGTCGATGTCGGCGGCGGCCTGCGGCGGCGGCAGGTTGCTCGCGATGATGTCGTTGTTGAACAGCATCGAGTAGGTGACGCTCAGGTTGCCGGCGGTGACCTGCGCGGCCGTCTGCGCATCACGGATCTCGGGGCCCTTCTGGAAGTTGAACCAGATGTGGTTGATGTAGTGGCCGCCCGTGCCGCGGCGGAAGATCGCCGCCCAGTTGAGGCCGCCCGCGAAGTCGTGATCGCCGATCAGCGTCACGTTCGACACCGTGGGCAGCGTGCGCGGCTCGGCGGCGTACGACGACGCGGTGCCGTGGTTGTCCGACTCGTAGCCGTTGCTCGCCTCGGGCAGGGTCGCCGGGTGCGCGATGTTCTGGATGATCACGAACTGCGCCTTGCCCTGCCAGCCGTTGTCGGTGTCGAAGCCGTCGTCCTGGTTCTGGCTCGACACGATGTGCTTGACGTTGACCGTGCCGCCGAAGATCTCGATGCCGTCGTCGGAGCCGCCGTGGAGCTGGACGAAGTCGACCGTGGTCGCGTCGCCCACGCCGCACAGCGTGAAGTTGTTGAACTCGCGATCGTTGACGAAGTTGAAGCCGGCGAACTCGATGCGCACGTACTTGATCACGCCGCTGTTGTCGTGCGGCGCCGTGCCGCCGAACTTGCCCTCGGGCTGCGCGCTGGTGAACGCCTCGAACGTCGCCTCGTCGCTCGACGGCTCCGACAGCTTGTTGACGTTGACCGGCGCCGCGCCGAGCACGAGCAGGCCACCCCACCAGCCGGCGGTCTTCTGGCCGGCGGGCTGGGTCGTGGTCAGCACGATCGGCTTGTCGACCGTGCCGGCGGCGTTGATCTTGGAGCCGCGCGTGATGACGAGCACCGCGCCTTGATCGCCCTGGATCACGGTGCCGGGCTCGATCGTCAGCGTCGCGCCGCCCTTGACGAACAGCTGCTTCATCCGCGGGATGATGTAGAGGTTGTTCGCCGTCAGCGTGCGATCCGCCGTGATGTCGTCGGTGAGCGTGATGGTCTCGCCGGTCGGCGGTGTCATCGGGGGGCCGTCGATCGGCGGCGGATTGCTCGCGTCGATGCCGGGCGGGACGATCGGGCCGTCCGGCGTCGCCGGCGGCGTGTTGTCGGCGTTGTCGCCGCAGGCCGCGGCGGCCACGAGCAAGCTGGTCATGATCGTGAATCGAGTCATACGCATTGGCTCCCTTGGCAAGAACGCTATTCGAGACTGTATTCGACGCTGCCGAGCACGCTGACACCGACCTGGTAGGCCAGGATCTCGACGTCGTCCTGGCTGCGGACGACGCGTTGATCGAGCAGGTTGGTCGCCGCGAGCTTGAGCCGCAGGTTGCGGGGCAGCGCTTGCGAGACGGTGAGATCGAGCCGGTGGAACGGCTCCTCGTAGATATCGCCGGCGCCGCCGGTGCCGACCTCTTCGATGCGGCGGCCGAACGCGTTGTACGCGAGATCGACGCGGGTGCCGGCGCGCGCGTGCTCGTAGCCGACGCCGAGGTTGGCGACGTACGGCGACTGGCCCTGCAGCGCCCGGTGCGCGCCCTCGACGTCGATGCGCGAGCCGATCAGGCTGAGGTTGCCGGCGACCGAGAACGCCGCGAGCGCGGGCGTCACGCGGCCGAGCGACAGCCGCGCCTCGAGCTCGACGCCGTAGCTCCGCGCGCTGCGCTGGTTCGAGAACCCGACGTTGTCGCCGTCGCCGGCGTTCTCGACCGTCTTCTCGATCGGGTCGCCGAACCGCTTGGCGAACAGGCTGGCGGCGAGCAGCTCGCTGTCGCCGAGGAAGTGCTCGAGGCGCAGATCGCCATTGTCGATGTGGGTCTCGACCAGCGCGGGGTTGCCGCCGATCACGCGGCGGCGCACGTAGTCGTAGTAGATCGCCGGCGCGATCTCGCGGAAGTTGGGGCGCGCCACGGTGCGGGCGTAGGCAGCGCGCAGGATCGTCGCCGGCGCGATGGCGTACACCGCGTTGATCGACGGCAGCAGGTCGGTGTCGTCGCGCTTGGTGTGCGGCATCGCCGGCAGGCCCTGATCGATCTTCGAGTCGAGCCCGACGTCGAGGTTCGAGCGCTCGACGCGGGCGCCGGCGATGAGGCGCAGCTGCGCGGTCGGCTGGACATCGGCCATCAGGTAACCGGCGCCGACGGTGCGGGTCGCGCGATAGCCGTCGCTCGGCAGCGTGACCTCGGACATCGACATCTGATCGCCGGCGTTCTCGGGCGCGAACGCTTGATCGGGCGTCAGGAACACCGAGTCGCCGCTCAGGTTGAAGTGGAAGCGGCGCGCCTGGT
>Ga0307513_10003513_pt1 | contig 21215 bp, 26 predicted proteins | sample 15_EM_MG_FD_202174 | JGI IMG/M metagenome (GOLD analysis project Ga0307513, IMG submission 202174) | Populus trichocarpa ectomycorrhiza microbial communities from riparian zone in the Pacific Northwest, United States - 15_EM | ecosystem: Host-associated > Plants > Roots > Unclassified | place...
GTATGCTACGGTATGGTATATATACGAGTGTCCATGATAAAGAGACCATATGTCAAAGAGAGAGAGAGAAAGAAAATAAAGAACCGGTTGTTGCTCATTGTCACGGTGTAACGGCTGGATCGCAACAGACAGACGATGCCATAATGGCAAGGTAGTCACGAGCAAGGGATGCCCATGTAGGGTATCGATGAGCATTGAGCTGGAAAGAAATCCTTGCCATTAGATATCAACACCATGATAGAGAATCAATCACGTACCCCCCACCACTCGACAATATCCATATCAGCGGGCACTGCCTCAACTGTATCGATGTATCGCTGGTACTCGGCCTTCCACGGTTGCTTGGGGTCAATGGCATCCTCGCCGTCACTTTCATTGTCGGAATCAGTTTCAAGGTGCCGAAGTAAACCATGGACACGGGGTTTCTTTTGAGTGGATGGGGGACGGGGATGCGAGGAGGTGCCAGTGACAGTGTGGATACGATTGTACCTCTCAACGAACTATGGGAAACATCAGACGGTAAAAAAAAAGTAAAAGTGTGAGATGAGCGCACCTTAGCTTCTAAAAGCTCAAGTACATCTGCCTGAAGAGGCTTACTCCAATACTTTTTGAAGTGCGACATCTTCTTTTCGGGGTGTAGAACTACATGGTCATATATTAATAAGTGAAACACGAACTAAAAAGATCACATACCCATCGCGATGATATGTGCATCTGATGCGGCTGTTTTGGTGTAGTATTCGTCCAACTTTGTCGTTGCCGCATCCAAGGCTTCATGAAACACTTCATATTTTTCTTTACCCATTGCTTTCGTCCAACTTGAATGCAGAGCTTCGACGGCAGGTAGTGCATTGAAGAGTGTAGGAGTTGCCGAGGCAGAGAATGCTTGTTGTGCTTCATCTGCGTACTAGAGAACCAATGTGAGAACATAAATGAGAGTCATATAAAGAAGAGCGCACGCTTAGGAGGTTGCAAAATAATTGAACCCTTGTCCATTCCTCCTCGGAGAGCTTCAACGTGTTGCGATCCGGCTGGTACACCGTGACAAAGAGCAACAACACGTTTCCTTTATTCCTTTCTCCCCTCTTCTCTTTATTTACCTGACTCTTTATCATAGACACATATATATACCGTAGCGTAGCGTAGGGCCACCTCAGTCGATTATACACTTGACTGAGGTGAGCCACTCCCACATATGATACAAACCCTATCTAATCGTACCTAGTTATCATTGGTCTTATCTAGGTACTTACCACCCAATACAGTCGATTATACACTTGACTGAGTTATCATTGGTCTTATCTAGGGTTAGATCTCAACAGGTTATGGGCCTATATTGAGTACAGAAACCCCGGATCAGTGTATCTTATCTTATCAGCGTGCCAGAACACGCTGTAAGATCCCTTTGTCTCTATCTGCCGACGCACTCAGCTCGTCGCCGCATTACACTTTATTCTTGCCTACCACCTCCCTCGCTTCACTATGACCATTGGGAACACTTCCGGACAGTCACCCGCCACTGAGGACGCTACTAACCTTACTGTCAGGCTCATCACCTCGACTACCCATGCGTTCTCCGGTGAAAAGCTCGACAAAAACAAACATAACTGGCGAACATGGGAGAATTCTTTCTGGCAAGCTATGACCTTATCCCTACTCGACGAATACACGCTCCCCGACGCGGAGACTTTCAAGCCGAACAAAGACACTCACCCGATGGCATTCAGGAATTGGCAGCAGAACGATCGCCGCGCCTGTGCTTTTATCGGTAGCGCCATATCCGAGAGCGAGAAAATCGCAATCGGAGGTGCCCCAAGGGCCGATGCGTCGAAGTTCTGGAAGACGCTAACCGAGCGCCACACCAACGACGGACCCGTCGCGCAGATTAACCTCATCCGCGAGGCAATGAACCTCCGCGCTACCGACGAAACCCTCATGACAGTGATTGACGACATCTGCGTTTTAATGGACCGAGCATTCGCGATGGGGGAAATCAGCAATGACACCCTCATCAACTTCGCAATCCTCCAGTCGTACTCCAATTACCAAGAAATTCAGCTCGACATTCAACGACTTCTCAGAACCGCGACGAAAACCGTCCCGATCACTCGCAGCGAGATCCGTGCCATTGTCCAAGAACGCGTCGATCTCATGTCCGACGCTAACTCTAGCGCTCCCACCTCTATCGCTTTGGCGGCCCGCTCCACTCCCAAAAACAACAAATCCCGAACGACAAACTATTGCACCGGGTGCAAGCAACCTGGTCATACGCATCCATACTGCATTCGGGAGGGAGGAGGAATGGCTGGAAAGACGATTGAGGAATCAAAGGCGCAGAGGCGAAAAGACTACGAGGCAAGCCGGGGAAAGGGTACTGGAAATTCCTCCGGAGGAGGAGCAGCACGCATCGCGGTCACCCATACGGATACTAGTGGGAAGGCATACATTTCTTACGTCGACCCCGGTGTACTTCAACAAACCGCCGAAAATCCCGCATATGCAAATCTGGCGTCTATTAACACGGACGAAGTCGTACTTTCCACCGACGAACTCGAATACCGAGCCTTCCCCGTCTACATGTCACCTGGAGTCGACGACAAACTCGCTGAACTACCAACCTGGATGACGTTAGACGGCGACATCAAGAGTTCCGTCGATTGGAACGTCTATTCGCGCCCAGTCGACCTCGCTGCTATCAGCACCAGCGCGCCAAACCAGGCGGAACGCACTACCATCTCGCTAATCGACTTCCCATTTCATCTCGATTCTGGTGCCACTACCCATATCTCTCCTTCCCGCAACGATTTCCTCTCACTACGACCAATTGCTTCTCGACCTGTCCGAGGTGTCGGCGGAAGTTCCATCTTCGCAGTTGGAATCGGCATCATCCGCCTCAGGATCGCTCATGGCGCTTGGATACTTCTCCAAGATGTTCTATTCATCCCAACTGCCTCTGTCCGACTTATATCCGTCGGTGCTATCGCCAGGGACTCGAAAGTGATCTCCCACTTTGACGAAGACACCTGCTGGCTCACGTCAAAATCATCCGGGGCCGTCATTGCGCGCGGAAACCTCCTTCCCAAAACCAGGCTATACTCGCTATCCCTCCATTCCCCACAAACCGACCATGCTTACACCGTACATCGTGAACCTGACCTTGAAACCTGGCACCGCCGCCTCGGCCACGCCAACTATCAATGTGTCGCTGGTCTAGCTCGCAAGGGCACGGTCACTGGTATGTCGCGATCCCTCGCTACCTCGAAAGTCCCTAAATGCGAATCTTGTGTCCTTGGCAAACAGACTAAGACCATAGTTCCAAAGACTAGAGGGGGAGACGAGGACGATGGGAACCGCGCTACACGCGTGTTGGGAAAAGTGTGGATAGATTTATCAGGGCCGCATGCTGTAACGTCTCGTACGGGCAATAGATACATAATGAATCTTGTCGACGACAAATCAAGCCGCGGATGGAGTATCCCGATCGCAAAGAAGTCTGACGCCTTCCCTCGACTCCAAGCCTGGGAGAAGATGGTGAAGGAAGAGACAGGATTTGAAGTTGGAATCTATCGCATGGATCGCGGAGAACTCAAGTCAAACAAAATGAGGGAATGGCTTGAGTCGAAGGGGACCAAACAGGAGTTCACCGCTCCCTATACATCAGCCCATTGCGGACGAGTTGAGCGCCGCCACCGTACTCTTATGGGAAAAGCCAATGCAATGCGCATTTATGCTGATTGCCCCCCTAATCTGTGGGATGAATTCTACCTCACAGCCTCCTACCTCGATGAACGAACGCCTACAGCATCCCTCAAAGACGGAATCACCCCCTACGAGGCCTATTACAACCGCCGCCCTGACTACAGCCGCCTTCGAGAAATCGGCTGCCGCGCCTTCGTTCTTATTCTCAGCCGTCATAACCTGAAAATTTACGACCGTTCCATCGAATGCGTCCTTATCGGGTACGATTTCAACTCCAAAATGTATCGGTGCTACAACAAAACTACGAAACAAATCTACTCTTCATACCATGTACGGTTCATCGAGAGCCACGATAATCCCAACCCGAGCACGACACCCACCCCAAACCCACCCACCTCGAGCACCCCGGATTCCCCGCCGACAACTTCGATCCACTTTGATGAGGAGGAGGAATTCCTACCAAAGAACCTCGAGGACCCTATCATCCCGTCGACTGATCCGCACATACAACAAGCCCCGATCGACAACTTGAACCCCGAGGACCCTGATCTACAACAACCCCCGAACGACGTCATCATCCCCGATGCACCTATTCGACGTTCAACGCGAATCCCACTCGCTCAAGCTGCCAAGGCTGCCGGAAAACCCACGCGTTTGGAGAGGGCATTGAAGGAGGTTGGGGAGAGTAGGGCAAGGGTTGAGGAAACGAGGGCGGACAAGAAGAGAAAGCGCCTTGAGGACATACGGGAGGAGGAGTTGAGGAACGATCCTATACAACGGGACGAGGCTGCGAAAGAGGAGTTGAAACGAGATGCAGAAGTTGGGCAACAGGTGAAAGATTCGGGAGTGGAGGGCTTACTGGAAACGGCAGCAGTGAGAGATGAAACGGCAGATCTACGATGGATGTTCGAAAACATTAATGCCAACGACGCAATTATCGAGGCGGATAGGGTCGAACACATCCTCACAGCTATTGCTGACCATTCTACGATCGACCCCCGTATGCTTGCTGGAGACGAACCATGAGATTGGGAAGACTCCCAACGTCGACCACCAGTGGAAGCCGCTGAGTGGAAGGCCGCCTTCGAGGACGAGATCAAATCGCTCACGGACATGGGTGTCTACAAACTTGTCCCGAGATCAGAAGTCCCTGCGAGCTCCAAAATCCGTCGATGCAAAGCCGTCTTGAAGAATAAGTTGGACGAAAAAGGAAACCTCACTCGAAGAAAAGTCCGCTATGTATTCAAGGGTTTCGAACAACAGTACGGAAAAGATTACACCAGTACTACCTCACCTACCGCACGAATGGAATCATGGCGAATCCTCCTCCACATCGCCGCTGTCCTCGACTGGGACGCTGTACAAACCGACGTAAAAACCGCCTTCCTATACGGACTACTCCCAACGGACGAAGTGCAATACATGGAGCAGCCAAAAGGTTTCGAAGAAAAAGGGAAGGAGACGTGGGTTTGGATGTTGCAGAAGGGACTATATGGGATGAAACAAGCGGGGAGGATCTGGAACAAGACTATGAACGAGGCGATGATATCGTGGGGCTTCACTCGCTTGGCTTGCGAGTCATGCATTTACTACCGAAGAAGAGACTCAGGAATCGTCATAGCGGCTGTCCATGTGGACGATTTTCTCTCAGCCGCTCACCCGCCTCAAGAAAATACGGCCTTTAGAGCTCAAATGAAGACGATATGGAATATCTCGGACCTCGGCGAAGCCAGGTTCTGTGTTGGGATTGCCATAGCCCGCAATAGATTTGCCAGAACCGTCTCACTCTCCCAGATCGCTCTCATCGACAGGATAATCACCCAGTTCGGCCAACAAGACGCGTATCCAGCGAAAACACCAATGGACCCTGGCCTAAAACTTAGGCGCCCAGACCCATCCGAGATGACTACCCACGACAAAGCTGAACTAGCAAAATTTCCTTATCGCTCCCTCGTCGGATGTCTCCTCTACCTATCTGTCGCTTCGCGCCCAGACATCACATACGCCGTACAACAACTCTCCCAATTCCTCGACTCCTACTCGTACGCGCATTGGAACGCGGCAATCCGGATCGTTCGCTACCTCAAAGGCACCCGAGAGCTCAAGCTTGTCCTAGGCGGTACCAATCCCATCAGCCTTGTCGGATTTACCGATTCCGATTGGGCCAACTGTCTCGACACCAGGAGGAGTGTAGGAGGCTACGCATTTACTTTAGGATCTGGTGTCATCTCCTGGACCACTCGGAAACAAAAGACTGTCGCCTCATCTTCCTGTGAAGCGGAATACACGGCAGCATTCGAATGCGCAAAAGAAGCTATATGGCTACGAACACTACTGTCTGGCATCGACCTCACACCAGCCGCATCTACCCCGATCCTCTGCGACAACAACGCCGCCATCAATCTCTCTGAGGACCCCTCCCTTCACCAACGAGTCAAACACATTGACATCAAGTTCCATTTCCTTTGAGAACGCGTCCACTCCGGCGACCTTAAACTCTCATATATCAATACCCACGACAATATCGCCGACATCTTCACTAAAGCCCTTGACACCACGAAATTCGAGAAACTCCGCCGATTCCTAGGTCTCATTCCAAACTCTACGACCTGATTCCATTCGAGGAGGAGTGTTGCTATGCCACGGTGAGGAGGAGTGTTGCGATCCGGCTGGTACACCGTGACAAAGAGCAACAACACGTTTCCTTTATTCCTTTCTCCCCTCTTCTCTTTATTTACCTGACTCTTTATCATAGACACATATATATACCGTAGCGTAGCGTAGGGCCACCTCAGTCGATTATACACTTGACTGAGGTGAGCCACTCCCACATATGATACAAACCCTATCTAATCGTACCTAGTTATCATTGGTCTTATCTAGGTACTTACCACCCAATACAGTCGATTATACACTTGACTGAGTTATCATTGGTCTTATCTAGGGTTAGATCTCAACACAACGCATCAATCTTCTTTCTCTTCACCAAGTTCTCCTCCCTCACACCCAGTTCATAGACGAACGTATCAAGAAACTGATAGTATGAGTCAATGACATTATATTAATGAAATAAAGATACTTACTTCTTTGCGGCTGTCCGCACGATGAAGCATCACGTAGGTAGAGCCCCACCGTACCTTCATGTCAAGAAGGAGCTGAAGGGGCGTTACGGACTTCCTGGCTTGAATTCCTTTGAATAACTCTTTGCGTTGAGATGATGACTGTGCCTAATAATGACAATAATGAATGAGACAAATGAAAGACAGTAAAGTCGACGTACCTTGATGCATATAGCTCGTATCAGGCCAACCTCGTCACGGTCGTCGCCCCCGGTAGCCTCAGGAAGTTGGTCATCATCAGGCTTGTTAGGCTCATAATACTTTGCTTTGCTTCGTGTCGAAATCAAGGCTTGGGTTGCGAGATTGATGATGTGTGCGAGACAGCTTTAAAGGTGTTAGAAAATTGCCGGACATTGACAGTAAGAACAGAATACCCACCGAATGTGGCGCTTATTCGTATCAAACGGGGTCCCCGTCTTCCTCCGGTAGCAGCGTGCAAACTCATCCAGCATTGTGTCGTTGTTGCTTGCATTATCACACGTAATGTGCCCAATCTAATAAAGGAATGAGCTGGAACAAAATCGGATTCTGGAGAGTGGGAATGCACCTTATGAACAATTTTGAGACGGTCGCAAATCTTGTATAGCGCTTGACCCAAACGAACACCATTGTGCGCCGTATTCATAAGTGTAAACCCGAAGAGAGCGTGCTCGAGTTTCCACTTTCCTGGTGCTCGTTCTTCAACCCAATGCCCAGTGACAGCGAAGTACCCATCCGTGTTGGATGCCTGCCATGCATCGCAGGTGAGGCTGATTTCCCCGCTGACCATCTTGCTCTAAACGAGGTATGAAACACACTCGAAGAGGAATGAAAAAAGAAATCAGACGCACATTCAATCGCTCCTGGAGTGCCTTCATTTGCTCCTTGAATATCCTGATGATTGCCTTTCGCGTCTGCTTCTGGCTGGGGAGTTTGACTGCTCGGGTGGCGCGTGCTGCAACCGCAATCATATTCTTGAATGACGGATGATCAAAGGCGCGAATAGGCTATAGACAATGAGCAGGTGGATGTCAGTTAGAGATGTGTATGAAGAGCTTACCTGGTCTGTCTCGATAAGGTATTGAATTGCAGCTTGATTGAATATTTCGTCGCTGTAAGGTGGTGGCTTATCCTCGGGTTTTGCCTCAGCAAAATGTTCGGTTACGTTGGTTTGGCGGAGGCTTTCGAGGAGGGCGGCGCGGCGTGCTTTCGAATCTTCGGGAAGCATGGAGTCGAAATTGTTGACCTTGCACCAACGCCGGTATAAGGTCTATAGAACTCGTTAGAATACCCAAATAAAATGAGAATGAATATTACCTTGTGACGAGCGGCCATATGGCGACGAAGTGTTGTGCAATCATCAACCAGAATGGCTTCAGTTGTTGTGCATCCACTACCGGTACTATAAAATAAGCGCGTGAGTTTTAGTTGAGTGAAGAATGAAAAAAAAATGAATAGGACTTACGCGCACGTTAGGCATTTTCGACGGCCTTTGTTATCGCCTTTCTTATGGGGCACTTTTTCCCAAAACTCGTCGATGTCCGCAGTAGGATTCGACTTGTTTCTTCGGCCGGTATCCTCGGTATCGGACTTGATATTGATTACTCGCACATCTTCGTGCATTCCTTCACCATCGACAGCATCATCTAAAGAGAATCAGTTAACTGGTACGTCCTTGAACAAAAATTTTACGTACTTCCACTTGTGCGAGCCTTTTTTTTCTTCCTCTTCTTCTTCTCCTTCCCCTTCCCGGGCACTGGCGCAGGATCTGAGTCGGATGATTGATTAAATTCGTCCTCGTCATCCGCATCAACCACGGTTGCTTTGAAAGAGCGCTTAGCGGGTAGTGCTGAGGATGACGCTTGACCAGCGTCAACGTCGGCGATTGAGGGCCCTGGCGTTGATGGTGGCGCAGCTGCAGTTGTAGTGGATGAGGTACCGGAAACCTGAGCAGATTGGGAGGTGGGACCAGTGGGGGGGAGTTTGCGAGCCTCGGCTGCAGCGATATTTTCACGGTGGGAAGAAAGAACCGGCTTCACGAGGTTGTCGATGGTAAGTTTCGTTGTGGGATTTTTTACACGGGCACCACGGCCCTGAGTAGACATGTCAGACATAAATAAGTTGGAGGTGAATCGACGAAAAAAAGTACTTTTTAAGTTACCTAAACTGGAACTGTACAGTTGCAACCAAACATATATTTGAAATTATTCAGCCACCCAAAGCCGGGGCTTGAGCCCAAGCCGACGGCCTCCCAAACTGAAGCCTGAGCCGTAGGCCCAGCCAAGCCAGAGTTGCGGCTTGGAGACGGCTGGGCTAGCCGCGGCCCGCTAGGGTCGGCTTGCGGCTTTGAGGCCGGGCCTGCACAACACTAGTATGAATGACTTAAACAGAGCGCATTCCAAAAATACAATTAGAACTGATGTTGTTGCCTACAATAGGAAACGACGCATGATGCCGTCTGATCGCCGAAGTGATAAGGGATTGCCTACTAGATCAGAACGAGTTCTACCAGTCCCTCTATCAAGGAAACCCTTTAGGGTTCTTGTTTCCTCTTTAGGAAGGGACCGGTCACCGGTCTACTAGCGGGTAATGAAAACATGGTCAAGTTCAACGACAGTTCCATTTTGGGAAACCGCACATCTACGTCCAAATTTTGAATCAGATGGAGTTGCTGTTCGTTGGTCGAAAGGGTAAAAGTGAGTGCCTTCAATATTGAGAAGTTTCTATTTGAATCATGAAGTGCAGGATGAAAAAATTGGTGTATCAATGGATGAAGGGGACCCATTTCCGAGATACCTCCCTGTCTGATCATCAAATGTAGTTTAAAATGTATTGGTGGAGCTGGGGGTCCAGCAGGAGAGAACCAACAAGACTCGGAGGCCAAATTTGGTGTATGATAAAATAATTTGAGTTGCAAGTGTTTCATGCAAGGGGGTTTCGTAGATAGTGCTCGGCTCGGCCCGTTGGGGCTGAGCCGCAGCAAGCCAGTTCTGGGCCGTCTTTCATGCTTTCGACAGTCCAGCGCTTACCGATGCGAACAACACGGAACCCCTCGCTCTTTCTTCCCACTGCGCATGCTCGAGCTCGAGCTCAGGCCACTGCGCAATTCTCCCCATCAACCAGTGACAATGCCGATCCTGCCACCACAGAACCTCCGGGGCCATCGACTTCCCGCATCATCTCAGCATCTCCACACATCGTACCACCCGTATCCAACAAGCGCCCGCCAAGTGCCACGGTTACAGATGAAGATGAAGACAACGAGGAAGTTCTTTCAGATTCAGTCCTTGTGAAATTGAAAAAGATTAAACGGAGACGTGTTTGCAAGGAAGCCGGTGTGTTTTTTCTTACCTGTTTTTTTTTGATAATCCCCGCTCATCTCAAGTCTTTTCCTTTGTTACAGATGACAGCCGCGACAATGAGGGAATGCACCATTATGTGAACGTAATGGAAATCGAAGACTCCAAATCTGAGTCCCAAGGAACTCAACGCCACAACAAGAAAAATTCCATCGCGGATGTGGATCTTTTTTTTTTTTTTTTTTTTTTTTTTTTTGACAAAGTTCCTCATCAAAAAGGAGACAAGAAAAGGTGCCGAAGATGCAAATCCTGCGCGTAAGTTTCCTCCCCTTTTTTCTCTATCAATAGTTATACATTCACAGATAAAAATGGAGATGGGTGCACCACCCGAGAGAGCATTATCGTGGATGACTGTACCACTCTCCCATGACACATGGCCTCCCTCTACAAGGTTCGAACTTTGTTTTATTAAATTTCTGTTTCTAAAAACTATGACATTCGCAGAAATGATACCGAGACTGGTGCAAGTCTAGCAACTTCCTTTCAATGCCACTCGAGGACAGTAAGGAACGGTGCGCGGCCACTTTTGAGCGCCTCCGACAAACAGGAGTTGAAGATCACTTCCGGGCTGCACAACCAAGTGACAAACCACCACCACTGAGTCCTTACACCGACGAACTTTTCAAGGAAGCTGCTATACAATGGTTAGTGGAAACTGATCAAGTAAGTGACGATGGTTTAAAATCAATGCTATACTCATCTGACCGAAGCGTAGCCTGTCCAAGCATTTGAACATCCTTCCTTCAAGAATATGATATCTATTGCCGCCTGCACAACTCGAGGTGTCAAGATCCCTGATCGTAAGCAGACTTGAAAGGAGATCAAGTCCTGAATGGCCGGATTAATTCAACGCAATCTCGACACAGACTCCGAGAATGAAGACGATGCTGATGAGATGTTGGATCCAGCAAAGGCGAATTCAAACGGTATCTTGATACCGTGGATGTGGTCCCTGACAACATGAACAATGTTTGGTGGTGGGGAGTAAGTACGTCAACTTTGTTTACAATTGGAATACAACGCTAACCGCTCTCTAGCTTACGCCTCACGTTACCCCACATGGGCTTCTCTCACTCGCGATTACCTTGCCATTATGGCCTCCTCCGTTTCGAGTGAACGCGCATTTTCCTCCGTGGAATTACCATTGCCATTAGCAAGCAACGCGACAGGTTGAAGGGCAATATTGTTGAGGCGTTGCAAATCCTCAAGTGCCTCTTTCACCATGATCTCATTTTTTGGGGGGTTTCTCGTTCTTCCGCGATTGAGAAGGAGCTTGATGGGGAAGAAATTGTGGATGTTGACATAGATTCTGGTGAGGCATTTGGGCAAGGAAAGTGATTCTCATGGGATGAACCCCTTGCTGATGATAGGGATGATGACAAGATGCCTATTAATTAGATTTCTATGTATTATCTACAATCTTCATAGTCTATTCATTTTCCCTCACGGCCTAAAGCCCAAGCTGAGCCCAAGCTGGCCCCAGGCCTGAGCCCTTCTAAGCTGGGCTTTTAGGCTAAGCTGGGACAACACTACAGGCTCAGGGTCATAGACAGTCATCAGCAAACCTCGATTATGCTATTACCTGCTCGGGAGCACTCCAGAGTGCAATAGTGCAATAGCATGGGTACCCCATTTAGGAGTGTCCTGCTCAAGCTTGTAAGCGCTATGGAGTGCTACTGAGCTACTATGGAATGCTATTGAGTGAGTCAGAGTGACCCTGTCTTGTTTAATAATATGCTATAGACACCGTCACACTGACATCACGCACCAGGTTGGTTTGATAATTTCCTTTTTGGTTTGCAATTTATTTCCAAATAAAGCAATAAATGAATTACTACTATGATAATTGTATATACCATACTCAATACTAAGGTAGAGGTAGCAGTTGCAGACTGGATTAATGAGGGGTCAAGAAAAGCCGTCATAGGTCCATTTATCTGTTATGTAGTCAGAGCACTGGTGCACCAGCAGGTGGAGATTACTCACTGAGCCCCACTGACTTGGGTGACGTGGCAGTTTCGTTGCGCTTGCTTCTTGGCACATGATCAGGCATAGAGAAACCAAGGTTGAGGTGGGGGATGTAGTGGCTGTGGGTACATGTGAGGTGGGCATAGAGGTGTTGCGGGCGAGGAAACTGTGTTTCGAGCAGTGACGCAGCAGTCGAAATGGCTGCGGAAGGGGTTTCAGTGGGTGTCGAGCATCATGGGGGCGGGGAAACTCACCTAGGGGTGTTTCGAGCGGTGACGTGGCACTCGAAACGGTGGTAGATGGGGTTTTGCAGCGTGGGTGGGGCTAGGGCTGTGTGTACGCGTGAGGGGGTGTGCGGAGGTGTTGTGGGTGTGCAAATTCACCGGCAGGCGGTTCGGGCGGTGACGTGGCACGTCAAAGTGGCTGTGGATGGGGTGTAGAACGTCATGGGGGCGGGCTGGGCTTACTTGGGACCCGTTCTCTTGTTCCCTCTTGTTCCCTTCACGATTGGGCTCGCATTGGCTGCCGATGATGCCCTAGCCATCGAAAATGGCCTAAACACGGTGATCGTCAGTGATTATGGGCGGTAGGAGAGCTGGAGGTGTTGAGTCAGTGTTGGATAATGGACACATTATGTAGCAACGTACCTGATGACTTGTTGCACCTTCTACTCTGCAACGTCAGCATGAAATTGGGTCATAGCCCACATCCCCTGAGGTGGAGAGGGTCTGATAGTGATTTTAGGACCTAAAGCAAAGGTTAGTAGTACTAGATCATGAACAGAAAAAACTTGCCTTGGTGGCGATGGATGTGGAAGACGGTAGAAGTGCAAGACTTAGAGACGGAATACAACCAATGGGTCATGTGACCATTACCGTTGTGATATTGAATAATGTGATGGAAATCTGGACAATATTGTCCAGATTTTAGTCACGTCACAGAGAGTCAACAAAGATATCACATGACTATCTGAACGCGACACGTCCGCCGTCAAGAGCCTTGCAAGGCCTATAAATAATTGTGCAGATCTGAGATTGATGCTGAAAGTGTTTGTGACAAGGTAGGATGAGTGATTATAGAGCATAATACCATAATAATGCCAGCAATATCACTGACTATTTCAAAGCGCCTATTATATAGCGCTATTGAGCACTATGGAGTGCCCCACAGTAATTATATTGTTTCATCATACTACTATTTGACAGTTAGGAGTGTTATATAGTGATATTGTGCTATTGGCAGCTATTGTACTCAAGCCAGAAACTATTTGTCGCTATTATCCAAAATCCAAGATTGCTGATGGTCGGTAGGGGGTTTTGTCTGCACAACTGCTCTGAGATGCAGATTCTGAGCAGGCTATGCTGATCTTTTTGTTATTTTATTGGCTTCAATGATCTCATACTGACAATCTTGACAATTTTATGTCCCTTGTGTGGTGACACCATCATGCAGTGACTCAGGCCAAAGACATCTTCCTTCTCTTTCTCCATATTTTTACAAGTAGCTTTATGATTTCCTAGTGTGATTTTTTGTAGATCAGATACATTGCTATCTGAGGAGATATTAGTATAAAAAAACTACCTATATTTGAATGTCTTACACTTTGACACAAGAGGACTATTTGTGTTCCTGATGAGGATGTCAACATTAAAACAAAAAAAAATAAAGCAATATTGCATACAAGCTTGTTATTGATAACCCACTCAATAAGCCAAGCAGAATCATTTTTATGACTGGCATTATTAAATGCAGTTTCAACTGCTGCCAGAGTAATGTTGATGTGTTTCTGGGTTTTGAAGGACTTGACAGCATGAAGAAACTGTTCTTCAAAATGATCACCAGAAAACCAAAAGGAATGCTCTGCCAGAAGAGCAACAACTATTAGAATTGTTAGTTATTTATATATATATTCTAAAGAAACTTATAATACTAGCAGTTGCCTGGAAATTTAAAGGTCTCTGCAGATCCAGTGAGTAAGATATGCAACTGGGAAGTTGGGAATTAACTTACTAGGTATTCCTTGGTTTCATTTTGTGAAAATAGAGAAGGAAATTGAAGAGATAAATGCTGAAAAAGAAAATAAATAATATAAAATAATCAATAATAATATGCTGACTTTCTATAAAATATGTATTAACTACATATAGCAAAAAAAGAGACACATACCAACTGTAAAAAAATTAGCATATAACAAAATTTAGATATATATAAAGGATAATGCAGCTTATCTTTGAATTAAGACAAACCACTTACAATCTAAAGAAGGTGTTTGTCATAGAGTTTTAAATGTTGGACCAAAAGAAAAGAAAAAATTCTTGTTAAACTCACAGCCTATGTTGGAACATACAGAGTGATCAGAACATCCCTTCTAAGAAATCAGAGGCACTGGACTCACAGCCTATGTTGGAACATGCAAAGGTTGTTTGAGTGATCAGGGCATCCCTCCTGAGAAATCAGAGGTGCTGGACTCACAGCCTATGTTGGAACATGCAAAGGTTGTTTGAGTGATCAGGACATCCCTCCTGAGAAGTCAGAGGCACTGGACTCACACGCTATGTTGGAACATGCAAAGGTTGTTTGAGTGATCAGGACATCCCTCCTGAGAAGTCAGAGGCACTGGACTCACATACTATGTTGGAACATGCAAAAGGTTGTTAGAGTGATCAGGACATCCCTCCTGAGAAGTCAGAGGCACTGGACTCACATGCTATGTTGGAACATGCAAAGGTTGTTTGAGTGATCAGGACATCCCTTTTGAGAAGTCAGAGGCACTGGACTCACATGCTATGTTGGAACATGCAAAGGTTGTTTGAGTGATCAGGACATCCCTCCTGAGAAGTCAGAGGTGCTGGACTCACACGCTATGTTGGAACATGCAAAGGTTGTTTGAGTGATCAGGACATCCCTCCTGAGAAGTCAGAGGTGCTGGACTCACATCCTATGTTGGAACATGCAAAGGTTGTTTGAGTGATCAGGACATCCCTCCTGAGAAGTCAGAGGTGCTGGACTCACAGACTATGTTGGAACATGCAAAGGTTGTTTGAGTGATCAGGACATCCCTTCTGAGAAGTCAAAGGCACTGGACTCACAGCCTATGTTGGAACATGCAAAGGTTGTTTGAGTGATCAGGACATCCCTCCTGAGAAGTCAAAGGCACTGGACTCACAGCCTATGTTGGAACATGCAAGAGGTTGTTTGAGTGATCAGGACATCCCTTCTGAGAAGTCAGAGGCACTGGACTCACATACTATGTTGGAAGATGCAAAAGGTTGTTTGAGTGATCAGGACATCCCTCCTGAGAAGTCAGAGGCACTGGACTCACATACTATGTTGGAAGATGCAAAAGGTTGTTTGAGTGATCAGTACATCCCTCCTGAGAAGTCAGAGGCACTGGACTCACATACTATGTTGGAAGATGCAAAAGGTTGTTTGAGTGATCAGGACATCCCTCCTGAGAAGTCAGAGGCATTGGACTCACAGCCTATGTTGGAACATGCCAAAGGTTGTTTGAATGATCCCTCCTGAGAAGTCAGAGGCACTGGACTCACAGTCTATGTTGGAACATGCAAAAGGTTGTTTGAGTGATCAGGACATCCCTCCTGAGAAGTCAGAGGCACTGGACTCACAACCTATATTGGAACATGTAAAGGTTGTTTGAGTGATCAGGACATCTCTCCTGAGAAGTCAGAGGCACTGGACTCACAGCCTATGTTGGAACATGCAAAAGGTTGTTTGAGTGATCAGGACATCCCTCCTGAGAAGTCAGAGGCACTGGACTCACAGCCTATGTTGGAACATGCAAAAGGTTGTTTGAGTGATCAGGACATCTCTCCTGAGAAGTCAGAGGCACTGGACTCACATCCTATGTTGGAACATGCAAAGGTTGTTTGAGTGATCAGGACATCTCTCCTGAGAAGTCAGAGGCACTGGACTCACAGTCTATGTTGGAACATACAAAGGTTGTTTGAATGATCATCTTCTGAGCAATTAGAGACACTAAACTCACAGTCTATATTGGAACATTTGTTTCAGTGAAATTGATCATCTTTAAACATGGCCTAACCAACCTTCTGTACAAGTCTAGTCAGCAAATATCTTTCTATAGTTAATCTGGTGTGAAGCTCCACTCACATACTAAATCTAAAATCAGAATATCATATTAGAAGTATATCCAAACATACATTCTAAAATGCAAGTCAGACTCAGTTGAAAATTTAAAACAAATACTTACACTTGAGGTCTGAAAATCAATATAATTAGTATAGCTCCTTGTTACAAAGATGCTTTATTACCCAATAATTAGGAAACCATGGAATCACATAGCACACTATATTAATTGCTGATATTTCATCTATATTTCATTAGATTAGAACCACTCCTTCATATGTAATAATCATTTACCAACTTCCCAAACCTTCCTGTAGATGTTCAGAGTAGATACTTTAGAAGTAAGTAAAACAAAATACTCACTCAATACTCTTTTTGATACACATATTAAGATTGTTTTGCTGTGTTGAAACAAACAAGTTGACCAAAACATCATTGTCAAGAATATCCATGGTTTTTTCAGATAATTCAGAACATTGATTTCCTTCCTTGTTCATTTCTGAAATTTGTCAGAATTTAACAATCTATCAGAAGATAATATGCTACCTGCCAAGCAAATATATGCTTTTGGTGGAAAGTTTGTGGCTAGCACACGGGAAAGATACTCATCCTGAAAGGTTTTGTTTGCAAACTCATGCATTGCAGCTTTAGCCTCTTGATGATTCTTTCCTTGATGTCGCAGATTTTGATAACACTTCTCCACCAATGAATCAAACTTGGTGAAAATAAGCACAACAGGCACTTGAAGAATAGAAAGTATCAGAAAATTTCAAAAATAAATAAATAATAAATATACCACTGCCAGTTCCTGAACTAAAGAATGCCTTTTCACCTGCAGATATTGGGCGCTGGTCATCCATAGGAACACAGTACCTGCAAACATATAAAATAACAATGCCAATTTGTTATAAAACTATGGCTTTACCAGATAACATGAAGCTGATTCTTTAACTCGACATTCTGTTCTCGTGTCAGGATAAACTTCTTTGCTATCTCTAATTCCTCTTCTGATCCAGCTTCAATCCCTCTGGAATCATGAAAGATAAAGTTACTGCCAGGGTAGGTGAGTTGATATTCAATGTTATGTTCTCCACGCTAATAAATTATTAGAAATAATTATAAAAAGGTTTTGGTTTGCTTGACCTCAGTAGAAGGGTTGAGGACATCTGGAGAACGTCCCTTGTTTCGTCGAAGAACCTTAGACAGCGAGAACAACCGAGACTATCATGATGACCCAGGTTTTTAGTTAGTTTTGTCAAGACTGCGAGATTCCCAAGTCGAACCTTGGTTGGGATCTTCTTTCCTTCTGCATCATATATAATTGGCTTCGCGTCCGGTTTCGCATTGCACACCTTGCGCAGAATGGTCGTTTTGCCTGCATTCGCCTTGCCGATGATGAGGATACGAAATTGAGGGCACTCGTCGCGGATTTGTTCTGCACTTAAGGCTCCCTGCCTAATCGGAGGGTCTCCAGACGACTGGGCTTCTTTGTTTGCAGTAGACATAGCAGGAAAGGGTGAGGAATGCACGGTGAGTCTGAAGATGAGGTGGTCAGAGATTAACCCTTGGGCGTTATCACGATCAAGGGGTTGCTTCCTTTTCTGGATGAAAGCCGGCTGCAGTCTCTCACCCTCGCAATTTATCCTCTAGCAAACACCCACTTCACCATGGTTTCGGCCCTCCACCAGTTTGAACATCTAGCAAGAAGCAAGCGCGAGACGACGATCAACATTCAACGCAAATGTTGAGGTTTCAACCTCAACATATCCGAAAACTCCGTCCAAAGTTACCGAAACGCTCCATTCCTCTCTGAATTCATGACCCCTTCGTGGCTCTCTTCCGGCATACAACTCGTCACCCCTCCTCCTCTTCCCATTGCGAGCACGAACACAATCACCCCAATGCCACTGTCTTTCTGTTTTTTTTTCTTTCCTTTCATGTTGCCCAATATTTGTTTACCGATCTTTAGCACTCTCATGGCGACAAGCATACCGTCAACAGTCCAAATGAAATTACCTGCCAATGTCTGTCCTCCACGCCCTGTTGCCAGTCCGGCCTGTCCCTACCGTGCGAGAGCGCGCCTACTCAAATGGCTGCACGAATGCGAAGCGGTATGGATAATGGAGTTGGGGCGGAGTCGAGGCCAGGGAGTGTACCCGAAGGGGTTGCTGGGTGCTCTAAGATGACCACCTCAATGCCACTGCAGCCCCAGTGCGCTCGCGTTGTCGAACTCTGTTGGCTCTTTTTTCCTCGCCCTTGTGTCAACGTTTTCTTATTCTCCTTCTTTCACAGCATCTCCTCACCCCCTCTACTTTTGGGATTATCATGGACGAATACAAACTCGGGCAACCGCCCCCATCCGTCCCTCATTGTGCCCGACCACGATCTCGAGGTTTAGACCCCCAACAACGCCTCCATCTGTTGTCTCATCTGCGAACCTGAACTACTGTCCCGCTCCTACAGTCTCCCGCCTCAATGCCGGTGTCCATATAAGCGTCAACGCCTTTTTCCGCCACACTTTTCTCCGCCTTTCATCGTCCCCTCCCATTACCGTTCGCCAACCTATCGTAGCCGACCCCTGCCTTTGTGAACCTTTGAGTTCCAGCAGCAGCAGAAATAAGATAACTCATCATCATCGCTTCCTTTTCAGCAAACCCAACCAGCGCAGTCCGCTGCTGCAGAGCTTGCCTGCACCGGTCTCGTCCAGCCTCGTCGGCATCGATCCTTTCGCTTCATATCTCTTTTCCTTTTTGTTTCATCAAGGGCGATGGGCATGGAAATGTCGCTTCAACTCCTCCATACCTATGTGGACACTGGCGCAGCAGTCATGGCGTATGGACATTGGGAATATATGTAGCCCAACTTCATGAACGGTAAATCTTCGATTTGCTGGCCGTCGGCAAGAGATGACGAACACACAGAATCGGGGTTGACTCACTCTGGTGTTAAAACCAACCCTTTTCTACTGACGTCCACTTTGAACGCTTCACACCCTCCTTAATACCCCCCCCTGGATTCCAGATTGTCCTCTGAAATATTTTTTTATTCAGCTCGTTCAGAAATTGTTTCTTGTCGACTCCTCAGCATGGGTCGTCTATGATCAACCGGAACTCGTGAATATGGTATTTCGATCCAAAGTCGCTCTTGTTCGCCAAAGATGTTGAGTTGGAGTGTGGCCGGACGGGGGAAGAATGGATCGGAGGGGCTTTAGTTGGGCGTCATTGGTTGTAGATATTTTCTTGTCTCCTAAATTCTGTATAGGGTTCGTTGTGACTTTATTACTCTTATTGAACGATATATTCCGCCTGGCCAACGCTGGAACCAGAATCAGATGAATGCTAAGACACCGTTGACACTGTAGTTCATTGCCAGATACTTGTCGGAAAGCAGCCCAAATTCGGGAATCAATTCAAGGCCTCGACTCTGTTATCTTCTTGAATCGCCGCCTGGAAGAGACAGCAAATAACTTGTTATTGCATAACTCCTTTTCTTCCATGTAACCACATACACTGTCATGCTGAGCGGTTTGTCAAAGACATTTTTTTGAGGGAAACAAGAAATATACTTTGACGCTATACATTGTAAAAATATTTGACCGTCACTGCCCTTCGAGGGGGGGGTCAAACTCCGGCCTATCAGTTCCATCATCTTTTCCAAAACAATGTCCTTTCCCTTCAATACACCCTCCTCCCGAACGAATTTTCCTGATATCCCGGTGAACTTGGCTACGCTGATTAGCTTGGTTTCATGATATTGTGCAATGGATCTCATTTTTTCTGCTACCATTACTTAGCCATCACAAGATGAGTGAGGCTCCAGTCACCACAGCCGTGTTGGAAGAGAAGGTGGTTCAAATACATCCTGTGCGTTGCTGGGAGAAAAGGCCGGGCAAAGGCCGGGAACAAGGAGAGTGGAAGCTCGTGATCGCGGTACCGTGAGAATTATTTAGGCGATTGATTCAAGCATCTCCTTTCGAGCGATAACATTAACACATTATCTCCAGTATAACCTCGTCTCCGGAGTGGACCCTATAACAATTTGATACACGCCTAACAGTGCTATACCTTGAGGCTCCAACTAGCCAAACCGACCCACGTTGCTCCAGCCTTCAATCCATCATCGAGAACTTTGACCGCATGGTATCTCACTGGACGCTCGCTGTACTCCCATCTCTCGCACAGTTTCCACGTTGATCCCCACTTTGCTCCAACGAACTTAGACCGAGAAGCACGATCAACGACAACTACATTGACGTTTGCGGCTTAGGACAGGTCAATAGAGACAGCGGATATTTTTTGTATTCGGTTGATTGTTATCGCCTTCATACACGCTGCTTTTGCCCTAGTCAAATAGAGACGACCGGTGGACTCGCACTTTCCATCCATCAGATTATAGGTTGACACCACCACTACAGCGGTGGAATCTTTCGATGGTACAATCACAAAACCTACCTGTTGGCCAGGTTGCTGGTTCTGGAGATCATCCTGCAAATCCATCTGCGCCATCACAGCTCCATCCTCCGTCTCCACAAGACGTTAACCCACGAACGCCGCCCCCTTCGTACGCCTCGCTAGGTTTGCCCCCAGGGCCGTACTACACCATTCCGACGGCGCCGTCGCGAGAGTTCGGGCCCACACCGCTTACTGTACCTCTACCAAATCAGACGATGGTGTTGTCGGTGCCGTTGCTGCCGTATGCGTACTACGATGCACCAGGGACGGCGGATGCGCGTGCGCGAAGGCGGTTTGCGGAGAGTTTTTTATGGGCGATTGGGGTGTGGGTGCTGTGTGGGGTGGTGTTGGTGTTGGTGATTATTGGGGAGGGAGGGAGGTGGTAGGGCTGTTGTATATTGCACATTGGATTAGGTTATTTAACTGGAGTGTATGTATTGGTGCGTTGGCTTTTCTTTGTGCTGTTGATTGACTTGAATTTGCGTTGCAGGTATTTTATGCATTTGTTGGTTGGGAGGAATAATGGTCAAGTC
>Ga0307513_10003514_pt1 | contig 21212 bp, 23 predicted proteins | sample 15_EM_MG_FD_202174 | JGI IMG/M metagenome (GOLD analysis project Ga0307513, IMG submission 202174) | Populus trichocarpa ectomycorrhiza microbial communities from riparian zone in the Pacific Northwest, United States - 15_EM | ecosystem: Host-associated > Plants > Roots > Unclassified | place...
TGCTGAAATGGTCTCGTAGCTGATACACGCACTGACAAGCCTCTGATGCTTGGCCATGCTCTCCTTCAGCACCTGCATATCGGGGTACTGCCCACCTCTGAGCAGCCACCGATCATTCTGCCTTTACATGACCCCAGCAATTTGACTACCATGCCGGAGTCATGGGTCAGGTATCTGTGTTCTCCCCAGTTAATAATTTTCTCATTCCTAACTATATATTATTTCAGGGCTGCAATATTGATTCGAATGAACTCACTCATTCGCGGTCATTCAGGCATCAGGTAGGCTTTTTTATTATTTGCCGTAGTACCAAACTTATCTTGGGCAGATGGGAACTCATCGAAAAGATGAATGAAGTTTGAACTGATCTCCGCCAATATCACACCAGTCATTCCCTTGAGAGGGAGCATCTCGGCCTCTGGAGGTTCGTGGAAATTATCACGAGAACAAGCTCTTTATTTATAATATCCCCTGTTCCATAGACTTGTCCCCACTATCCTACATCGCTGGTGCTTTAGGTGCATTGTTTCAACCATTTAACCAATTCAGAGCTTACCTTCAAGTCAGTTGGCAACCCGTCCATCCAGGTCTACCATGGCCCTGAGGGTTTCAATCCTCGGCAAAAATCACCTTCTAACAAAGCATTAAAAAGCCATTCAATTGAACCCATCGCATTGGCGTCCAAGGAGCATCTTGGTATCGTGAACGGGACTGCCGTATCAGCCGCTGTGGCTGCTCTTGCTATCGATGACGCCATCCATCTTGCCCTCTTGGCCCAAGTCTGTACTGCCATGGGTACAGAGGCTCTCAATGGGACCTGCAGTTCATATGCAGCCTTTATTCACGCGGTTGCTCGTCCTCACCCTGGCCAGGTTCGTTTTGTCATTTATTTGTTCGTCCTCTCGGATTCTCATGCGCAGTCAACCTCAGGTGGAATGCGCCCAGAATATCTGGAACCTTTTGCAAGGTAGCAAGCTGGCCCAACTTCATGAAGAAGAGGTTACCCTTGAGGAAGATCGATACTTGTTGAGACAAGACCATTATCCATTGCGCACGGCTCCTCAGTTCCTTGGTCCACAAATTGAAGACATACTTGCTGCACATGTCGCTATCACACAGGAATGCAATTCAAGTGAGCTTTCGGTCCATTTTCCTTTACCCCGAATTCCCTAACGTAAACATCGTTTAAACAAGCCACCGACAACCCTCTCATTGAGAGCGAAACAGGCATTATTCATCATGGCGGAAATTTCCAGGCAATGTCGGTTACAAACGCCATGGAGAAGACCCGTCTTGCTTTACACCACATCGGAAAACTCCTCTTCGCTCAGAGCACTGAGCTATGTAACCCAGCCATGAATAACGGTTTACCCCCATCTCTCGCTGCGACGGATCCTTCTTTGAACTATCACGGGAAAGGCATAGATACTGCCACGGCTTCATACGTAGCGGAGCTTGGGTATCTTGCATCACCCGTGTCGACTCATATTCAGTCGGCCGAGATGCATAATCAAGCCGTAAAGTTTGTGCATTGCTTCTACAATCAAATTCTTTGGCTTACTTGGCCCTAGCTCATTGGCATTGATCTCTGCGAGAGCTACTGTGACTTCTTTAGATGTCTTATCGATGCTCACCGCCTCGTACTTGTATCTCTTATGCCAAGGTACAGTTAATCCTGCGTGAAATTTCGATATCAATGGTTGACTGGGCCTTCAGCTTTGGATCTTCGCTCTCTTTGTATAGATTTTTTGAACGGGCTCAAATCCATCTTGGAATTAGAGGTCTGCTCAGGCTTCAGCTCTTTCGTTGCTGCGGCTGCGCGAACCAGTCTTTCTGGCAAACTATTCAGGGTCATGGAACAGACCTTCGATAAAACCACCATCATGGACAGTGCAGACCAAATGCGTGCGATAGCAGCATCGTCCACTCCGGTGATTCTCGATTTCTTCAGCGGTATCCAGCCCTCGGATGGTTTTTCGGAACCCTCGCTGAACAATCTTTCGGACTTTCGCTCTCGTATCGCCGCTGAGGCGACGGCCCTCCATGAAAGATTACGGCACGAATATCTGTGTGGGAGTCGTGGACCTACACCCGCCATCTCCAAAATTGGCAAGACCAGCGGCATGTATTCGTATATTCGAAAGGATTTGGGGATTAAGATGCATGGCGTCCCGAATTTCACCCAATTTCCCAATGGCCTTGGCTCTGACGATGTCTCTATAGGCGAGAACATCTCAAAGATCTATGAGGTAAGCAAATAACTATTGTTCTTGCCTACATCTACATTCCAGTTTCTGATGAACATGATTAGGCCATTCGCGACGGGCAAATGCAGAACGTTGTCTTTTCCTTGTTTGTTTGATAGCTCCCTCAAGCAATGCTGTAAAGCTACGTTGCATTAGGGTCTGGCTATCACGCGGCGCGCCTTTCGAAAGTAGCCCATGTACGCATTATCCAGTAGTAATATAATTGTTTTGCTATGATTCTGGTGATAATGATAATGGATCCCCCATTCAGTCTGGCATATTCGGGCAGAGGGGCGGATGCAGTGTTTTTGGACTGAGTGGGGTTTGTTCGATGGCTGGACTTACGGCTCATCGCATAGACGTGAATGCTACATTTTGTTTCCCTTTGCTTGCATGTAGGTCACGTTGACCATCGTTACTGTTATCTTCAACCCACTGGCCAGATTTCAAATCAAGGAACACTTTATGCTTTTTGCACCGTTGCCACACCGACATCCAAAAATTGGACCTTTCAACGCCATCAAGAACCACTTGTTAGTGAGTAGTACGAAACGCTGAGATCCACGTCCATCGAATATAACAATCCTTGCTGGTTACGCTATCTGGTTGCACTCGGGACGAACCTAGTCTCTCGTACACAGACCACGATACAAGCGATTTTCATGTTAGGACGAACCGTATCTATGTATTAATACTTTAATATGCACCCAATAGGGAGAGTCTCTGAAAAGTACCTAATATTTTCCACCCGAGTTAGCTCTATTCGTCTCAAGCAAATTGAATCGGTTTGTCCTTAGCAAGAAGACGGTTTCGATTCAATTTCAATTACCCAAAGTCCTCGATCACTTGAAACATCGAAAATAGAACCTAAACCTCAACGTCTAGGCCCTAGTGCGCCAGTAATGAAGTAGTTCCACCAATGGCGGCGTATACCGGGGCCATGGAAGCAATCTAATCCGCTGCTACCAATAGCACTGTCGCAAAGAACTGTGACAACTTAAAAAATCGAGCCTGAGGGTGCCCTCCATGCTGAGCTCAAGCTCTCATGTCAGCTGGCTGAACAACCTATGCCAATCTACTGTAGTGTTTCGACCGATTGTTCATGTAACGGGTAACGGTCAGTCATGAACTGAACAATAGTAGCAAATGTAATGCGTAACGGGGCTAGAAAGGGTGATTTTTTGATCCAAAATAAGCGCCCGAGGCGCCGAAATGGACCCTTAATTTCCTATTTAGGGTGACAGGAACAACTTGTCAAATGAACAAATATGTAACGCGTAACATGGCATGAACAATCGGTCGAAACACTACAGTAATGGCACCAAAATGAGGTACTCCATTGTGTCACAGTTTCAGAGGAGTAAGTACCTGTGCTTCGAATGGGGATGGTAAGGTATTTACCGCGCCCTTCGAACCGTGTCAGAAAATGCTTACCGCCAAACAAACGTCGGCCCTCGGGTGAACGGACAAGGTTTATTTTCTGGACATGAAATCCAAATTGATAATCAGGTACTTGTCAAAATTGACAATGTGGAGCATAGTTATAGCTTGGCTGGAATAGTATATTATGGCAGTGATCATTTCACTGCCCAAATTATATTACAGGATGGCTAAATTTGGTTTCATGATGGCATAACAACACTATTCTCTGGATTGAAAGTGAGATTTGGACTCGTACATGCCATGCGAAGCAATGGCCCTCACTACAAGTATCAGGCAGTACAGATACTCTCCAATATCAGATGGCTGTTCTGGACCTCCATATATCATGCATAAATACCATACTCTCCAGAGGTTCCAGTAAAGGTATACCATGAGAAAGGTTGAATAAAATCCATCTCCATTACACTACCATAAATGCATGTTCTTCTTTGCAGGCTTCGCTTTTTCCATTTTTCGGGCTCCGCTTTTTCTATTTTTCGGGCTCCACTTTTTACACTTTTCGGTACCCAAGGTTTGTATCTTTTCGGGCTCCGCTTTTTCTATTTTTTGGGCCCCGGTTTTTACACCTTCCGCTTTTTCCATTTTTCGGGCTCCGCTTTTTACACTTTTCGGTACCCAAGGTTTGTATCTTTTCGGGCTCCGCTTTTTCTATTTTTCGGGCCCCAGTTTTTACACCTTTTGGCTCCTGAGGTTTGTATCTTTATGGGCTCCGCTTTTTTACATTTTTCGGGCTCCGCTTTTTTAACCTTTTGGCTCCCAACATTTGCATCTTTGCGGGCTCCGGTTTTCCATTTTTCGGGCTCCGGTTTTTACCCTTTTCATTACCTGGGGTTTGCATCTGTTCAGGCTCTGCTTTTGGGACATCAAAATGTACAAGAAATACCATGTGCAAATATATATATAATGAATGTGCAAAAGAGAGACCATGGGCCCCAGCCTGGAAAAATTGGGTGGTGACCGAATTCTAATGGGACCACTGGAGAAATGACCACGGGGACCGAATTGGAAAGCCACGCCCACCACCCAACCCATTTGCATGCAAATGATAGGCTCCCTACACAAGTTTGTACCCAATCCAGCTGGACCGTGATCAACGTGACAGTTGTCCCTTACGAGTCAGTCCGGCTAGCTCTGTGACCATCAAGACATCATATTTTACGTGACACATGCTAGTAAGGTAAGTGTTACACTGTCATATGTGTTTTCAGCGGCCCAACTTCTCGGCGTCTCGTCACTATCGACGGTGTTGATGAATGCTCTGAGCCCAAGGTTCAGCGAAATATACTGGAAGTTCTAGCAAACGCCAAGCGACAACATCGGCTCCCACTCAATTTTTGTTCGCTAGCCGTCCTGAACAACACGTCTCCCTTGCATTTAGCACTGGGGTATTGCCCAGGATGACCATGCGCATCGTCTTAGATGAATATTACGTCGCCGATGAAGACTTCCGATTAATTTTCACTGACAAATGATATCCAGCGGCTCCGTGCCTATATCCCTCAGCAGCCCCTTCCCACTGTCTTGAAGGTTCCCTGCTGTAATTATGGACTGCCGCCCTTCTTTTTCTAAAACCGTCGGACTCATCAGACCCTCCTTCTGCCATACGCTTTCTGCACAATGGTATTCTCAGTCTTTGACGTAAAACGCACACCAGTGCACATGGGTCGCTTCGAATACCAGTCTCACCTGAACCACCACGAGGATTCTCCACCTGAGCCAACGTCGACATATATACCCGACCCATACCCACTGGGACAGAAGTCGTTCACCCATCTTAGCATCTGGGCGCACTTGGCCATCGCCTTTATCCTGCTCGCCGTAGCCACCGTCTTTGCGTACTTGGTCTACACCTCTTATCATTCCGGAAAATCGAGGCACCGCGGAAATGGAGCTCCCTGGAAAAGGGTTCCCGGAATAGGTGGCGATGGAAGGGAGACGAGGATGTGTGACAAAGTCAGCGATGTCGTGAACCTTGGGGGCATTCGCGCAGGGAGGGCAGTTCTGGACCTGAAGGTATTTGGATTCGGTCACCATAGGAAGCAGTCCGAAATTGAGGTAAATCGCAAATTTACTTGGGGAAGAAGAGATATACATATCGTTTCTGCATAGACCAAAATGATTCGACTATCCCGCCCAACCGCGTCCAAGACCGTGAGCTCGCTTTCGACTATCACGCTGGCTCTTTAGACCTCGAGTATAATTATCTCAGCTCCCGGCCACTCGCCCATGCCAAGGAGGGATCTGCGACTTGCATCCCATTCTATTTGCCTCCCTCACCGCCATCACCAACGACGGGGTAGTACAAGCAACGAATAGAAAGACGGATGTACCATGGGCAATGCTTTCCGGCTTCTCCCTCTCTCCCAACCCGTTCTATCTTGTCGCCCCCACCGATCACTGGGACTCAGTGCCCCGCATAGAGATTCCGACAATAAGTAGCCGGGCGGCCTCGAATTTGATTCGAACAACATCCAATATGCCCCCTCCTTTGAATCCCTTCATGACACCACCAACTGGAATTCTTTGGAACGACCCTAAACTATCGCCTATTCACGGTTCGATTATTACATGTAGCCCCAACGTCAATGGCGGATTATCGACTCCAGAACGGTCTTCCTCTACCCGGGGTGCTTCTTTGACATCGACTCTAAGCCGACATTTCAGCAAAGCGCCTGAGGGTTCGAGCCCAGATTCCAGCCGAAGTGCGTAATAAAGAACGTGAGTTACCTCTCAAAGGTGTTATGTGTCGGCAAGACAGGATTGCATTGATTCGATAAGATGGACCGAAACTTGTTGGGTATATATAAGTCTTCGAATACGATCTAATTATCACACAAACCATGCAAGATGTAGGTAGCTATAAAATTCAATCGAAAGGAAAAGAGAAAATTTCCGAACGTGTGAGGAACCTTGGATATAGCCAGAGAAAAAAACAATACATAAATCGGAGCGAGGAATCATCCTCCTCTTCGATCCCCCCGCCTCCAAAACTTCCACCAAAACCTCCACTGCAGACAGCTACAAATATAAAATTCATTTTCTTGAACACTTCAATATGTTTGAAAGAACTTACCGCTTCCATCGCCCTCTCTGCAAACCCCCCCGCACCACAGCCTCCTGAGCCGCAATCGCCCCCGCTGCAGAATTCGCACCCGGTCACCATGACCGCACGATCCCTCGATTCCATGCATAAGGTAGATAGAAATTCTACCACTTCGTGAATTATAACTCGGCCCCAAGACAACAACCTATAAAACTTTCAGCTTCTACTAGGTGCGTACGGCGTGCATATTGGAACCACCGCGGCGACCACCTGACCCTGGAAGGCTGAGGCGGCGGCCTGTCTGGTGCTCTCCGCAGAAAATCGCTAGATCGTAGCGTGGCATGAGTGAGGCCAAATCATTCATCTTGCAGGCGGTTGCTGAGGTTGGGGGTACCGACAATTGCCGGCTGACGTTGGGTGTGTGATATGGGATGGAAGAGCCGACGCGTCGGTGAGGCGTTGGGGCGCGACGTGGGATGCTTGAGGGAGCTGACACGTCATGACGTTGTGGGATAAATGAGGCGACCCGTTTGTTGCAGACCCGGCTTTCGGTGTGGGAGGAACTAAGCAAGTTTGAACAAGAAATGAGTGACTATGTAGCCGGGTGAGAGCCTGAATGCCTGATACTTAGCTTTGGTAGTAATTCCTGTGTGGGAGTGAAAAACAACAGACGAGATAAAATAAAGGAATGCTGGTGTACAGCACGGTACGTTGTTGCCTCGAGCTCACTATGCTCTTCGAGGTCAACGTTGAACTTGTCAAATTTTTGAGTTTCTGTACATGTCCGCATAGGGATCGAACATGGACAAAATTTGGGACGACTGATTTCCGTCCGCATAAGGATCGGACATTGCTCGGCATAAAGCAGTGCCCTGTTCTTTGTTTTCCACTGTGAAGACCAGCAAAGTCCGTATATATAGACACTGACAGCTGTCATGCAACGAGATAACGAGCAGCATGTGGCTTCGTTGGCCGGAAAGTCGATCGCTACGTTGACGACGAATTATGTGCGCTGGATGTTTCTCCTGGTGCCCTCTGCACATGCCATGGGGTGCTACGAAGAAACCCCCCCAGGTGAGCACCGATTTAAGATGCACAATTTCATTGACACATAGCTGCAACCAGATACTGGAAAATCCACTTGCGATCGTCCCAGTAACAATGTCTACCGAGAGATTTATGGAGCCGAAACCCGATGAAGTGAGATAGTCGGTTCACGTCCTGTAATCTCTCTAACGTCCATGTGGATTCAGAAATTGCCTGAAAACTCACAGAGCATTGTTCCAAAAAAAAAAAATTACACTGTGGCCACCGTGAAAGAGGTTCTAACGCTGTCGCAATCTGCGGCTGCAGTCGTCCCAGTTCCGTTTCTGCAAGAGGCCATTGGTGTTGCACTGAAGATTATTCAAGTATGCGAGGTTCGTCGAACTCCGCCGTTGAAGGTTGCAAGCCAAAATGAATAAAATATTCATCAGGAGGCGTCGACTGTTGAACAAAAGGTCAAAGAGCTGCAACGTACGGTTGGCGATCTCATGATTGTCATCGTGGACCACGTAACGCTCAAGGGCGAAGAAGATAACAAGGAAGCTTTGGTAAAGACCAGAAGGAGTATCGAAGCAGACATCAAAGAACTACTCAGGTGCGGCCTACGAATGGTGGTTTGTTGCGGCTTCTGATGACATTACAGCACTCTCGAGAAAATCAATGAAGATTTAACGAAAATCAGCGCCCAGAATCGATGGGTGATTGCGGTATACAAAGAACTTAATATGAACACGCTCGAAGATTGTATGAACCAGCTTTTAACCGCAATGCAGAGGTTTACGGTGTGTATCTGGACAAATGAGGTTTTGCGCTCGGCGGACTAAACTTATCATTTCTCCAGTTTGCTAATGACCTTCGTGACTCCGCCACCATCAACAAGGTCCATCGCCGCGTATGCAGGATGGAGAACAAACTTGACAGTTTGGAAGACTTTCAGCAGAAATACTTGGTCAAGAGCCAGCGATCGGCTACGCTACTCCCGTCGGATGCAGGCGCTCGACAAGAGATTCCACTCAAGCCCGAAGTCTTTTATGGGCGAGACGATTTCGTCGAGGAGATTACGCAATTACTTCTGCAGGAAGAGACCTCTCGCGTCTGCATTCTCGGCCCAGGTGGGATGGGGAAGACTTCTGTTTCACTTGCCGTTGTCGAATCCCCTCTCATCGAGGAACGGTTTCCGGGTGGAAACCTTGTGTGGGTGCCTTGTATTGAAGCGACGTCGGCGATGCTCCTCCTCGAAATTCTGTACATCCAACTGCAGGTACCTGGAGATAAGCAAGTTACTCTCGAAAAAATCATCTCGGAACTCAACGCCTCGAAACACCCCCGCCTTATCCTGCTCGACAACTTCGAAACACCGTGGAATGCGCCTGGTGGAACTCAGAAACATGTTGGCGACATTCTTCGTAGACTGGCCAAGCTGAGCCACGTCGCGATCCTCGTCACGATGCGTGGACGATACCCTCCTTGCGACAAGGCTATCAAGTGGCAACAGAAGGACATCAAGGCTACCGATGAAGCGGCCTGCCTTCATATCTACCACGAAATCAATCCAGGTTCAATAAACGACCCAGATGTCGCGAGATTGCTGGCCACATTGGGGCACATGCCTTTCGCGGTTACGCTTATGGCGAAACTGGGAGTGGACGGGCAATCCACCGCCAAAGACTTGTTGGACGCATGGCTCAAGTCCGGTCCTGACATATTTTCCGACGACCTCAGGCTTGAACAGAGCATGAATCGCAGCATAGGTCTCTCTGTTGACAGCGACCTCGTCAAGCGGAATCCCAATGCCATTGCCCTCCTCGCTATCCTGTCCTTGCTACCAGCGGGAACAACGAAAGATAATCTGCATTGGTGGGCTCCGGCACTCGAGATATCGATGGTCCCATCCGCCATCGCCACTTTATCGCAGGCTGCATTACTGGTCGAGAATAAACGGGAAAATTGTGCCTCTCCAGTCCTTTTCGTGGTTCCTGTCGTCCAGTCGTTTATGCAGCAGCAAGGCCGGATCGCAGAGGAGATCCAGAACCAGATACATCCGTCGTGCTGTGAATACGTCCTAGCGCACGCTTGCCGCGTCGACGATCCGACATTCCCTAAGAAATCGAAAGCGCTCACAGCCGAAGACACCAATATCCAGTCCATCCTTTTCAGTTCGACATCGCAGTATACTGTCCTGTTTGATAGAACTATGGAAACTCTTATTGCCTTTGGTTGGCACTGCTGCGACACAAAGCCCAATCTCGAGATCGCCAACAATATAGTGACGGCAGCCAAAGACTCTACGGTTGAGAGATATATAGCCTTGGGATTGTGGTGCTTGGGCAAGACTTATTACCAACTTGGCGACTATCTTTCCTCCTACGACCACCTGCAAGAAGCTTACCAGCTTTTCAACACCCTTCTTCCTAGTGAGGTCGAGTTGCAATGGCTCGGTGGCCAGTGTGGAATTGATCTTGTTAGCGCTGCGCGGATGGCATTACCAGTTAAGCGCAAGGGCGAGGTAGTTTCCTTGGCCCGGGATGTTGAAAAGAAGTGCGCCCCCCTTTCGGATGATGTCATACATGGACGCAGTTTGGTGCTTCTCGGGTTCGCTCTGCACCAGGCTCTACAACCGCAGGAGGCCTTACGCTACTTGGACCAGGCTCGTACCATGCTGAAGGCCGCGGGGAACATTTCCACCCTTGCTAAAGCCTGTCAGTTCATTTCGCGGGTGCATTACGATGAGGGCAGGCTCCCGGAGGCGCTGGATGCCATTGAGGAGGCATGGGAGCATGCCCAATTGACCGACAGTCCACGTATTCAAGCAACCGTCTCCTTGACCTTTGGCATGGTCCTCTTCAGCGCCGATAAAGACGCCGAAGCATGGAAGCAGATCGAAATAGCACTGATGAAGGCCTCATATACTGGGGATCGGCTCGGCATTGCACGTGCATTGGAGAACATGGGCTATGGCTACCTCCGCAGAGGCGACTACCAAAACGCGTATGGAGCCTATGAGGCTGCAGCTGAAAGGTACCTTAGTGTTGTCGATGCTTATGATGTGGAGCTGTGCAAGGATAACATGGCCAAGATCAAGCGGAAGCAGCGCAACCCTAACACAGTCATTGGCTTTCACAGGCCTCGTATGGACATCGATAAAACCCTTTTCTATCCCCCTGTTCAAGTGTCTGCGAGTGAACTGCCCATTTCTGGTTCTTAGTTAGATTTAGCTTCCTATTTCCAGAATCTTTACATACTCAACACTTGTTTACTTTAATATTCAATATACCTACACATCTGCACTCTTCCTACACCCTTTATTAAAATTAAAGTACATGATGGGCCTGAGTGGCCAGCCAATGGAGTTGTGGTATCTTACTCTCGGCGTCGTCACTCGACCCTCCTTTCCCTCCTTTGTGGTTTTACTATTCAACTGTTGCCAACGTTACTCGAGGCAACCATTTCTTGATTACCTAGAGCGTTCGGAGACCTAGCAGCACGTCCGAAGCAGGGAGCAAGAGACTAATACAAGATGGCGTCCGTGGCATGTACAGAACAATATTCAGACCGAAACTCGCGATGCAGAAGGCGCTAGAGACACGAACAGCATAAATTTATGTTCAGGAGCGCGAAAGGTAGGATAGGTCTGGGCTACTTTAGGTGACGCCAGTGGCAACGAGGATCCAACAACGCTATACTGAAGGTCAAGGAAAGCACCAATTGGCGATCGAGGTTGCTGATAATCTGCAATATTGAGTCAGAAAGTCAGAGATTGCGATGAAAGGATAGGAAGTTTACTGAACCACCGCTTTCACCATTTCATTTGGTCTTTCAGCACTTCCACCGGTGCTAGCCCCAGTCTCGTGGAATCTCGGCGCCTAAGTTCTTCGAAAGTTTTCCTCAACCGAGGGTAAATGTCGGCCGAGGAATTTGAGGGAAGAGCAATTACGCAGACACAGCGATCATAATGGGTGGGTCGAGGAGATTTAAGTCATGAATATGTATCGCTGTTGTCGTGGATAAGAATATTAATGACTAGTTTCCTTAGACTTGATAAAAGGTGGAGATCTGCGATAGAAAGAAAAGCAAGGCGAAACATGAGAAACGATATCGGATGGAAAAGAGAATGAAAAAAACAGCTGGCGAAACTGGATGTGGTACCCACCAGCTGATGCAAGAACTCGAATAAATTTAATGTCGTGGAATACTCGACCCTCGACCCACGAAACTTCTATCCCTCTTCCCGTCCTCGCATCGTTTGGATAGGCATCTCCTTGTTCGTTGAACCTTGATGCTCATATGGCTGCCACGATAACAAGAACGGAGTAGCAGCGAAACTCTGAGGATAGTTCGTGGAACTGGGTCAATCATCCGGATGGAAACAGATCATAAATAAAGTGGACTTTGCGGTCAATGTCCTGGGTACCAGGAAGAGGTGGAAGGAGTGTGTAGTTGATAGTAGTATATGCAATTGCACCACTAACGTGGGTTCGGCGGATGGATCGGTGGGCCAGAGACGGAAGAACACCCCAGATTGACACAGGAAACCATCTATCGGAATTGAAGTAGAATGAGCGAAAATGTTCGATAGTTTACCATTCTCAACTGCTTGGTCAAACCCCCCGCAGTAAGTTTTGTACCGGATACAAGAATCCCTGTGCGGTAAGTAGGAGAAATGGGAGGAATGATTACTGAGTGGTTTCGTGCACCACAGCAGAGCTGAGAGATACACAAGGTAAGATTGCCCGTATTCGAACATGAACGAATTTTCCCCTTTCGCCACGCACGCCGGAAGACCTGTGCCCGGTGCCATGGAGTTGAAGAGGGAGGTCCGCTTCGTCTCGGGTGTATTATGATTAAATTGTGGTAAGTGAGAGGGAGGATGTTGAGTTCGAGGGGGTAGGGTATGCTTTTTGGACGAGGTTGCAGAGTGGTTGTCGTCGTCGCATCGCCACCATATACTACCCCTCGTCCTCTCCAACCCACTCTTTCATCCCAGCGAGGATTTCCTAATCTCTGCCGCACTCTTCCCATTTTCCACCATTGTCCAATGCCCGCACGAGTTGCTTTGATGTAATGATTACGTATATCAGCACCAAGTGGGCCCAACCTCCATCGTTCCTTTCGGTAGGTAAGGATCAAGGGGTCATCATTGGTAGTGTCCACGAACGTCGCTATCCATGACATTCGGACACGTTCTGCTTCTTGGAATGTCGGGTTTATTTTCAGTTTGGTTGTAGACGAAGAGAAGTGCGATGTCTGAGATTGCGAAAGCTGGAGGAGTGGGACGGAAATGCAAAATTGTCAAGGTCTCAGAGCGTATTTGCAGCTGGTGGCGGTGGCATTGTCCATAACCTCGAGCTAGAAAACAGTCCGGTTTCCCTGCATATTGGTCGCTGGAAATGGTGGGCGGGAACAAAGGTGGTGGCAGTCATGAGGTATGAAATTAGTCATGGGCTTCGCCTACGACATTGGGGGCACGACACTGTTCAGAAAGGTGATTAGAATGGACAATTTGAAATAAGAACGCAAGTACCATTGCGATAAAGCGGGCCCGATTGCCATGCTGGCCTACATTCCGGACGAAATGGCCACATTGACAAGACTTGGGCGGATTAATTTTAAGCATTGTGCAAGTTACGTTGCTGCTGCTGAAATTGCGCAGCTTGTGCAAGGTAATCCTGTTGCTGATTCCTGCATGGCGAGGGAACGTGTAGATCGATGTTTTGTGCTACCAACGAACTAGAGTTTTAAGTTTTAGATACAACTCATTATTGAGATGCAGAATAGAGAGGAAGAGAGAAGTACTCAATGAAGTCAAAAGGCAGCATGTCCACTTATGTACCAGATGAGTTATGGCGCGAATGTGGTTGGTAGGCGTGCACTGAGTTGGAACTGAGAACATTGGTGAGCAAGCGCTCGGCCCGGGACTGCGGTACGCATTCTCACGGTCCTTCCTTGACTGACTCCGTCGTTGACAAAACCCTTGCTTGCCAGCACTGAGCAAAATTACAGCTCTTTTATTTCTCAATCAAATACTGTGCACAATATGCAACGCAAAGGTAGATATTTAAGTAGTACCGCATCAAGATTCAACAGGATAAAGGACATACCATGCAAAAGACTGGGACGCAGACAGTTCCCTATGGCAGGTGCGTAAGAACTTTTGCCGACTGAAGAGTTTGTTACTGCCACTCTCAAGGCAGACTCTGGGATATGTCATCATCTATATTGGATCACCACCGACTGGTATACTCAGTCTCTTCGATCCGTATGTCGCGCTTTCAAGGAGCAGTGGAAGGGCGAGTATCAGGCCGTCACGTGATTTCGGCGACAGGCGCTTCACGTATCTCACGATCCAGCACTGGACGTTGGACGAAATATTAGCAAACTTACAGCTAGTTGCTAATCGATAGACCCACTTCAGGTTTCCAGCGCTCATGTCCTTTGTTTAGCTTTACAAATAAATCTAAGCTAAATCAGGTAGGTCATTCAAGGATGTGCGCTCGGGAACTTGATCACCAACATTGGACTAGTAGTAGTACTGATTTGGCTTAGAATTATTTGTACGTGCTCCAAGACTAAACAAAGGGCATAAGTGCTGTAAACGCAAAGTGGGTCTATCGATAAGCGACTAGTTGTAAGCATTGAAACAAATTGTGGTACGAACGGATGGGAAACCAACGCAATCAGAGCTGCATAGTTCCATATCTAGAAGTCAAAAATATAGTTTACACAATCATAGATAAACTGGTGAAGGGGCTGTGGAATCAAACGTACCGCTAACTTGAAGGAGAGTTAGTGAGCGGAACCGAAACATCACATTTTGCATTACCAATACTGTTCGGCAAATGCCGGTTGCATGAAAGTCGCCACAATATTGAATATGGTCCCAGAACCCTTGTCAAGCAAGGGAATTACCGCCGCCAGTACGCCCGTCGAGTCAACGGAGGGATACTTCCGCTTCACGAAAAATTGTAGAGGCTGAATACGAACGACCACGAGTCCCATGTTCGCATCCCACACCTTTATCGCTTGATTCACCCATGTGAACAACAATGATGCAAATTACCATCGCCTTCGAGGTGTGTTCCCCTTTAAATTTTCTACTTTATGAACTTATGGATTTGTGAAATTTCTGACATCCTTCACCGGGAAACGGCTACCGCTGCGTTTCACCATTCAAAGGAACGTTTCGATCCCCCAAAATGTAACCCAAACACGCGCCTGGCCATTCTTGAAAAAATCATGAAGTGGGTTAAACGGGGAGACGATCCGGATGCATTTATTATGTGGGTGTATGGCCCCGCCGGATCTGGGAAGTCTCTTATCCTTTCCAGATCCCTCGCGATTTGAGTCCCGAGTCAAATCTCTTATTGTAACACCCCTTCAGCCACTGATAAAAGCAGGATTTTTCAATGGTCCAACTTCTCGGCGTCTCGTTATTATCGACTGTCTTAATGAATACCCTGAGCCCAAGGTTCACCGAAACATACTGGAAGTTCTAGCAAACGCCAAGCGACAACATCGACTCCCACTGATTTTTTTGTTCGCTAGCAGCCTGAACAACACATCTCCCTTGCATTTAGCACTGGGGTATTGCCTAGGATAACCATGCGCATCGCCTTAGACGAATCTTACCTCCCCGATGAAGACATCCGATTAATTTTCACTGACAAACTTCAGGAGATCAAATCCACACACCCGCTCCGTGCTTACATCCCTCCTCGGTCCCTTCCCACTGTCTCGAAGCTTCCCTGCTGTGATTATGGACTGCCGCCCTTCTTTCTTCATCTAAAGCCGTCGGGCTCATCAGACCCTCCTTATGTCATGCGCTTTCTGCACAATGGTATCCCCAGTCTTCGACGCAAAATGCACACCAGTTGCACATGGGTCGCTTCGGATCTCAGCCTCACCTGAACCACCGCGAGGATTCTCTACCTGAGCCAACGTCGACATATATACACCACCCATACCCACTGGGATAAAGGTAGTTCATCCATCTGAGCATCTGGGCATATTTGGCTATCGCGTTTATCCTGCTCGCGTAACCGCCGTCTTTGCTTATTTGGCCTACACCTGTTATCATTCTGGAAAATCGAGGCGGCGTGGAAATGGAGCTCCCTGGAAAAGGGTTCCTTGAATGGGTGGCGATGGAAGGGCAGTGAGGATGGATGACAAGGTTAGCGATGTCAGCGAGAAAGTGAAGCTTAGGGATATTCGTGCGGGGATTCGGAAGACAGTTCTGGATCTGAAGGGATTTGGATTCGGTCACGATAGGAAGGAGTCCGAAAGTGAGGTAATCACAAATTTACTTGGCTAAGGGACATACTTATCGGTTCTGCTTAGACCAAAATGATTCGACTATCCTGCCCAACCGCGTCTAAGACCACGAGCTCGCTTTCGACTACCAAGGCTGGCTCTTTAGATTTCGAGTATAATTATCTCAGTTCCCCGCCACTCGTCCATGCCAAGGAGGGATCTGCGACTTGCATCCCATTCCATTTGTCTCCTCCACCGCCATCACCAACGATGGGGTGCAAGCAACGAATGGAAAGACAGATGTACCGTGGGGAATGCTCTCCGGCTTCTCCCTCTCCCTCAATCCGGTCTATCTTGTCGCCCCCACCGATCACTGAGAGACTCAGTGCCCCACGTAGAGAATCCGACAATAAGTTGCCCGGCGGCCTCGAATTTGATTCGAACAACATCCAATATGCCCCCCCTCTGAATCCCTTCATGACACCACCAACTGGAATTCTTTGGAACGATCCTAAAGTATTGCCTATTCGCGGCTCGATTATCACATGTAGCCCCAACCTCAATGGTGGATTATCGACTCCAGAACGGTCGTCCTTCACCCGGCGTGCTTCGACTCTAAGCCGACATTTCAGCAAAGCAGACCTGGGGTCCTGGGATCGAAGTCCAGAATAAAGAACGTGAATTATTTTCCAAAGGCGTTATGCGTTGGCAAGAAGGGATTGCATTAATTCGATAAGATGGATCGAAAGTTGGGTGCATATATTCGAATACGATGTACAGGTCTTGTAAAAAGTAGGTGGCTACAAATTTCAGTCGAAGGAAAAGAAAAAATTTCCGAATGTGAGGAACCTCGAATATACGCCAGAGAAACACATAAATCGGAGCTAAATCGGAGCGAAAAACCTAACCTCCTCGATACCCCCGCCTCCAAGCTGTCCACCATAACCTCCACTGCCGACAACTGCAAATATAAAATTCATTTTCTTGAACACTTCACTATGTTTGGAGGAACTTACCCTCTCCATCACCCCCACCGCAACCTCCCCGGCACCCCAGTCCCTTGAGCCGCAATCGTCCGTGCTGTAGAATTCGCACCCAGTCACCGTGACCGCCACACGATCCCATAAGGTAGCTAGCAGTTCTACCACTTCGTCGAGTTATAACTCGGCCCCAAGACAACAAACAACCTATGAAACTTTCAGCTTCTACCAGGTCCGTACGGCGCGGATGTTGGAACCACCGCGGCGACCACGCTGGAAGGCTGAGGCGGCGGCCTGTTTGGTGCTCTCCGCAGAAAGTCGCTGGATTATAGCGTGGGTTGAGTGAGGCCAAATCATTCATCTTGCAGACGGTGGCTGAGGTTGGATGTGTGATATGGGATGGACGAGCCGACGCGTCGCGTCAGTGAGGCGTTGGGGCGCGACGTGGGATGCTTGAGGGAGCCGACACGTCATGACGTTGTTGGATACATGAGGCGACCCGTTTCTCGCAGACGCGGCTTTCGGTGTGGGAGGAACTAAGCAAGTTTGACAGAACAAGAAATGTTCACACCAAGTCCTTATACCGGCATTGGGCGGTAAACTGGGAATTTTCGGGTAACCTGAGAGTAGGCAACAACACACCATGGTGTTCACCAGCATTCATTTATTTTATCTCGTCTGTTCTTTTTTCACTCCCACACAGGAATCGTCAAAGCTAAGTATCAAGCATTCTCACCTTGCTAATCACCCATTGAAGATGCCTCACTGTCAATGAGGCAGCCTAATGTTGCCACTTCTGGTCTTCACATGCATAACTCCTAAAGGAGAGGCTTTACATCGAGATCGGCTTCATTGGTGCCGTGAAAAAATCTAGCCGCTTATATAATAACTCCACCAAGGTAAAGTAAATTGCATTTTTCTTCCCCTTGACGTACCACATCTATTGAAATTCGAAAAAATTCACCAAGTTTCCATATGGTGTCCGTACGAAGTGCTCCACTTTCCTAACGACTTGCAGCCCATTTGGCAAGTTAATTGAAAGGGTTTTATATCACAGATGTCCCTAGGTGGCGAGGAAATCGGACAGTCATTGGTATAAAGGGAGAATATTCAAGGTGGTGAGTTTGCACTAATCTTTCACCCGTAAAACTTCGAACTTATCTCACATCTACTATGTCTGCTTCAGATTCTACTGCTGGCCATGCTTGGGCCATGCCGTTCGCCCGGATGGCGGACTCGAGGATGCGTCTGAGATGGAATGGACTTACGACAAGGATGAGTCCATCCCATTTCCTTCATCTGCATCACAGGTGCGAATCATCGGAGCAGCTTGACAACGGAGATTTTCCAAGCTCTTCAAATTCTCAATAGCGCTTACCGAAATGGTCACATTTCCGCTGTCTCCCAGGCTGCTCAACACCTTGAAGCCCTTGCCATGGCTCTGGATGCCGTTGAGGACACATCAGGAAAACCGTCATTTATTATTAGGTCAGGGTTATGCTACAGAGCCCAAATTAGGCTTGATAGGTCACCATAGGTTCCGCTGCTCCAACATAGGCCTTGTTAGATCCCAATAGGTTCAGTGGCTTCGTTATTGGCCTTGGTAGACTACATAGTAATCAATGCATATTTTTTTCAAGGTAAGGCTGAACGGATAAAAAACCAATATCTAGTACATTAATTAAATTAATCAGGCTTACTACAAGAGTAACTAGACATATGCGTGTAAATGGGCAAAGAAAGTCCAAATATGTAAGTACTTGTTCAAAAATCACCGTCCCATTTGGCAGGGTGGTACTTGGTACCGGATTTCGGGATAAAATGAAAACTGGAAACAATCAAGTTGAGAGTTCGTTGAGAGGAATGATCATGTTCTGGGAAGCACGAGTAGAGTCAGAATCTAGAGCACGAAACGGTGTGAGACATTCCACGTATGCGAGGCAGCTTGTGGGTAAACGCAAGTGACGAAGAGCTCAGTGACTGAGCAAGGAAAGGAGGGGTGATGACGAGATTAGTGGTAGTGGGATTGTGCATCTATGGTAAAAAGTGGGATTGTACATTCAATAGTGGGATTAGAATGTTGTTTAGTGGGATATATATTTCTATTAGTGGGATTGTCAATGAGAATAGTGGGATGTCCTATCAATTGCCGAGTAGCATGCATTTCAGTAATTATACTTTGATTTGGGACTGCCTCGTATAAGTCTTACAAAGTTGCATAAAGCTCAGGTGAAAGAAAAAATTATACAAAATGTACGTACTACATAAGATATCTAAGTAAGAAGTTAAGTAACTATTTACTACGCAGAAGCGCGTTTGTGGGGGTGGCTGGTGTTCGTGAGTGCGCTGCCGTTCGTGGTGGCGAAGGACGAGGCGCGAGCCTCGAGTCCTGGTTGCCGGAAACAGGGGGTGGATGGTGAGCAGCGGGGGGCGGGGCGTGTACGGCGCACCTAGTGGGTTGTAGTACCTGGCGTTCGTAAAAGGAGTGGCTGGGGCTGGGTGTGGTTTCAGCATCGGTAGGCGGCCTCCCGGGTCTGTGTTTGTTGCTGCCTGAGTTGTCATTCAGACGCGGGGGCGTCGTTCGAGCCGGAGCCGCCGCCAGCTGGTGCACGCTCAGTTGTGGCCGCTTTCCCTTGCATGCTGCCCTATTTGATTTTTATTATTATAAATTAATTTAAATTATATAAATATAAACTCTTTATATCAACTTAGAGTGAATTAAGAGTCTAAGACCATCGGAAGTCCAATGGAAGTCTGGTGGACTGGGGACTTGTCTTATTTTGCCTCTTTTCTGCCTTTAGAACCATCAGAAGTCCAACGGAAGTCCGGTGGACTGGCCAGTCTGGCCAGTCCAACGATTTTCTGCTTCAAGGTGACTTCACCAGACTTTCACCCAACTTTCACCGGACTTGGACTGGACAAGCAGCGGAATTTGGTCCAGTCCAATGGATTCCGATGGAAGTCCGACGGACTGTCCAGCTGAGTCCGTTGGGTCTGGTCAAAGTCCATCGGAATCCGTCGGAAAAGGGGGGGAGTGTAAAGTACACCCTTTTCCAGTTCTTAGTTAGATTCAGTTTTCCTATTGCCGGAATCTTTACGCATCTATCACGATTGGTTATTTATATAGACTGGAATGCACATCTTCCATAGGCGCGGCCCCGATCCTGAAAACTCATTTAACTCCAAGTACAAGGTACGTACTCAATTTTGTTTGTAATCATAGGCATTCGACCTCGGCATTGAATATTGAACTGGCTTCCTCGCCACTCAGCCGCTGCAATCACCTGCGGTTGGTCGGGGTTTGTTGGGTTGCTCAATGGCCCTAGCGGCGTCGGAGGATATTCGCAGAGTCAGGAAAGTACAAAACAGCACTACACCCTTGTATCGAAACCATGTCAGTTCCAGGACGACGAAAACGCCGAGGGTGATATCTTCAACACCCGAGTGTTGGAATCGAAGTGAACAATTCGAATCCCACATCGCAAGTGCCGCGCGTCGGAGAGAAGGGGTTCTGGAGGTCGGGATAGGTAGGGCATATATTGTTCGAATGTCATCTGCGTATTACAAAAGCCTTGGCATAGATGAGTACAAATTTCAATCAAACGAGAACAGGAAAAGTCTCTGAGAATATGTAAGTATACGCCAGAGAGATAAATCAATAAAATCGGAACAAGGAACTTAACCTCCTCCGCATCCTCCACCGCCACAACCCCCACCACAACCGCCGCCGCCACCTGAAAATATAAAATTCATTATCCAGAACATTTCACCACGTTTGAAAGAACTTGCCACCTCCATCACCACCGAAGCCTCCATCACCACCGCCGCCCCCGCAACCTCCCCCGCCACCACACCCGCCACCGCCACCACACCCTCCTGCGCCGCAACCACCTGCGCCACACTGAAGGAGGTAGAAGAAACCAAAGTAAGATGAACAAATTCACAGGGAGAATAAGAGAACAAATCAACGCACGCCTCCACATCCCCCACGCGAATCCACCATCGCCCCACCCGCCGCAACACACCCACCGAAACCTCCGCCATATGCATACAGCCCCACACCAAAGAAAATCGGGACAGGCAAGAGGAACGCAGCATTGTGCGCATACGATGACCTCGACCTCCTACCATCGGGACCTACCACACCTTGTGCATAGTAGGGATCATAAACGCCGTCCCCATAATACCCATGCTGATAACCTCCGCCGT
>Ga0307513_10003515_pt1 | contig 21210 bp, 20 predicted proteins | sample 15_EM_MG_FD_202174 | JGI IMG/M metagenome (GOLD analysis project Ga0307513, IMG submission 202174) | Populus trichocarpa ectomycorrhiza microbial communities from riparian zone in the Pacific Northwest, United States - 15_EM | ecosystem: Host-associated > Plants > Roots > Unclassified | place...
AATCCTGTGCCACCGTTCAGGGAATCTGACGACGGTGTATGGCCAGGTGGGAGGCGTGGCCCGCCATGTCCCGTCGGTGCAAATTACCGTGGAGTTCCATTGGTCGGTGATCCGACTATTTGACCACGGATCGATCTTGCGTTTGCCATGACGAATTCCCGTGTTACTTTCGGGTAGGGCTCCGCCGACCGCGGAACCCAGGTGGAGGAACCGCATGGAACCCGTGCAGCTGCTCGGCCCCGACGGAACTCTGAACCCCGACCCCGCATGGCCACTGGAGATCACTCCGGAGCTGTGCCGGGAGCTGCACCGGCGGATGATGCTGGCCCGCAGCTTCGACAACGCGGCGCTGGCGCTGCAGCGGCAGGGCGAGCTCGGACTGTGGTTGCAGTCCCTCGGCCAGGAAGCCGCGCAGGTCGGCTCGATGCTCGCGTTGCGCAACACCGACCACGTGTTCCCCAGCTACCGTGAGCAGGCCGCGGCGCTGTGCCGGGGCATCACCCCCGCCGAACTGCTCGTGCAGTGGCGGGGCAACGCCCACAGCGGCTGGGATCCCGCGCGCTACCGCTTCCACATCTACACATTGGTGCTGGCTGCGCAGCTGCCGCACGCCACCGGCTACGCGATGGGTGTGCAGCGCGACGGCACCGACGAGATCGTCCTCGTCTACTTCGGCGACGGATCGACCAGTCAGGGCGAGGCCAACGAGGCATTCAACTGGGCCGCCGCCGCCGAGGTGCCGCTGCTGTTCTTCTGCCAGAACAACCAGTGGGCGATCTCCACCCCCACGCAGACCCAGATGCGGGCCCCGCTGCACCAGCGCGCCCGCGGCTTCGGGCTCGACGCCCACCTCGTCGACGGCAACGACGTGCTCGCCGTGCTCGCGGTCACCCGCGGGGTGGCCGCGCAGATCCGGTCCGGCGGCGGCCCGGCGCTGATCGAAGCCGTCACCTACCGCATGGCAGGCCACAGCACGTCCGACGATCCCGGCCGCTACCGCAACCAGAGCGAGCTCGACAGCTGGACGGTCCGCGACCCGATCGCCCGGCTCGAGGCACTGCTGGTCGACCGCGGCTGGACCGACGCGAAGTACCGCGACGAGCTCTCCGCCGAGTGCGAAGCGCTGGCCGAGGAGACCCGGCAGGTGTGCCGCGAGTTCGGGCCCGTCGACGTCTCCGGGGTGTTCACCTCGGTGCTGGCGCAGCAGACACCGCTGCTGGCCGAGGAACAACGCAACCACGAGGCACTCCTCGCCTCCTACGAGGACTGAGGCCCGTCATGTCCGTGCTCACCCTCTCCAAGGCGATCAACACCGGGCTCCGGCACGCGCTGGAGGACGACCCCAAGGTGGTCGTCATGGGCGAGGACGTCGGCGGTCTCGGCGGCGTCTTCCGGGTCACCGACGGCCTGCAGAAGGACTTCGGCAGCGACCGCGTGATCGACACCCCGCTCGCCGAGGCGAGCATCGTCGGCACCGCGATCGGGCTGGCCCTGCGCGGCTACCGGCCGGTCTGCGAGATCCAGTTCGACGGGTTCGTCTACCCGGCGTTCAGCCAGATCGTCTCCCAGCTGGCGAAGATGCGCGCCCGCACCAGCGGGCTGCTGTCGATGCCGGTGGTCATCCGCATCCCCGTCGGCGGCGGCATCGGCGCGGTCGAGCATCACAGCGAGTCCAACGAGGCCTACTTCGCCCACACGGCAGGCCTGCGGGTGGTGTGCTGCTCGAACCCGGCCGACGCGCACTGGATGCTGCGCCAGGCCGTGCGCAGCGACGATCCCGTGATCTTCTACGAGCCGAAGCGGCGCTACTGGTCGAAGGCCGAGGTCGACGAGTCCGAGGAGCGGGTCCTGGAGCTCGACCGCGCCCGGATCGTGCGCCCCGGCCGCGACCTCACCCTGCTCACCTACGGCGGCATGGTGCAGACCTGTCTGGACGCGGCCGAGGCGGCCACCGCGGAGGGCCGCGACATCGAGGTCGTCGACCTGCGCACGCTGTCCCCGCTGGACCTGGACACGATCACGGCGTCGGTGACGCGCACCGGGCGTTGCGTGGTCGCCCACGAGGCGCCCACCTTCGCCGGGCTCGGCGCCGAGATCGGCTCCGCCGTGACCGAACGCTGCTTCTACCGGCTGGAGGCGCCCGTCCTGCGCGTCGGCGGGTTCAACACCCCGTACCCGCCGGCGAAGGTGGAGGACCAGTACCTGCCCGATCTCGATCGCGTACTCGACACCGTCGACCGGGCCCTTGCCTTCTGATCTGGCTGCCTACTGACCGTAGACGTGCAGGGTGGGCCGGTAGATCAGCTCCTGGATGTTGCCGTCGAGCGTCCGGTGCTCGAGCAGCTCGAGATCGAAGTCGCCCGCACCGCCGAGCACCGGGTCCGTACCGGACCGGCCGGTGATCACCGGGAAGATCGTCACCTGCACCCGGTCGACCAGCCCGGCGGCCATCAGTGCCCAGTTCAGCGACAGGCTGCCGTGCGAGCGCAGCGGCACGTCCGACTCCTCCTTCAGGCGGGCAACGATGTCGATCGCGTCACCCTTCGCCACGGTCGCGTCCGGCCAGTCGAGGGGGCCCTCCAGCGTGGACGACACCACGGTCGCCGGCATGCTCCGCATCCGGCTGACCCACGGGTCCCGCACGTCGGAGTCCTCGGTGCTGTCGGCCAGCATCGCCACGAACTGCCGGAACGTGGTGGCCCCGAAGACCATCCGGTGCTCCCCGTCGAACGACGCGAGGCGGTGCTCGAGCAGCTCAGGGCCCTGCTTGCCCCAGTAGCCACCCCAGTCGCCGTCGCCCCCGTAGGAGCCGTAGCCGTCGAGGCTGGAGAAGACGTCGAACGTGTAGGTCGCGGTCATGAGGACCTCCGGTGGATGGCGGACCGGCCCGTTGCCGGTCCCTCACCCTGGCTACGAACGGGCTCCCCGCCGTTCGACAGCTTCCGCAGCACTCTTTCGAGCAGCCGCGAGCGCGCCATCGGCCGCGAAGCGGCGCTCGTCGGCGAAGTGGCGGACCCGCAGGGACGTCCAGAGCTCCGGGATGCTGTGCGCCTCGGCCGTGCGCACCGCGGCGTCGCGGTAGCCGGCGAACCGGCAGGTGCCGCCGCCCAGGACGAGCGTTCGCGGGTTCAGCAGGTTGACGCAGGCCGCAAGGCCCAGGCCCAGTGCTGCGCCGGCCGTCTCGACGCCCGCCCGCACGGCGGGATCGTCGGTGGCCAGGCGGCGATGGACCTCGCCCGCGGGTAGCTGGAGCGCCGTCAGCAGCGCACTGCCGCCGGCGAGGTCGTCGAGTCGCTGCACCTGACCGTCAGGCGCCGGCCCCATCGGCAGGTAGCCCAGCTCGCCGGCCCACCCGTCGGCGCCGTCGAACACGTCGACGCCGCCGATGTCGGTGAAGGCTGCGCCGATCGCGGTACCGGCGACGACGCAGAGGACGGGTCCGTCGGCGTCCAGGCTGTCGATCACTGACGCGAGCGCGGCGCGGATGTCGTTGATGACCAGGTCGACGGCCGGTCGCCAGCCGACGAGCCGGGGCAGGACGTCGCAGCTGCGCACCTCGGCGTGGTCGGCGACGAGACCCGGCACCGCGATCGCGACCCGTTCGACGTCGCCGTCGAGGCTCTGGCCGAACTCCCGGATCTCGCGCTCCAGCCAGGCTCCGGTCGTGGCCGGGCCGGTCGGGATGCTCGTTTCGGAGACCAGCGCGCCGCTCGGGTCCCGTGCCACCACCAGCATCTTGGTTCCGCCGATGTCCACGCCCAGTGCCAGTCCGTTCACGGCAGCACGGTCGCCTGCTGCCAGCCGTCACCGTCGCGGACGTACCGGGTCCTGGCCGCCGGGGAGTCGGGACCCTGGCCGCGCCACAGCTCGATGCGCACGGGGGTGAGGGCGAAGGTGGTCCAGGTCGGGGGCGCGGTCGCGTCGGGCGCCGCGGCGAACGCCTGCTCCGCCGCGCCCGGCTCGACGGCGTCCAACGGTCCGGTCAGGCTCGGCAGGAGCGCGTCGTAGACCCAGGCCAGGCGGCGCAGCTGCGCCGGGCGCTCCCCGAACGCGGCGTCGGTGACGTCGCGGTCCAGCTCGGCGACGGGCCCGCCGACCACGGCCTGGCGGCCCAGCGCCGGCCACAGGAACACCCCCGACGCCTGCGGGTGCGCGGCGAGATCGCGGGTCTTCTGCGTGGGCGTGGAGGAGTGGAAGCGCAACGCGCCCGCCACCACACCCGTCACCAGCACGGTGCGGGCGTGCGGTGTGCCGTCCGGCCCGACGGTGGCGAGCACCATCGCCGTCGGGGCGTCCGATCCGGCGGCCTCCGCATCGGCGATCCAGCCGGCGAGCACGTCGATCGGATCGTCAGCAGCCATGGTGGATCACCAGCAGCACGCACGTCTCGTCGCCGACCTGGCGGTAGCGGTGTTCGGCGCCGGCGGGGCAGGTGAGGGTGTCGCGCGGGTGCAACGTGGCCCGGGTGCGTCGGTCCGCCTCGCGGATCTCCACCTCGACCGCGCCGCGTGCCAGGTAGAGCAGCTCGGCCCGCTCGTGCACGAAGTACTCCTCCTCGAACTCGCGGGGCAGCCCGACGAACTCGGTGACGTCCACGCCGGTCGGGTCGTGCAGCAGCAGCCGCGCGCCGCCGTCGCTCACGTCGACGAGCTCGGCGCCGGCGCCCCGGACCGGCGCTGGGCCGATCTCTGGCTCGATCTCGGGTGGGGCGGCGGCGGCCAACAGTGCCTGCTGCGTGGTGCCCAGTGCCAGCGCGATGCGATGCAGCGAGCGCATGGACGGGCGGGCCCGGCCGAGCTCCAACTGTGACAGGAACGGCTGGGACAGCTGCGCCGCCTCTGCGACCTGCGTGAGCGTCATGCGACGGGCCTTGCGCACCGCACGCAGCGCCTGCCCCAGACGTTGCTCCGCATCCCTGTTCCACGGCATCGTTCACACACCAGACCCACTCGGACACGTACTCGCAACGCGCGGTACCTAACGTCGTCTGCAATAGTACTGTCCTCAATATTTCCCAGGTGAAACGTGACGGTTGCTGCTCTCGGAAGTCCTCTGTCCGCCCCGCGCCTGCCGGGCACGGCGGTGGCGGTGCTGCGTGGCATACGCCGGGCCGACGGCTCGATCGGTGATCTTGCCGTGCGGGACGGGCTGATCGTCGCCGATGTGTCCGACGCCGGCGAGGGCGCGGATCTCGACGCCACCGGATGGCAGGCGCTGCCGGCCGGCTGCGAGCCGCACGCCCACCTGGACAAGGCACTGTCGGCAGCCCGGCTGGGTCCGACCCGGGGCAACGACCTGATGTCGGCGATCGAGCAGTGGTGCGCGCACCGGCCGGTGGTCGACACCGCCGACGTGTACGCGCGGGGCCGCGCCGCGCTGGCCCGCTACGCCGCGCGCGGCATCACCGCCGTGCGGTCGCACGTCGATCTCCCCACCGAGGGCGATCCGTTCCGCGGGGTGGACGCGCTGGTCGCGCTGCGCGACGAGGTGCGCGAGCGGATCACGCTGCAAGTCTGCCTGCTGTACAGCAGCGACACCCCCGATGACGTGCTTGCCGAGGCCGCCACCCGCGGCGTCGACGTGGTCGGCGGCTGCCCGCACATCGCGGACGACCCGCAACGCGAGATCACCCGGGCGTTGGACGTCGCCGAGCGCCACGGCCTGCCCGTCGACCTGCACTGCGACGAGCAGACGAGCCTGCCCGCCGACGACTCCCAGCTCGACGTGGTGGAGCTCGCCCGGCAGGTGCTCGATCGCGGCTACAGCACGCCCGTCACGGCGAGCCACGCGGTGCGGCTGGGCATGCTGCCGCCCGAGCGGCTCGCGCCGGTGGTGGAGCTGCTCGCCCGGGCCGGCGTCGGCGTCGTGACCCTGCCGATCACGAACCTGTACCTGATGGGCCGCGACTTCGACCATGCCGCGCCGCGCGGGCTCACCGCCGTGCGCGCCCTCCTGGACGCCGGCGTCACCGTCGCCGCCGGGGGCGACAACCTGCGCGACCCGTTCAACCCCGCCGGCCGCGCCGACCCGTTCGAGACGACGTCGTTGCTGATGACAGCCGCGCACCTGCGCGGGGACGAGGCACTGCACGCGGTCACCTCGGCGGGCCGGCAGCTGCTGGGCCTGCCACCTGCGGGGACGGTGCCCGGCGAGGTCGCCGATCTCGTGCTCGTGCCCGATACGAACGGTGGCGACGTCGGTGACGTGCTCGCCGGCGCCGTCGACTCCAGGATCGTGCTGCGGGCAGGCATGATCATCGCTGAGACCCGCGTGGCGACCGACGTCGCACTCGACCCGACCCCGCTGGAGGTCGTATGACGAGCACCGAGAACGAGAGCGCGTCATTGACGCTCGACGGAGTCGGCAAGACCTTCCCGACCGGCACCGTGGCGCTCAGCGACGTGAGCCTGACCCTGCGGCCCGGCGACTTCACCACCGTCGTCGGCCCGTCGGGCTGCGGCAAGTCGACGCTGCTCCGGCTGGCGTCCGGTCTGGAGCAGGCGACCACCGGATCCGTGGCCGTGACCGCGAGCTCGACGAGTTACGTCTTCCAGGACCCGACGCTGCTGGAGTGGCGCACCGCGGCCCGCAACGTCGAGCTGGTGCCGGAGCTGCGCGGCGTCTCCAAGCAGGTCCGACAGGAGCGGGCGGCGGAGATGCTGGAGCTGGTCGGGCTGACGGGGTTCGCCCACCAGCATCCGCGGCAGCTCTCCGGCGGCATGCGCATGCGGGTCTCGATCGCGCGGGCGCTGGTCGCCGAGCCCGATCTGGCGCTCTTCGACGAGCCGTTCGGCGCCCTCGACGAGATCACGCGGTTGCAGATGCAGACCGAGCTGCAGCGGCTGTTCGTGTTGAAGCGGTTCGCCGGGCTGTTCATCACGCACTCGGTGTCGGAGGCCGTCTACCTGTCCAACCGGGTGCTGGTGATGAGCGGACGGCCCGGCCGCATCGTCGCCGACATCGCGGTGCCGTGGGAGTACCCGCGCTCGCCGGAACTGCGCTACTCGGCGGAGTTCGCGACGCTGACCGGACGGGTCTCGCACGCGTTGGGGGAGCACTCATGACGGAACTCGCCACCCCGCCGGCCACACTCCCGCCCGCCGCCGAGCCGGCCGCCCCACCCCCGCGCTCTCCGTGGTGGCGCACGGCGTTGCGGAGCTCGGCCCCGATCGCCGCGGCGCTGCTGGGTGTCGCCGCGCTCTGGTACCTGGTCACGTACGCGGTGCTGCCGGAGTCGCAGCGGTTCCTGCTGCCGCCGCCGCACCAGGCGTACGGGGTCGCGCTGTCCAACCCCAACATCATCGGGCCGATGCTCGAGGCGCTGTGGCGCAGCATCGCCGTCGCGATCGTCGGGCTGGTGATCGCCGTGGTGATCGGGATCGGCTGGGCCACGGTGATGGCGCAGTGGGGCTGGGCGGAGAAGATCCTCTACCCGTACGCGGTGATCCTGCAGACCATCCCGATCCTCGCGCTGGTCCCGTTGATCGGCATCTGGATGGGCTACTCGTTCGCCGCCCGGGTGACGGTGGCGGTGATCATCGCGCTGTTCCCGATGATCTCCAACACGTTCTTCGGGCTGCAGTCGGCCACCGCGGCGGCGCACGACCTCATGACCCTGAACAAGGCCACCCGCTGGCAGCGGCTGGTCAAGCTGGAGTTCCCGGCCGCCGTGCCGGCCATGTTCACCGGGTTGCGCACCGCCGCGGGCCTGGCCGTCATCGGCGCCATCGTCGGTGACTTCTTCTTCCAGCAGGGTGCCCCCGGTATCGGTTCGCTGCTGCGCGTGTACACGCAGCGGCTGTCGATGGAGGCCCTGCTCACCGCGGTCACGTTCACGGCGCTGTTCGGCGTCGTGTTCTTCACCGCGTTCGCCGTGCTCGACCGGGCCGTGGTCGGGCGCTGGTACGGCTCCACCGGCAAGCGTTGACCATCCCCGAGGAGAACCCGTGACCACCCGCCTCCCTGCCGTCGCCGCCGTTGCTGCGGCCGCGTTGCTGCTCGCCGCCTGCGGTGGCGGCACCACCACCGCACCCGCCGCCACCGGTGTCCCGGCTGCCCCCGCCGGTGGCCCGCTCGACCTCAAGGGCGCCTGCCCCGACACCGTCGTGATGCAGCAGGACTGGCAGCCCGAGTCCGAGCACGGCGCCATGTACTCGCTCGTCGGCCCCGGCAACACGGTCGACACCGACACCAAGGCCGTCACCGGCCCGTTGATCGCCCAGGGCGTCGACACCGGGGTGAAGGTGCAGGTCCGCTCGGGTGGCCCCAACACCGGCTTCCAACCCATGACCGCCCTGCTCTACACCGATGACGCGATCACGGTCGCCGTGGTCAACACCGACGACGCGATCGTGGGCGCGAGCAAGGGCCGGCCCACCGTCGCCGTCGCGTCGCAGATGACGGTGAGCCCGCAGATCCTCATGTGGGATCCGGCCTCGCACCCCGGCGCGACGACCATCAAGGAGGTTGCCGCGACCGGCGTCCCCGTGCTGACCTCCGGCGAGGTCATCCCGGCGCTGCTGGAGCAGCAGGGGATCATGACGAAGGCGCAGAGCGATCAGAGCTACGACTCGTCGCCGTCGCGGTTCGTGTCCGACCCGAAGATCCTCCAGCAGGGCTTCGCGACGGCCGAGCCGTACATCTACGGCAACGAGATCGCGCAGTGGAAGAAGCCGGTGGCCGCCGAGCCGCTGTCGAACTACGGCTACTCGATCTACCCCGAGCCGGTGGCCGTGCGCGCCGACAAGCTGACCGCGCTCACGCCGTGCCTGGAGAAGCTGGTGCCGATCATGCAGCGGGCGCAGATCGACTTCCTGAAGAACCCGGGCCCGACGAACGACCTGATCGTGTCGCTCGTCGACAAGTACCAGACGGGCTGGACGTACTCCCGCGGCGTCGCGGACTTCTCCGTGAAGACGCAGCTCGAAGGCAAGTTCGTCACCAACGACCCGGCGTCCGGGGTGTTCGGGAAGTTCGACCCGAAGCGCGTCGCCGACACGGTGTCGCGGTTCGCGCCGCTGCTGACCGCGGCGGGCACCCTCACCGGCCCGGCGCCGGCCCCCGAGTCGATCTACACGAACCAGTTCATCGACGACTCGATCAAACTCTCATGACCGGTATCGAGGCGGCCTGCGCCGAGATCAGCCGGCGTGGGGCCGGGCAGGTGGTGCTCGACCAGGCCCAGCGGCTGAAGGCGTCGTCGGACTGGTCGCGCATGTCGCCGGTGCTGGCCGAGAAGGTGCCGCCCGGCCGCTACGTCGCCGACGCGGTGGTGCGCCCGGTCACCGGGCAGGACGTGGCCACGATCCTGCAGGTGGCCTTCGAGCACGACGTGCCCGTCACCCCGCGGGGTGCCGGCACCGGCAACTACGGCCAGGCCACCCCGTTCGACGGCGGGATCCTGCTGGACCTGCGCCCGCTCACCGACGTCGCGATCGGCGAGGACACCGTCACCGTGGGCGCGGGCGTGCGGTTCTCGGCCGTCGACAAGCCGCTGCGGGCGGCCGGTCGCGACATCTGGATGTACCCGTCCACGAAGACGTCCACGATCGGCGGGTTCGTCGGCGGGGGCAGCGCCGGCACCGGCTCCATCGAGCACGGCACGTCGTCGGACGGGTTCGTGGTGTCGGCGACGATCGCGCCGTGCGACGGCAGCGGAGAGCTGTTCACGGTGCGCGGCGCCGATCTCGACCCGTACATCCACACCTACGGCGTGACGGGCGTGCTGGTGGAGGTGGAGGTGCGCACCGACCCGGCCCGGGAGTGGACGTCGGTCTACGCGGCCTACGACTCCTACGCCGGGCTCGCGGCCGGCCTGGCCGCGATGGCGGACGTGCGGCCGCTGCCGCGGCTCGTCTCCGGTGACGAGCCGCCGCTGGTGGCGAGCCTGCCCGCGTCGATCCCGCTCGACCCGGAGTCGTTCAGCCTGCGGATCATCGCCGATGCGACGTCGATGGATCAGGTGCGCGACGCCGTCGCGCAGACCGGCGGCACGATCGTCGGCGAGCTCACCGACTACGTGGAGGGCGACCGGCTCTCCGGCATGTCGTACAACCACCCCGTCTGGTTCTTCCAGCGCGCGCACCCCGAGGAGACGTGGTTCCACATGGAGACCTCGGGGCAGGTCGTCGTCGACGATCCCGCCGCCGTCCGGGCGCTCTACGACGGGCCGGTGTACATGCACCTCGAGCAGTTCGCGCGCGGGCCCGGCGGCATGCTCGTCGCCGGGTACACGGGAGAGGCCGACGTGCTCGCCGGCATGCAGCGGATGGACGCGATCGGGCTGGGCGTGCACTCCCCGCACCAGTGGTACGTCGACCGGAACGTGGCGCTGGCCATCGAGACGGCTCGTCGGACCGATCCGAAAGGCCTGCTCAACCCCGGCAAGCTGACCGCAGCCCCGCCGGTCGACACCCGCGTGAACATCGGGGTGCGCTCGTGAACTGGATGGACCTCACCTGGCAGCAAATTGCCGCTCTGCCCGACGACACGGTGGCGGTCCTGCCGCTCGGGGCCGTCGAGCAGCACGGGCCGCACCTGCCCGTCTCGACCGACTTCGTGATCGCGACGGAGATCGCGTCGGCCGCGGTCTCCGTCGTGCCCGACGACGTGCCGTGCGTGCTGCTGCCGGGCCTCTCCTACACGAAGTCCGACGAGCACCACGCGTTCCCCGGCTCGATCTGGCTCTCGTGGGACACGCTGATGGCCACGCTCGTCGACATCGGGCGTTCGCTGCAGACGTCCGGCATCAGCCGGCTGCTGTTCGTCAACGGGCACGGGGGCAACTCCGCGCTCGGGCAGGTCGCGTGCCGGGAGATCCGGCGGCGGTTCGGGCTGCGCACGTTCTTCACCCACCCCGGCGTGCCCGTCGACCAGGGCGGGAGCGGTTCTGCCGCCAGTGAGCTGGGCATGGGCGTGCACGGTGGGCACGGCGAGACGTCGCTGATGCTGCACCTGCGGCCCGATCTCGTGCACATGGAGCTGGCCGTGGCGCGGGTGCCATCGGCGTTGACCGAGTTCCGGCACATCGGGTTCGGCAAGCGCACGTCCTTCGGCTGGACGAGCGACGACTTCGGCCCCGACGGCCACATCGGCGACCCCACCGGCGCTTCGGCCGAGCACGGCAAGGCGTTCGTGGAGCTGGCGGTACCGGCGCTGGCCGAGGTGATCGGGGAGGCGCACCGTTTCCGCACCCAGTGAGGCGTTGACCGTCCAGGGCGCCGATCTGGTCTGGACGGGCACCCGTGAGATCCCTGGTGGCTCGGTGAGCTGCGCGGCCGGACTGGTCGTCGACGGGCCCGTCGAGGGCGAGGTGCTCGACGCGTCCGGCTGCGTCGTCACGCCAGGCCTGATCAACGCCCATCACCACCTGCTGCAGACCGCGTTCCGCACCCTGCCCGGCACGCGCGGGGTACCGATGCGGGAGTGGTTGCCGCGGATGGCGGCGGCGTACGCGGCCGTCGGCATCGACGAGGAGGTGGCGCAGGCAGCCGCGTTCGCGGGGCTCGCGGAGGCGCTGTTGTGCGGGGTCACGACCGTCGCTGATCACCACCTGACCTGGCCGGAGTCGACCGGCGACGGGCTCGGCGTCGCGCGCGCCGTGTGTGCGGCAGCGGCGATGCTGGGCGCCCGGCTGGTGTTCGTGCGGGGCAGCGCGCGTGACGATCCACAGTTCGCCGCGGCATCCGCCGACGCCATCGCGACCGCACTGGCCGGCGACCCCAAGGTGCAGGTCGCGGTCGGGCCGGCGGGCGTGCACAGTGACGCGCCGGAGACGTTCGCGCTGCTCGGCGAGGTCGCGGCGAAGCACGGGCTGCGGCGGCGCACGCAGGCGAACGAGCAGGTCGATGTCGAGATCGCCGCGCAGCGCTACGGCCGCCGCCCGCTCGACCTGCTCGACGAGTGGGGCTGGCTCGCCCCCGACGTCACCCTCGCCCACCTGTGCGGCATCACCGACGCCGAGATCGCGCGGATCGCCGCCACGGGCGTCTCGGCCACCCACGCGCCCGGCTGCGACCTGCCGATGGGCTGGGGCATCGCCCCCGTCGCGGCGCTGGCCGACGCCGGCGTCGCCATCGGGTTGGGCACCAGCGGCGGTGGCAGCAACGACGCCGGACACCTGCTCGCCGACGCCCGGCTCGCGATGCAGGTCGCGCCGCTGGTCGGGCGTCCGGTGGCGGCCCGTGAGGTGCTGGGCTGGGCGACCGCCGGTGCCGCGGCCGGGCTCGGCCGCCCTGATCTCGGCCGCCTCGATCCCGGCTGCGCCGCCGACCTCGCCTGCTGGGACGTGCGCGGCGTCGCCGACGCCGGCGTCGCCGATCCCCTCGCCGGGCTGCTCTGGGCAGCGCCCGGCCGCCGGCCCCGGCACGTCGTCGTCGCTGGGAAGATCGTTGTGCGCGACGGCCGGCTGGTGGGCCGCGAGGAGTCGGAGATCGCCGGATCGCTCCGATCACTGCTCGGAGCCCGCCCTCCCCGCTGACGGTGAGATGCGCGTGTACGCACCGTGAAACGCCGAGACGGAATCGTCCTGGTTCATGGGCGGTGGCACCGCCCGTTGGCTCCCGCGTCCGCATGGTTCCGGCCGGGAGGTACGGAGTGGCGCGGGGGGCGTGGTGGGGGACGAACTGTTCGGTCCGTATCGGCTGGACGAGCTGATCGGCCGGGGTGGGATGGGCGAGGTCCACCGGGCCTTCGACACGACGAGACGCCGGAGAGTGGCGTTGAAGGTGCTGTCGTCGGACCGGGCTTCGGGAGCGGAGTTCCGGGAGCGGTTCCGGCAGGAGCTGGAGATCGCGGCCCAGCTGCGGGAACCGCACGTGATCCCGATCCACGACCACGGCGAGATCGACGGTCGGTCCTACGTCGACATGCGCCTCGTCGACGGCGTGGACCTGGACACGGTGGTGGCCCGCGACGGTGCGCTGACCCCGGAGCGGGCGGTGCGGATCGTTGCCCAGGTGGCCGGTGCCCTGGACGCCGCGCACGCCGAGGGGCTGGTGCACCGGGATGTGAAGCCGTCGAACGTGCTGCTCACCGGTACCGGCGAGGAGTTCGCCTACCTCGTGGACTTCGGATCGGCGGTACCGGAGGCGGGCGCGTTCACCGCCCCGGAGCTGTTTGCCGGGGCGGGCCACGACGGCCGGACCGACGTCTACGCGCTGGCCTGCGTGCTGCACAAGCTCCTGACCGGCCACCGACCGTTCGAGGCCGACGGGTTCGCCGCGATCAGGTACGCGCACCTCAACGTCGCGCCGCCGCGCCCATCCCTGCATGCCGGGGTGCCGGCCGGCCTCGACGCGGTCGTCGCCCGCGGGATGGCGAAGGACCCGCAGGACCGGTTCGCGCGGGCGGGTGAGCTGGCGGCTGCCGCTCTCGCCGTGCTCACACCGACGCTGGTGCCCAGCCGGCCGACCGATGCGACGGCGACGGTCGTCGTGCCCGCACCGGACGACGCGACGACGGTGGTGGCGGCCGACGATCCGACCGCGCTGGTCCTCCCGCCCGCCCCGGCGCGGTCGGAGTGGTTCCGCCGGCCGTGGGTGCTCGTCGGTGTCGCGGTGCTCGTCGTGGCCGCGCTGACCGCGGTGGGGATCGTGGTCTTCAGCCGTCCCGGGCCGGCGCCGGCAGTCACGCCGGTTGCGGCGGCCGCGCCTACCGCGCCGCCTGCCGCGAAGGCCGGCCGCACGTACACCGATCCCGATGGCCGCTTCACGATCGATGTGCCGCCCGGTTGGGGTGTCGAACCGGGAGCGCCGGGCAGCACCGACCCGGAGGTACCGGTCGTGATCCTCAGCGACCCGACGCCTGGCCTGTCGGCGTCCGGCGGCAACTCCATGCCGGCCACCATCCAGGTGTTCATCGAGCCGACGGCCAGGGATCTGAAGGCCGAGATCGAATACACGAAAGACAGGTCCCGCAAGGAGAATCCCGGAGTGGCCATCACGGTCGATGAACCGATCGCGCTCGCTGATGGCACCCCCGCCCACATGGCCGGCGGGACGTTCCCGATCGACGCGGACCTGTCGGGGCGCCTCCTCTCGTTGTTGGTGGTGCACGACGGCTTGTCGATCGCCGTGACCGGTTCCGCCTTCCCGGACGCCTGGCCGGTCCACGGGCCGAAGATCGACTCGGCGCTCCGGTCGCTGCACTTCGGATCTCGATGACGGCGCAGGCAGGCAGGGGGAGTCGTCGTGAGCGATGACGTGTTCGGGCCGTACCGGCTGGAGGGGTTGGTCGGCCGCGGTGGGATGGGCGAGGTCCACCGCGCGTTCGACACGGTCAAGAAGCGGTCGGTGGCGCTGAAGCTGCTCCCGCCACATCTGGCGTCCGACGCCGAGTTCCAGGCGCGGTTCCGTCGCGAGTCGGAGGTGGCTGCGCGGCTGCGGGAAGCGCACGTGATCCCGATCCACGACTACGGCGAGATCGACGGCCGGTTGTTCATCGACATGCGTCTGGTCGACGGGATCGATCTCGACACCGTCATCGCGCGGGACGGGCCGTTGCCGCCGGAGCGTGCGGTGCGGATCATCGCCCAGGTGGCGAGTGCGCTGGACGCGGCGCACGCCGACGGGCTGGTGCATCGCGACGTGAAGCCGTCGAACGTGCTGCTGTCGGGCACCGGTGACGAGTTCGCGTACCTGGTGGACTTCGGGATCGCCGTGCAGGTGGGCGGTGATCGGCTGACGGCCACCGGGTCGACGCTGGGGACGATGGGGTACATGGCCCCGGAGCTGTACGAGGGGAACAGCCGCGACGGCCGGATCGACGTGTACTCGTTGGCGTGCGTGCTCTACAAGCTGCTGACCGGGCGGAAGCCGTTCGAGGCCGACGGGTTCGCGGGGATGATGTTCTCGCACCTGAACGTGGATCCGCCACGACCGTCGCAGTCCGCGGGGGTGCCGGCGGGGTTCGACGCCGTGGTGGCTCGGGGTATGGCCAAGAACCCCGACCAGCGCTACGCACGTGCCGGGGAGCTGGCCGAGGCCGCCCGCGCAGCGCTGGTCCCCGCGCAGGATCTGCCGCCCGTCCCGATCGCGCCCGCGCCGCCCCACAGTCCCACGGACGAGCCGAGCGCTCGGCCGCGCACGCGGCTGTGGGCGATCGGTGCGGCGGTGGTCGCCACGGTCGCGCTGATCGTCGGCGCCGTCGCACTCGCCCGGATGGCCGGACCGTCGACCACTGTCGTCGGCGCGCCCGCAGCAGCCGAGGCGGCGGCGCTCGCGCCGGGCACGTACGTCGACGGGAGCGGCCGCTTCACGCTGCTGCCGCCGCCGGGCTGGCAACCCGACACGAGCGGGAAGCACGGCGCTGCGCTGTTCTTCGACGGCCCGACCCCGTCGGTCGCAACGTCGGGTGCCCCGTTCACCCCGTACATGAGCCTGCTGGCGTACACGGCCGTCAACGACCTGAAGGGAGTCGCTGACGAACTGCGGGCCCAGGCCGCCGGCTCGCCGGGGTTCAAGCCCGTCCGTGACGAGCAGGTGTCGCTCCGCGACGGCACGCCGGCCTACGTCGTCGGGTACGAGGCCGCGGACCCGGAGACCAAGGAGCCGCACCACATCGTTCAGGTGATCGTCGTGCACGACGACATCGCGTTCGTGGTGTCCGGCGTCGCCCTGGTGCGAACGTGGGACGTCGACGGTCCGGCGATCACCGACGCGGTGCTCTCCCTCGACGTCACGCCGTGACCACTCAGCGGGCGGCGGCAGCGCTCCGCTCCGGCTCGGGCAGCCACGCGTCGGCGGGCCGCGCGGACCACCCGTCCGCCAGCTCGTCGACGGCCCGGTGCAGGGCCCGGAGCCCGGGGTGATCCGTCCCGGCGCGCCACATCATCTGCCACGGGTAGAGCGGCGTGGGCTGCACGAGCGGGCGCTGGACGACGCCGGGCACCGCGGGCTGCGTGGTCAGCGTGAGGACGGGGGCGTTGCGTTCCCGCACGTGCTGGGCGAGCTCGTCGCCACCACGGACGGGCGGGTGGGCGCCGGCCGCGGTCGCGCCGAAGGGGGCGAGCAGCTGCAGGATCGCGTGCTCCCACCCGGGCGTGACGTGGTCGCCGGCGCGGGAGCACGGCCGGGTGCCCGCGAGCGCGTCGAACGGCACCTCGGCCAGCTCCGCGAGCGGATGCTGCTCGGGCACGAGCACCGCGAGCGGCTCGTCGCGCACGTGCCGGCGGCCCAGGTCGGCCGGGGGATCGGGGTGCCGCCCGAAGGTCACGTCGATCTCCTCGGCCGTCAGCTGCGGCACGGCCGCTTCGAGCCCGGTGACGTACCGCGCGAAGAACTCGACGTCCGGCGCGTGCCGGCGGGCCGCGGCGAGCACGAGCGTCGGGGTCAGGCCCGGCCCCACGACGTCGACGGTGAGGGAGGTCCGTTCGCCGCGCAGCTCGCGCAGCGTCGCGTCGTGCAGGGCGATGATCTCCCGCGCCCTGGCCAGCAGGGCGCTGCCGGCGGGGGTGAGGACGACGCGGCGGGTGGTGCGGTCGAGCAGTCGCACGCCGATCACGTCCTCGAGGTGCCGGACGTCGCGGCTGAGCGCCTGCTGCGCCACCAGCAGCCGACGTGCGGCGCGGCTGAAGTGCAGCTCCTCGGCGACCGCGACGAAGTAGCGCAGCCGCCGGATGTCCAGGTTGTCCGGCACCCAGCATTCCTACCCGATTGACGCGCTGAGCGTGTAGATCACCGTCGGTTCGGTGTTGGACCCCGACCAACAACCCGAGACACGCTGATCGGCATGCAGGCACGGACATCGATCACGGCGAGCTACGGGCTGACGGGCGTGCTGACCGCGCTCTGGACGGCCACGCTGCCGGCCACCGACGCCCACCTGCAGCTCGGACCCGGCCGGCTCGGCGCCGTCCTCACGGCGCTGGCCGCGGGCGCGATCGCGGCGATGGCGGCCACCGGATGGCTTGCCGACCGGGATCGGGCCCCGTCACTGCGACTCGCGCTGCCCGCCGCCGCGCTCGCGCTGACGGGTGCGGCCGCGGCCCCGTCGTTCGCGGTGCTCGTCGCCGCGGCGACGCTGCTCGGGGCGCTGACCGGAATGCTGAACGTGCTGCTCAACCTGCGTGCGGTCGCGGTGGAACGCGCGCTCGACCGGCCGGTGATGGCGGCGCTGCACGGCACGTGGGCGATCGGTGCGGTGACCGGCGGGGTCGCCACCGCTGCTGTGCTCGGTGCCGGGGTGCCCGCGCCGGTGCTCATGATCGGTGGGGCGGCGGTCGTCGGGCTGCTCGGTGCCGCCCTCCCCGACGGCCCGCTCGCCGCACCGCCTGACCGCACGGGGCCGCCGCCTCGCGCACAGCTCGTCGTGGTGCTCGGCGTGCTCGGTGCGGCCGCGTTCGTGGCCGAAGGCGCCGCGATCGACTGGTCCGGCGTGCACGCGACGCGGGTGCTCGGCGCCTCCCCGGCGGTGGCCGCGTTCGCCTCCGTCGCCTTCTTCGGCGCCATGACGGTCCTGCGCCTGTCCGGTGCCGCGGTTCGCACCAGGCTCGGCGCAGCCCGCACTCTCCGGCTCGGCGGTCTCACGGCCGCGCTCGGCCACGGGTTGGTGCTGCTCGCCGGCGCACTCCCCGAGCTGCGGCTCGCCACGGCCGCGATCGGCTGGATCCTCGCCGGTGCCGGGCTCGCGCTGGTGTGGCCGACGGTCGCCAGCGCCGTCGGCGCCGCCAGCCGCTCCGCGAGGCAGCTGTCCGCCGTCACCACGATCAGCTACGCGGGCGGGCTCGTCGGGCCCGCCCTCATGGGATTGATCGCCGGGCACGCCGGCATCCCCGTCGCGCTGCTCCTGCCCACCGTGCTCGCCCTGCTCCTGGCCGCGGCCGCCCCGGCCGCCGTCACTGCCTTGACTGTCCCCACCCTCGAGAGGATCTCACGATGATCACCACCACCATGCTCGACGTGCCCGGCGCCGGCCTCCACTACGAGGTGCGCGGCACCGGCCCGCTCGTCCTGCTGGTCGGCGCGCCGATGGACGCCATGGCGTTCGCGCCGCTGGCCGAGCAGCTCGCCGCCGACCACACGGTGCTGACGACCGATCCGCGCGGCATCAACCGCAGCACCGTCGCCGACCGCGACCAGGACTCGACACCGCAGCTGCGCGCCGCCGACCTGGCCCACCTGATCACCCACCTCGACGCCGGCCCGGCCGCGGTGTTCGGCTCCAGCGGCGGCGCGGTCAGCACGCTGGCGCTCGTCCAGGCCCGTCCCGACCTGGTGCACACCGCGATCGTCCACGAGCCGCCGCTGGTGCAGCTGCTCGACGAGCGCGACACGATCCGCGCGCAGACCGAGGACTACGTCGCCACCTACCTGGCCGGCGACGTCGTCGGAGCGTGGCGGAAGTTCTTCGCTGCCGCCGACATCACCGTGCCCGACGCCGTGCTGGAGCAGATGGTCGGCGGCGAGCGCGACCCGCAGGTCGTCGCGGACGAGCGGTTCTGGTTCGAGCACGAGATGCGGGCGTCCGACTTCTGGGAGCCCGACCTGGCCGTCCTGGCGGCGAGCCCGTCCCGGATCGTGGTCGGCGTCGGTGAGCAGTCCGCGGGACAGGTCTGCGCACGCACGTCCGCGGTCCTGGCCGGCGCGCTCGGCACCGAGCCGGTGGTGTTCCCCGGCGATCACACGGGCTTCGTCGACGACCCCGAGGGCTTCGCCGCGCGGCTCCGCCCGCTGCTGGGTTAGTCGTCCGGCCACTCTCCGGCCACCCGTCGGTCACTCCGACCAGATGGGATGGGCCGCATGGTCGTTCGCTCCCGCCTCCTGTTGGCCGGCATCGCGCTCGTGCTCGTGGCCGCTGCCGTGATCGTGTTCGTCGTGGTCTCGAATCGTCCGTCCGGTGGTCCCACACCGTCCGCCGCGCCGCCCGACGACGGGGCCGGGCTGCGGATCACCGCGTTCCTCGGCGAGCAGCGGATCGCGCCGGCCACGACGCTCGCGGGCACGACGTTCGGTGGGATCTCCGGCCTGGACCGCGACGGTGACACCTGGTTCCTCGTCAGCGACGACCGTTCGGCCAAGCAACCGGCCCGCTTCTACACCGCGGGCCTGGCCTTCGGTGGGCCGGACGGGGCGCTGTCCGGTGTCGAGGTCACGGGCAGCCACCCGTTCCTGCGCCCCGACGGCGCGCCGTACCCGCCGCTGGCCGGCGGCGACGGCACCACGGTCGACCCGGAGGACATCCGGGTCGATCCGCGCACGAAGCAGCTGGTGTGGAGCCAGGAGGGCGAGCGCGTCCTGCCCACCGACGGGAAGCCGGCGGTGCTGATCGACCCGACCGTGCGGATCGCCGATCGCGACGGGAAGTTCGTGCGCGAGCTGCCCGTCCTCGACGACCTGAAGCCCACCACCGGCGAGCGCGGCATCCGGCAGAACAACGGCCCGGAGGGCCTCACGTTCAGCGCCGACGGCGAGCAGATCCTGCTGGCCATCGAGGACCCGCTCCTGCAGGACGGCCCGCTGCCCACCCGCACGACCGGCGCGGTCACCCGGATCGTCGTGCTCTCCCGTGACGGCCGGCTCCGCGCCCAGCACGCCTACCCGCTCGAGCCGCTGTTCGCCGACCCGACGACCAGTGGTGCCGCCACGACCGGGATCACGGCGATCCTCGCCGAGCCCGACAGCCCGTCGCGCTACCTGGTGCTGGAGCGTTCCTTCGCGCCGGGTGTGGGCAACAAGGTGCGGCTCTACGAGATCGACCTCGCCGGGGCCGCCGACATCGGCACCGGGCCCATCGCGGCCGCAGCGCCGGTGACGAAGCACCTGATCACCGATGTCGGCACCCTCCCGGTGCAGTCCGTCGACAACATCGAGGGGATGACGTGGGGGCCCGACCGGCCCGACGGCTCCCACACATTGGTGCTCGTCAGCGACGACAACTTCAGCCCCGAGCAGGTCACGCAGTTCGTCGCGGTGGCGGTGCGCCCGGCCTGAACCGCCGGCTCGACAGGCCCGTGACCGAGATCAGGGAGTTGTGGGAGGCGGCCCCACGGTGCCGCCGGTGACGAGCTCGACGCCGAGCGCGATGCGTTCGGTCGGCGACACCGGCTCGTCGGCGAGCATGGCCAGCAGGGTCTGCACGGCGGTGCGGGCCTTCGCCATGACGTCCTGGCGGACCGTCGTCAGCACGGGCAGCACGTAGGCGGCCTCGGGGAGCCCGTCGAACCCGATCAGCGAGACATCGCCGGGCACGGCCACCCCGCCGGTCTGCAGGCCGTGCAGGAGGCCGAGCGCGATGATGTCGGCGGTGGCGAAGACGCCGGTGGGTCGGCGCGGATCGGCGACCAGCTGCTGCGCGAGCTCCAGGCCCGCGGAGAACCGGCTGTCGCACTCCAGCACGGTGACGGACGCAGGGTCGATGCCGCCGTCGGCCAGCGCCTTCGTGAAGCCCTGGAAGCGCCGGTGCAGCACGCCCTGGCCGTCGATGTGCCCGGAGACGAACCCCAGCCTGCGGTGCCCGGCCGCGGCCAGGTGCTGGCCGGCCAGGTAGCCGCCGTGGAAGTCGTCGATGCCGACCGTGTGCACGTCGGGGGACGAGCTGTAGTTGTCGACGAACACCATCGGGACCTGGTAGCGCTCGCGCAGGTCGTCGACCTCGGAGGCGACGGTGTGCAGGAACACTGCGCCGTCGACGTGCCAGGTGCGCAGGTTCGCGGCGGTGCTGACGACGTCCTGCGCTGAGTGGATCATGAGGTAGCGGCCGGAGCGGCTGACCTGCCGCTCGATCTCGCCGACGAACGTCGCGTCGTGCGGGTTGGCCAGCGGTGCATCGCCCTCGTGCGCGGCGGCGTAGACCAGCGCGATCACGTTCGACGCCTTGGACGAGAGCGCGCGGGCGGACGCGTTGGGGACGTACCCGAGCCGTTCGAGCACCTCGCGGACGCGCAGTGCGGTGGCGGGGGAGACCCGGTCGTGCCGCTCGTTGATCACGTTCGACACGGTCATCGGGCTGACGCCGGCCTCGCGTGCGATGTCCCGAAGGGTGGTCATCCGATCACTCCGCGGATCACTCGTGGCTGGGCGGCCGAGCCTAGCGGGGCGCAGGCCGCAGTTGCCTCTTGACCGACCCTGCAGGGCCGTCCTACCTTTGTCACTATACCGGTAAACCTCACGGTTTCGAACGCACACGAAGGGGTGGCGTCATGAGGTGGGGGAAGTATGCGGCGATAGCCGCAGCCGCTGTTCTGCTGTCCGCCTGTGGGGGCACGTCGGCCGG
>Ga0307513_10003516_pt1 | contig 21208 bp, 27 predicted proteins | sample 15_EM_MG_FD_202174 | JGI IMG/M metagenome (GOLD analysis project Ga0307513, IMG submission 202174) | Populus trichocarpa ectomycorrhiza microbial communities from riparian zone in the Pacific Northwest, United States - 15_EM | ecosystem: Host-associated > Plants > Roots > Unclassified | place...
AGCACCAGCTTTGAAGGTGGTGAGGATGCTGGTGCGGCACCAACCTCTTGTCCTTGGTCCCGTTCTTGTTCCTCCGACCTTCGACTCTAGCTCCGGCATCCAACCAGGCCGTAACCAGAACCTGGCTCTTCAGCCGTTCTTGCGCATCCGGTTCCTCACCCAATGCATTGACCTCTGCTGCCCACAAGTTGCGCCCAGTTTTCCGTCTCGGCAAACTCGCCGGTCGCCGCGGTGCCCAAGGTGGATACGAGTCGCTGAAAGACCGGCTCGGAATCCGCGAATCCTCTTTGACAAAACTTATACGGCAAACCGTGGTGGTTCTGAGATACCAAGATGGAGAAACCCATAAAATACCAGCTAGGGATGGTGCGGCCGTCCCAAGAGAGTCATGGCAAGGGGCGAGAGGGAGATAGAGTGATACCGGACTGGTATAGTGAAGGAGTCACCTGAGAGGGTTTGGCCGGGATACAGAGGATTGCCAGTGATGAAGAACGAAAGCGGATTGCAACGCTGAGGAATTGGGATGAACACCGCTGTATCCCGAGAAAATCACTCGATCCTATGTAATAACTAGGGTGGATATATATTCATCCCGCAGCACCTACAACACCAAACACCGGACGATCGCAACCATTTTTGGAAAGCACTTCCCCTTCCTTATTACTCAGCACATCACGGTGGTTCGTCAGCCCTATATCATCTGCTCTCTATATATCCTCTGCTGACCTCGAAGGTAGTCCCATATTCCACTTTCTCCGCTTGTGTTTCACTCATTCGAACATGGTTCGTCTCGGTTGGGTTGGTCTTGGTGTGTGCTCTCTCTTTCTCTCTATTCCCAATACCGTCCTAATCATTCCTTTAGGAAACATGGGCCGCGTAAGTGCCATCTATCCAATAAGCCACTGAACAACGCAGCCGCTCAATCTTCAAGCTACGCGCCATTCCAGCCGCATACTGGTCTCCCAGTAGAGCGAATAGGGCTGACAAACTTGTTAGGGAGCAATAAAGAACCTCGTAGCAAAGTCTTCGGATGTCTCTGCACAATCACCCCTTTTAATCTTCAACCGCACTTCCAAACGGGCCGAGGACTTAGTGGCGTCACTCCCACCCGAATCAAGGAGCAAGATTGAACTCGTTCAAAGCATTGGCGAACTTGTCAAGCAGGCCAACGTCATATTCAGCTGCGTCGCCGATGATGCTGCCATTTTGGGCATATACGAAACGGCTCTCAGCGAAGGGGGTGATGTCAAAGGAAAGTTGTTTGTTGAGTGTAGTACGGTGCACCCCGATACCACCACTAAACTGGAGGATATGATGATGGCCAAAGGCGCGAATTTTGTTGCAAGTCCAGGTTCGTTCATTTTGGACTTCTGTTATCTGCTCTAGCGTGTCTCACGTGCACCCCTTTTAGTGTTTGGTGTCCCCGCTATGGCTGATGCGGGACAACTTTTATTCGTACTTGCTGGCACACCTGAAAATGTGGAGAAGGTGAAGCCTTATACTACCGGAGTGTACGTTGGCTAGTCACTTCCACCACCGCCTCCTTTACTAACTAACTTTCTAGGATGGGACGGGGCATCATCGATCTCAGTGGCGAGCCTGTATCCAAGGCTTTACTCCTCAAGGTGATAGGCAATAGCTACGTTTTGAATATGGTAAGGATATATAGTAGCAGGTCTTTTATTGTGCCCATTGACTGACTGGACCCAAATCGCGAAGGTCGAACAACTCGCGGAGAGTCATACACTCGCAGAGAAAACCGGCTTGGGAACTAACAATCTACACAAGTTCGTTGAGCAAATGTTCTCCGGCCCCTACACCCCCTACTCCAATCGCTTACTGGCGGGTGATTACATGAGAGACGACCCACTGTTCCAAATCGACCTCGCTCTCAAGGATTGTCGTCACATGCTTCACCTCGCAGAAAGCACTGGCACTGTTATGGGGAATCTCCAAGTCGTGATGCAACACTTGGAGGCTGTAAAGGCTGAACGAGGGGAGAAGGGTGATTTTGCAGCGGTGTATGGGGCCGTTCGGAAAGAGTCTGGCCTACCCTTCGACAACAGAGATGGAAGCGCCTAAATCGACAGGGACCGGTGGCGGGGTTGATACCTTCTGCTAACAGCGTCCGCGGCTCACTTCGCGTTACTGAATTACCATCCTCCTAACAAGGACCGCTGGAATTCCGCCCGGATGATGTGCGGAGGCACTACTGAAATGTCAGGAGCCTGATTATGCAACGCGGCACGTCCTACTCAACGAGCGGCGATGTTCGACTTGAAACGCAAGAACGCGTTATATTAGTGGCATGTCGCTTGGAAGCGTCCAGTCCTTTCGATGTCATCTGAGGAGGGACCACGTCGTGCAGGTCGTGAGAGGTGGAGGGACTTACACAGAGTCGTCTTGACCGTCCAATAGAAGTCGGGGTTATTCATGAGACGACACGTGGGCAGCAGCCAGCAAGAAGCCGCATGACGACCGCCTGCGGACTAACAATACACAGCATCTTGTTAGGATGCTTGGAGCGTTTCCATTGGTTGCTCCCAGCCTGCATTGAGTAAAGTGAGCGCGCGTCCGCAGAGAAAACACAAACGTCACGAGTCATTCCAGGCTCTTCTTAACCAAGGGTTAATGATTCCTCCCTGGATCTTGTCACCGCCCCGAGAAATTGCAGCTCGCAGGATCGCCCTCCGCTCCATTCAAGATGAATTACTATCCATCAACGGCTCGACCCCTTCGTGAGTTGTCCTCGGGTCAAGAGATGACGCCCGCCGACGCGTCCATGTTGTCGGACGAGTGGTGGTTGAGTGAGGTTGGCGCTAAAGAAATCGAGTTGGTCGGTCCTCGCAGTGAGTATGCAAGCGAGTGCTTTCGTCACTTACTTCAAGTTTGCAATCCGAAACTGAGGGGAATCCGGTGCCTTCTCCAGATCCCTACGACTATGGCGCTGGCTCCCCGCCCAATCTGGGGGATGTGAACGCTCGCGGCATGTATATCCACCAACAACGTGCAGACCCTTCGCCTATGAATGGGTGGAACAGCGCGTCCCGACCGTTTGATATCACAAGGCCGCTGGAAGGCCTACACACCCCGATGCCCCTACATGGCTCTGAACACCAGGGGAGTTTATACACTGGTCTCCCGGTGGCGTACAACACACCCCCTTCCTTGCGTCCGTCTGAGATGGGGCAACCGACCTCCGGTAATGACGATGCCGAGTGGATGGCGGCATTAGAGGGTATGCCCATCCATAATTTTACAAGTAGTAGTATCTCTACAAAACAACAGTCCGTCGTCGACACCGGAAGACTTAAATTTATTCCTCCACGGGAAGACCCTTTTCTCGATTTTAGTGTGAATCCTTCCCTCGTGGTCAATCACGCGAAGAACTATCCACCATCTTCAAGTCTCGGAGATCCACGATTTACAGGGCTAGCTGAGAACACGGCGCTGGCGCCAAACTCCATATTACGTCTTCAAAATGACAACGGTCTTGGCGATCTCATCACCCCTATGCACAATGGTTTGGGTAATTCCATGGAGACATTAGAACGTTACCTATATCATCCTTTATCGGGTATGCCACTCCATTCTTGGAGACATTTGTCCTTAAAGTAGCTTTAGGTACATCCCCTCCCTCTACATACTCGGCATCGATAGACCCTGGGACAAATCATTTGAGTTCGGGGTCACTCGACTACTTCGATACAGAAGCCATAGAAACACCTGCCGATTTTCCACTGCAGATGGGTATGGCAGCAAAAATGGCGCATGAAAATATGCCATCTACCTGGATCCCATTCATGACAACCCAGGGCGGTATTAACACCACCCATCCCAATCCCTCTCCTCCAGTGTACTCTAGTGCAATAAACCCGTCATTTGGGCCACTGGACCTACCCATTCCAACTGAGTACGGGCTTCCACCACCCTTAAACATCCCACCGGACAGCGTTTCGGTACGCGGACGCCGTCAACTTTCACGACATCGGCCCTCACCACGACCGGTGGTCTGTACAAAAGACTTTCACCTCGCTCCAGAAGATGCCCCCTTCTATACACTTATACTCCACGCTCGTGCTGATAAAAATTCTCGTGAGCCTGCGACGCTTAAAACAGCCTTTGCCCAATGCAACAAAGGCGGATGTCCAAATCCAAAGCACTCAACGTGCTTTACCATTCTCATTGGACCTGACCGCGGTACATGTCGGACGGAGTCGGTTGCACTGCGAACTATTCAGATCGCACTTGGTTTGTGTTGGACTTGCCAAACCTGGTGAGTGATGTTCTTGTGCGGAATCGGAATCGATTTGTTTCTGACCCACCACAGCGGAAAATGCCTTCGCGATAATGATAGTCTCCGCAAACACAAATGCGAACCTACCCTTCAGCTTCCCCCACAAGACGCAATTTACACAATACCTCAACTAAGTCAAACCGACACCCACCCCTTCCCAACTACACACACCTCTCCAGCAATCTGACTTGGCAACAGGCCCCAGCGGTAGCAAAAAGTGATCACGAGGGAGCAAGCGCGATGTTTGCTTCTTGCGAGCGCGATGTTTGCTTCTTCGTGATCACCTTGTGCGACTATGGGTCGTGCTATTTGGAATGATTCGCTCCCTTCAGTGTGTAATGACCCAACAGGAATCGAACCCCGGCCTCTGCGACTCTAGCAGTAGTGCCCTGTAATGGGTGAGGAAACTCCAAACTCAGCGCGGGGCAGCACGGTGTACCCAGGCCGCGACGGCAACGGTTAATGTTCGGGCTGCTGCAGGCTGCTGCGGGCTACTGCCTCAGTCCGGGCATTAACCACTGCCGTCGCGGTTTAGGTACGTCGCGCTGTGTTCGTGTTTTGACCTTGGACGTCGGACGACAATTAGGCACCACTTTTTCCTTCATGAACAAGTCAGCATGTTTCTTAATTCGTCCGGTCAAAGGTTGAACACGATATTACAGACACCCCCACATATTCAATAAATAAAATGGTTCTCATCTATTCAACTCATTCTCGAGCGAAGAGTAGCGTTCGCCACACAAACATCCCCACTCCGTTCTTATTTCATCACCTCCGTGTTACCGTCATCGTTCTTCGACTCCTCGACTCGGTTGCGCTACTTTGGTACCCCCCAGCTGCTCCACGACGTTTCCGTCTACTTACAGACCGACGGCAAACACGATTCAGATGCCGTCCGGAAATCTGCACTGCTCGAATAGACGCCGCTTGGAACTCTTCGCCTCTCTGGTACGCGAGTTCACCTCATTTCAAATCCAATTCAATTGGAAATTAACGCGTCACTCGCCTCCCACCTAGGATGTACAAACCGCGCCGTCAATGTCCTCTCGCTGTACCAGCCAGGTCCCATCCTTCTCTGGGACCTCCATATGGAGTAGCCGCCCTTCAATGCAAAACTCGAGCTACGAGCAAACAATCAGTAGCATGAGTTCTCGAGACCGTGACTTCCTCAGTCCCAGTGCGTTCCTCCACGCTTGTGAGCGCGCTGATTGGCAGCTTCAACCTGACATCACCGTTCACCAGGTCCCCTCACATTTACCTTCACGAAGATGAGCACAAACTCATTTGCTCTTGAAGAAGAAGACATCCTTCCGTCGCCAGCGCTGGGCCGTGCCACTAACTGGCCCTCAAGCGCGTCATCCAGTTTGATCTCTAACTCCGGTGGAAGAGCTGGCAGCACTCGTCTGTAAACGTCCATAAGACGCACCATTCGCCGATCGAGGTCCGATCTTCCTCCGAGAACACTGCGTACGGGCGTGACGCCTGCGTACTTCCGCCAGGGTGGGTTGTTTGACCTTCACGAAGGTGACCTGCAGAACGAACATGTTCGTCTTCCCGCCTCCTCAGCCCAACAGCCAACCAGTACAAATGACACACCATTCCCGAATGCAAAGTGGCCCCGCCCCAACAACATCTCCGCTCCCAACTATCATCCGTCACACACTCAACTTCATCAATGCCACTCGACGCTTCACTCATATATACGGAGACATAAGCGCAGACCTGATGGATGATAACGACTGCACTTAGCGTCAATCGCCCTACTTTTGTAGCTGCCTAGCAATAGCCTTAACTCGAGCCCCTATCACACCACATCCCGACCGCACCCTACCAGGGGCCCAGCAAGAATAGGTCAGTAACAGGATGCGCGAAGGACTTCACAAGCACACCGCGATTCCTCTTAACGCGTAACGTAGGTGCATTTCTTAGCACGAAAAAAGGACCTATGAAAAATAAAAATAAAAAACAAAATAAACTCCGCCATCGGCACTCGACTTCTCTCCCCACTTACCCTCCCACTTCCATTCCTCCCGAAAGACGCCGTCCATCTCCTAAGTCGACTGCGAGGTCGGCCACCAGTTCGTCCACAACACCCCCAGGTGCGTGGTGGCTTCCATCTCTTTCATTCCACAATCCCTAACTGCACTCTTGCAGGCATGCAACACGTCCCAATCAACTACCACTCTCCTCTCCACCTCATCTTCAAGCATTCAACTATGCATCGTCCCACGCCCTTTCTTTTCGAGCTCGACTTCCGCGATCCATACTTATACAGAGCCCATTTACCATCATCCTCATGCAAATGACTCACGGGAGGTCACATATGAATCCAGAATCTTCAAGCCAGCCATTCCGGGAAGTTACAAGACCCACCAAATCCCCTAGACCGCCAATTCGCTGGTCCCTCCATCCACGCCGCGAACACCTATCCTCCATGCAGGGTCCACTCCGCACCTGTCCACACCCACTGCCACACCCACTGCCACGCCACCAGTCACAACCAAGGGTTACGACTCTGAAGGGCTTGCGCCATCCCTCGATGTCTGAAGGAGAGAATCTCGAAGGGTGTGCAGTTGCACATCCGCAGTGGGTCCTTGTCGTCCCTTGCCACCCTGGGCTCGACGCTCTCCTCACCTGCGAAGCCAGTCGCACCATCTACCCCCGATCAATGTCAACATGGTCGTCATGGGCCCGTAATGGTCTGCCGTGTCCTTGCTCATCTATAGGTTCATCAATGGCATCAATGGGTGGGCCGCACCCGCGACGGTGGACGACTTTTGGCACCATGTCGTGAGGAGCAAGAGTGAGGAGCGGATCACTTATTACAACATCACTGAAGTTGCCGGTGAGGAGGAATACGAAGGCCATAGGAGGAGCATGTTGCGCCGTGCGCAGACTGTCGTGCTCTGCTGCAGGCTGGACAGGAGGGTGCAGTTCAAAAGAGGGTATGGACTTGCTATTCTTTGAGCCACGATTATTTACTCATATTGGCTGTGTGTAGCTTCTTTGTGACATCGCCTCGATTGGTCAGATCCCAGTCATCCTTGTAGGAACACACCACGGCTCGCCACAGAGAGCAGCACCGTATGACGAGGCATGTCCCTGGTTATATTGCTTCGTTTCCAGTTTCTGACGCATCTACACGAACACGAACAGGCCTCGACGTTTGCCCGCTCGATCCAAGCCACACACTTCGAGTCCAGCGCGCCTCCCGGTCCTGATGTCAATGAGATCTTCACCGCCGCAGCAACCACCCAGCATGCATGTGAGCTACAACTACAGCTCCTTCTCCGCCGCCATCGGCGTCCAAATTTTTCTTCGAACGGATGAGGCGCAAGACGTCCCCGTCGTCGTCGGCAGGATCGCATGCGGCTTGGACTGGGCGAAGAACGTTCAAGTGCGTCGTGTTGGGAGGGAAGAGCAGTGGGAAGGCGAACATGGTCCATCATTATCTTCATGGGGTGTTCGAGGTCCGGATCCATCTCACCTCTGGCCGGTCTCATTCCCACTAACTTACCTTTTCTAACGGTATCTATAGTGGCTTCCTGAGGTTCCGTGGATGACATGGAAGGCCTCCGTTAAGCTCGACGAGAGCGAGACGCCGTATGCACTATCTATCGCCGAGGTTGGCTCCGCTCTGCGGTACGATTACCTCCGACCGCAGACATACGCAGGTGCCACGGCGCCCAAGATTGATCAGAGGCAGGAGACTTTGAGGGCTTTTACCCCTGAACAGGTGAGCTAAACTTTGCCCAAACGAGGTTTATTGTCTATTCTCATAAATGAAGATAGGGACGTGCTCTCGCCATCTCGATTCGTGCGGCGGCGTATCTCGAATGCTCAGCCCTGAATGGAGAAGGAGTTGATCTTGTTTTCCAGACCATTGTACGTGTTGATTCGGGCCTCATGCTATGAACATTTTGTCTCCTTTACGACCCATACCGACTTCTATTAGAATTGCGCCTCGTGAAATGACATGTATTCCAGGTATCGATTCTGCTGCTATATGGATACCGCATTGTCCCCAGCGCCCTGTAATTCCGCTTTCCGCTCCGTCCATCTCATCCAGAGCCAAGCAAGTAAAAAGGTGACGAACGTAAGTGGTAGCGTGATCGCGGCATAGACCCAGCCTTCGGGAGAGATCCGGAGTCCTGCTACACTTGATGTGCCATCGGGAAAATAGAAATCAAAGACGCCCATACTCATCAATGTCTAGGCACCCATCAGTAAATCGGACGTGAAATATATGGAGAGTGCACATACCGCTACAAATGTGGCAGGTAGATAAATCATTGTCACCACTGTAATAGTCTTCATTATCTCGTTATCTCGTCTCGAGTCCTTCGCCATTTGAGTAGTCGCAGAGGTTAGGTCTCGCATTTCAATTCCAGCTCTGAGACTGGCGTATCCCAGGAGCTATGTCAGGGTAAAGTAAGAGGCAAGCGTGGAGGAGCGAATAGAGAAATGTGTACCACTTCAAGTTGTCTTTCGCTAGTTTGAAGAATCGTCTCCAAGGCTAGTTTCATCTCTTCTGTCGACTGGAGCATTTGATTCAGCGAAGAAACCATGTTCAGGCCGAATGGTTTAGGCCATGTCTCCGATTTGCTCAACGTTCGATAATAGGACCTTAACTCGACGAGAGCACATTGAAGAGATAACACGCCGTTCTTGCCATAGGTTGCAAATCGGTTTCGCTTCTCAGCATTCCTGACCTTCACGACATCGCTGAGGTCGGGCTTTAACGCGGCTTCGACCTATTTTTTTGGTCACCACTATGGAGTGACAAAGTGAATAAACTTTGCTTACAAATCGATCATCGTAATCTCTCCATAGGTCACTGGTCTCCTTGGCACAATCAATCACCGTTGAGAGGTAGGCACGGAGCATGATGAAGGGGGTCATCGCGCCATATTCTCCAGGTAACATCGCCTTGAATGCTTCTGTCAACTCGCAATGAGGCGTTGTCAACCCCACTACTAAAACAGTTGTGGAGGAATCCCAGCTTCTGTAGGCGACATAGATCCCGGAGTATATAGATATCCCATCAAAGGCCGCGATAAGCTTGAGCAGATGATCGGAATGAGGTTTTCGCCATAGTTGCACCTCGGTTTCGTCAGCCGCCCATTGAAAGTTCGTCCGCACCCACATATCTGGGCATCACAGTCGGTTGTAACCACAAGGACTGTAAAGACCTCGACTTACGGTTTATGGTGCCCTCTGGTCGTCGTTCCAAGTGCGAGCCGAACCCTGAAGGGTAAGTTGCCCGAAGAGCAACGGCCGCAATGGCCGGAGTGTTGGAGTCGTACAGAAACCTCCGCATGTAGGAGCTGTCCATAGTGAACTGAAGTTTGTCCGAACAGCCAGAGCTGCGGACATGTTAATAGATTATCGTGAATCGGGCCAACGTCAGCGCACAAAACACGTAATGCAGGGCGAGAGTGAGAGCTCTGGTGGTCATTAGGTTCTATATCGCTATCAGGACCCTTACATTACAAACCGTAAGTCGCTTGCTTAGTTGAGGCTCAGTCACATAACCATCAAAGAGCACTAAAAGCGTGTTCTGATTCTTTTCAGTGACATGAGTTTAAGCCGTACCTTTTCCTTTATCCGAGATCTCTGTGATGAGGAAGACTTGCTGATCGTTCTTGGACCAAGACGATCGCTCCTTATCTCTTGTCTGGAATCTCTCTCGAAGTAACTGAAGAGTTCTGTTCGGGACGTACGGCCCTTGGCTGTTCGTTGGCCAATTCTCCCATGGCGAGTGGTGTGTTTGGCTGGTTTGTGCGAGGCTCATACGGCAAGGATGGATGAGGAACGCCAAGACAGATCCGAGCCTCTGTTCTAGAAGACGACAGTTATATCCGTCGTAGGGCGCCCCCTGCCATCTGTCCATCAGGATTAGCGCCGTATTATTGTGCGTGCGCGTCGCCCTGTGATGGACGAAGCATTAGGGCAAAGTAGTATCACCCCATTGTCAACAGCAGATAGACGTAAGGCCGGTTGTAAGAGTGAGAGGGAGCATAAACGCGGTCGGATCAACTGGACGAACCATACCGCCGTTCTTCCTGTGCAGCATCTCGGTCGCACCCGTGTCCTGCATCTCTTCAATTATCATTCGGTATAATTTATCAACAACTGTTCGGTTCCCTGTTCGCGCTACTTGAGAATACCGTCTCGACATAACTCCGTTCGATCCCTCATTTAAACCCCTTGTAGGACAGGATCAGGCATCCGAACCTCCCCTTGTCTATCCTATGGAGGGGTCCATCATCCGTCTGAGAGTGGTAGAGTTAGCAATATCCTGAGTATGGATGGGGATTTTTGCAGCGACAATAATAGAATTGTTCGCGCATTTTTTGTAGGGTTGCCCGTGTTCTCTTGAGAAGGGCAGGAGATACGGTGGTGGTACTGGAGGACATGATCCGTGTATTTTATCAGCTACTGAGAACGAGAGAGGCGATCGAGCTTCTCCTGGGATTCTTGGATCGTCAGGCCCAGCTGTCAATAGGTAGCCATTATGGTAAATCAAGGTGCACAATAGTCAACCAGTATGATCTCACATTGATAACTCCAGTCTCAACTGCGCGCACAACGTGTACCTCTGACTGCTCGGCGGTCCCACTGGCAGTGTGTTGGTCCATCGCGGGTACCCAGGGTGCGGGGTCTTTGCTCTATCAGAATGATTTGGTGAATTTCGTGGTTATCACATTTTGACTCAGCGATTCGTACTTTGCCTATGGGTTCTGAAGGGACGGTGTCGTCCTTCATCTCCAGGACTATGGCAAAAGTTGGGTCGTCTGCGATGCCATATTCAACAATTAGAGCGACACGGAGAGATGGCCTTAAGCGAACCAGCTGTGCTGAGCAATCCAAGTTGATTCTCAAGGAGACTGAGTCTAATGAGAAAAGATCGGAAGTATTGTGCAAGTACCGCGGGAGTGAGGGCACTTTCTATGCTATAAGATGTGAATAAGTTCGTTTGGAGTTGAAGAAAGTCTGGACAAGTGAAGAGATTCACCTCACGTCTCGCTGCCAAATGGGAGGGGCATGAAGAACGGTTTGAAATTCGAACACGAAGCGCTCCAACGCCACCTCGTGTTTATCTTTGATCACGACGATGACACGTTCCACATTCCCCTACCGCGGATTCAGTCATGTTATGGTGAGACACGATTGCTGAAGCACTACGCCGCTGAGCTCCTCGCCGACGGCTTTGACAGCACCTGAGATGTATTCGTTGAGAGCTGGGTGCCGTGATTGGTATACCGGCGCGTCCCACTTCTTCTTGCGCGTGAACAAGTCCACCGGATAGAGCCGGCGAACGAAAAGGATGGTGTGAACAGCAACTTCCACTAGGAGTAAGGTTATTATACGGTCATGGCAGACAGGGATGGCATGACTGACGGAATTCGAGCATCGAAACGAGTGTCTCTGAAGAGGGGTTGGTGGCAAACCGATTTCTTGTTCAGGTATGCTCACGGTTATAAGTCAAAGGCTTGTTCTTCGACATTCTGGTATTTCGAGCTGCTCCCACTGGAGCGAGATTGGGAGCAAGTGGAGGCTTCCATTGTTTGGCCCAAAGTTGATCTTGTCCACGGCCACTTCACGTCCGGAATGCCCTCGAAGAAGCGTGGAAGGGGGAAGAGCTCGGAAGGGGAAGGGTCACAGGTCCAAGAAGAGACCCAGTTCGAAGCGCACGAGTCGGACAATTCAGAAACATTTTGGGACGTCAAGTGCATCCTCAACGAGAAGCCAGGCTTTTATTTCGTCGAGTGGGATGGCGTCAGCCCGGCTACCGGAAAACCATGGCCGCCTTCATGGGTCGCCAAAACCGATTGCACAGACGGTCTCATTCAGGAGTGGAAAGCCGCGAAGAGGAAGAAAAAAGAGGAGGCCAAGGCCGCCAAAACTGCAAAAAGAAGTACGTACACTTCTCACTTGTGCTTAGAAGGTGTCCATATGGCTCTTTGCTCGTTCAATCGAATATGAATACACCATTATCGCCCAAGGCGACCCCTGTGTGAGAGACATAACACAACAGCTAGATATACGCCCACGAACAACTCTTTCGTCTCTACAAAGACCTCGAGCCGGATGGGGTTGATAAGTTCCGATACTCATTCACGCGTTCTCTTTCCACCCGCGTCTCTACGCTGGGTAATAAGTGCTCAATATACGCCACTGCGATAAATATTATCTCGTTGCTACCAGTCACCAAGAAACGCGATGCCGTAGTGATACATGAGACTGGAGTTCGACACATATTTTCGTTCCAACCACCTCCCTCCTCGTTTCCTATCATACACTTACAAGAATAAACTTTTTAAGGCTCAAAGAATGCTTCAGTAGCTGGCTCATCTCGAAGCCATCACACCCCCCGTTCCCGCAGCGCTACCTCCCGTTCAGCTCCAACTAGTCCCACCTCTCACACAAGACCTGTCATCTCGAGGAAACGACGGCGGGTATCCCCAGCTGCCTCTGAGGCTAGTTCGGCTCCTGCCTCAGATGAAGAAGAGGAAGGAGAGCCAGTCAAACCGTTACGCAAGAAGAGGAGAATCGTTTCGCGAGATCTTATAGAGCCCCAAAATCAACTCAGGTCCTCCTCCGAATTGATCGGCGACCAGGAGGAAATGGAACAAGATGATGAGGGATATACACGCGCAGCGACACCACCCCCTCCAACTCCAGCACCTCGCAGACCCCCAACCAAGCCACCTAACGTCGTACATAGCAGTCCAAGTGTCATTCCTGGAACACAGACGCAACCAGAGTGGTCAGAACCCGAGTCGTTTAGCCGTTCACGAACCGTCCCAAAAAGTCCTCCTCAGTCGCTACCGAAGAAGTCCGCCCCAATGCGACCTGTTCCTGTTGTTACTGTCGAAGCCTTCAAGCGAACAAAAGAACCGCCAGCCTCGCAGATAGAAGAGTTCAGCTCGCCTGAGAAACTGACGAAGAAGAATGCGCTCACCGAAGGAATGAACTGGCCGGAGATACCTAAACTGCGTATTCAGAAACGCCCTTTGGAAGACATTCTATCCAAGTCGAAGTCGCAAACCGTCGGTCCTATGAAGAATTCAACCCCTGAACCTATTAGTTCGCTGCATCCTCCATCACCCAGAAGCAGTCCACATAAAGCGGCTAAAGGACGGCCTGGAGTAGATGCTGAAGGCTCGCAAGAACCAAAAGGGAATGCACAGACAGAATCGGATGTGAGCAGCCGCCGGCAATGTATTATATGCTAGAGAGTGCTAACGCACTCTTTCTCCATGCTCCAATTATCGCGACCACCTCTTGTACATCTCGATGCAATGACATACTGCTTACGCTTATCCGCCATACGAAATAGGACATGTCACCTCTCGAGGAGTACTTTACCTTTCCAGACGACGGTGGATGGGAATCAGCACCTTCCGGCACCGCAAATCCCAAGGTAAGGGAAGGCTTTCTTCATACGCCATGTTCGACTGACTCCATATTTACCAGTCAGGACCACCCGACCAAGTACAAGAATTGAGGGACACGCTTCGCTTACGTAACAATACTATCCGAGCTCTCGAATTGCGAGTTCGTTCATACGAGGAGCGAGTCCATAAGCTCAAAACAGACAACCAAAGGCTTGAGCGAGCCAATGCTGAAGCACTCGACAAGTACAGACAGCTTACGGACGTTACATCTTCGGAAATGGTCGCTTTCAGAGCCAGGAACGAGGTTCTGGAGAAGGAGCGAGCTGAGGTGCTGCAGGCGAAGGCCTTGTTGGAGCAGAAGCTCGGAGAGCACGCAACTATGTCGCCTCAGGTGGAGGCCGTCCCTAATCAATCCACCGATAATGAGGAAAAGTTCAAGGACCTCGAAAAGCGCCTGGACGACCTCAGTGACTCGAAACACCGGTTGCAAGTCGAACGCGATTACCTATCGGATATGTTGAAAGAGGCAAGGGAGATGGCTGGTCGAGCCGAGGCTTCCAAGGCGGATCTCATGTCGAACGCGCGGATCATGCGAGAGACGCTACAAACTGCGCCAAAGGCTGCGGAGGCGCTTTTCGCTGCTCGAGTTAGTGCAGCAGAAGGAGAAGCGGGGCGGTTACGAGCGCAAGTTAAGCTACTCTTGGAGCAAAACAAGCTGTCGCAGGCTGATGAGATCAGGAGAAAGGCTGCTCGGTACAGCGTGGTGGAGCTCAAGCTACGAGCAATGGAGGATGAGAGATTGACGCTTCTAAAGGAAGTTTACGACGGCGAAGGAGAACGGGAGAAGCTCAGCATGGAGCTGCGGAGGATCAAACAGGAGTATGGACTCGCGATTCATGGGGATACAGAAGACCAGACACAGGAACATTACGCAGTTGTCATCTCGGATGTCGGTGACGACGATAGCAGTTCTGAAGAAACCTCGCGGACACCCTCACCCACAGAACCGCCGCGCGCCGAGCCTGTGCTTGCAGATACTGGGTCGCAACGTATGGTATACGTTTGTCAGTGGCAGATCGAACACGACAACGCTATGTGCGGCCAAGCCTTCGACCGTCGTGAGGTGAGTAATGCCTGGCAATCATCCCCAGGCGTTCATTTGCTCACACGTTCCGCCAGGATCTACGAATCCATATTGTAAGGGATGGACATATACCAAAACTCTAATCTCCCAATACGTCATCGTCCAGTCTCGGAGCTGGAGCGCTATCATCACGGTGTATCAGTAACTTTGTCATACAATGTCCATGGAATATCAAATAAATATTTGTTGGAGTGAGAAATGCTGTAACAGCCCCTTAATTGAGGTTGCAGTGTGCTCAACGCCTCCCAATCACTTTTCGTTCATCCATTGAGAGCTTGGGAAATGGGTTCCTGAACATGAAAGCTACCGTGATCGACATATACCCCTCGACTCACAGAAGCGAATTGGTACCATGGTAATGAACTCTCCCAGGCATTTAATACTAGCTTTTGAGAGTCTCGTAACTTACGTTCTTCTCGTTTCGTTTTCCCTCGGTCCGGACCGGTAATTAACCTCAAGAGCACTAGGAACCAAAAAGAGGTTGAACAATATGGCCGGTGAGATGGAGCTTGTTATCGGTACCGAAGCACTCGTTGACGAGAAGAGAAGCTTCCCATGATTCCATAATGTGAGACTTTTAACGGCCTTTGGCGGGGTCTGACGGATGTGATGTGAGAGCCTCTTTGTCGGCGTCAGCACGCTTAGGGGCTATTAATCATGCGACAAGTGATTTTTCAGAGTTGCCAAAGGTACACAAACAAATAACGCTGATCCAAATGAGCTAAGCATAGAAGCCAGTCTCTCATCGTTTGGTATGACCGAGAACGCCGGACCGCGTGAAAGAATTTCTCAGAGCTGCGCCTTGATGATGTCGGCAGCCTTCTCCGCAATAGCATAGACGGTAGCCATGGGTGTTGCACCGAGTTCCAGGGGAATGACACTGGCGTCGACAATGCGCAGGTTCTTCGTGCCATACACCTTAAGGCTGGGATCGACAACGCCACCGATTTCCTTGGGAGCAAGTGGAGCGGTTCCAACCGGGTGGAACAGCGTCGAGATATTGCTCTTCACCCAGCTGCAAATGGCGATGTCAGCCCGGAGACGTCGCGAAGCGTGTGCACGACTAAGAGAAAGTCATCGACGTACGCTTCGAGCTGTTCATTCGTCTGAACATCTGGTCCAGGAACTGCCTCGCCTGCCACGATCCCGGCCAGAGCTTCTGTCTTCGTAATCTTCTGCGCGAGGCGAACAACCTCCACGAGGGCCTTGAGGTCTGCGGTCAATGCGGACATGAGAAGCTCCTTCGCGCCCTCCGGGAGGATCGGCTCACCGTAGCTGCGAGCGAGGAACTTATGATCGATGACAGGTGGTGCTAGCGGGTCAGCACTGCCAATGTGCTGCGACGCGTTTAGCAAACACTACGCCACTGTTACACCGGCTAGACTTACGACGGAGCCACGGCTGGTGGGGTGCTGGAGAAGAAGTTAATGATGATCCGGCTGCGGACAGAGTTTGCTACACACCAAATGAGCCTGCAAAGGTGTTGTTAAAATCTAACACGAGAGAAAGAGGACAACGGACATACCACAGGGAGCCAAAGGGTCATAGAGCCGTCGGGGAGCGGGAGGCCCACCGCTCCTGGAAGGTTTGCATACATCACTTCAGCATCTGGGACGGTCTTATCGTTGGCAAGCCACTTCCTTTGCAACTCGAATTGAGCGCGTTCCATAGGAGACAAGTCCCCTGATGCGAGGTACGAATCGAGCAGTCTGACGAGCTCAGCGTGGGCGCTGGGTTCAGCGACAGCATTGAGGGGCGCGAAGAGGAAGGGGCCACCAGTGGAGGTCGACTGGGCACTGGAGAGGGATGAGACAAGGGCCCATACAAGTGCTACCCACTTACTCGAAGCCCGGCTCAGACTTGGCGTTGGCAGTCGGAATAACTTCGAGGTCCGCTGGAGGGCGGTTAGTCGGATATATTTTCCGCTAGGATGACACCACGTACAGCAGCCGTCTGGTTTCAATGCGAAATTAAGGGACAACATGAGATGGTCTTGCAAATTCTCTCCAACCGGGAGATCGATCTTAGTCTCAATTCCATACTGGCTGAGGACCGCCGGCTTTCCGATCCCAGACAGTTCAAGGATCTGTGGAGTCTGGTATGTCCCTAAGCGCTGATTTTAGTGCCACTGGTCATTGAACAGAGGGGTTACGGACCGGCCGAGAGAACGACTTGTTTAGTGGCGTTAACGGTGAATTTGGTTCCATTAGCGTCATACTCTACTCCAGTCGCCGTAACCTCCCCGTAGGCGCCGGAGATAATGATTTTAGTGGCGCGGGCTCCCAAGAGCACGGAGATATTGCTCCGCCCTGACGTCTCTTCGAGATAGGTTACCCCGGAGTGTTGACGTGTGCCTTTTGAACCATCCACGGCCCGGGCTATGTTCATAAAACCAGTCACATCGCCTCCGTTAGGATCCTCATTGACCTTGAAACCGAGTTCGCCGATAGCGGCCGCGACCGGCTTGATAAGCGATGAGTACCATGTGTTGTAAGAGGTCTGCAAAGGAATGAACATCAGGAGTGGGACGGTCTGGGTTACTAGCCTTGACAGGGCCCTGGGTGCCTTGGTGAGCGGTGATACGCCCAGTACCAGGGAGAATGTCGTTCTCTTGTGGCGTGTGGGCCTGTGACTTCTTGAAATACGGGAGGAGGGCATCGAAGGACCATGCAGGGCTCCCAAAAGTGGTGGACAAGGCATCGTATTCTTGCCTACTCGCACGCTAGAGAGGTAAAGATACAGTAAGTGGAGAGAAGGTCTAGAGGAGATGTGTTACAAACTGTCCACATCATTGCATTCATAGCACTGCACCCTCCCAAAAGCTTTCCACTGTGCTCTGATTAGGTTGCCTTGATCGGAAGGGGACGACAAAGAAACTGACCGTGGAAGTGGCATTTTCTGACCAGCTGCGGCGGCTTGGGGCTCGGTGGAGAAACCCCAGCTATACTGTGGGCCATAGGTCGTAGCCAACCACCCACCTGTTAAAGCCCGTTTGGTCAGAGGCACATACTATATCACTGAATCGAGCTTCGGAGTATGCTAACCTGTACGCATTCAGTTAGGTGAAAGGCGCACTCTGGACGAAAGCCGTTGATCACGCTTACCAGCAGATGCAACCATAGGGTCTCTGCAGAGGTCTGGACCAGCTTCGAGGACGCCGACGGTAATATTGGAGTCTTCAGAGAGGCTGTAGGCGTCCTCTCAGACGAAACGATCTCCTATATGAGGGCAAGGACGCACCGGGCAGCGAGGGCGAGGCCTGCGGTGCCTCCACCGATAATCACGATGTCATATGACTTGTTAGAGAATGCCACAGCGTCGGTAGTAGTGTTTGCGGGCATGGCGGGCGCGACACGGAGATAGTAGATTCGCAGGAATTCGGGGAGGACGCGATCAAGGACGCAGTGGTCAGGAGCCAGGTGAAAACGCTGGCTTTGATATGTGACTGGCTCCCACAGCGGTCGGACGGTTCTGAGAAAGATCAAGGGTGACTGCAAGCCTCATGGTGGATGGAAGACCCCGGACATCCATAGGCCAATCCAAATATTTTACAGGTAAATAAGATATATCCTTGATTATTCCTACGATTACCCGCGAACCCCGTCCATCAGGGAGGAGGTGGGCAACAAACGCGACGTGTTGCGTTATCGAGAGAGATTGGCGCTTCGACACCCTTCTCTCGCATCTCAACAGCGCGGACACCTCGACAGTCTCCCTGAGTAGTTTCAGCACTAGGTACCCAGACCTCTTTGAAATTAAACCGCCGGGCGCTTACAGCGAGCCCTCCTCCGTCTTCAGCCAACTCCCGAGTATCTCACGAGTCTGCTCTCTCGTCAGTCTGGGCCTTCACCAAAACCCTGAACTCCGTAGATCCTCCATAGATCCTCCGTAGATCCTCCGTTGGCGATGAGACCTTCCCGCGACCTTTGTTGTTGCACAAATAAATGAGGCGCTGAATGATTGTTCCCTTGAATATCTCGCGGGTCTAATCGTTATCGACCACCCAAGTAACTAGAAGGATCTACGTGACGTATTGTTGACGAGCAAGCCCGCGCCGCGCGCAGGTGCATAGCTGTCAACATGGCCGCTTCCCAACGTTCGTTCGTTCTCTCGCCGGAGTCAACCGTTGGCACGATGTCTGCCACATTAGCCGCCGTTGTTCTGTGTTTGGATCAATTTAGTCAAGTCACAGCTTTGCCACACTATATAAATAGATAACTGAAAACCAGTGGTTTGTGAATTGGATAACCAGGATCACAAGAACAGCCTTTCTTCCGGCGATCCGTACGTGGGCACTGATAAAACGTCCAGTGATATACAGAGGGGCCGCCCTCATCAACTTCACTTCGTTCTCTTCCTTCCTTTCAGAATACCTTTCACTTTCGCGCGAGTCGCAATGGGCAACTTTCTGTCTTCCACTTTACAATCCGCCACAACCGAGGTTCCCTTACCCAGCGCTGCATGCTCAAGCGATGCTTCTTCCATAAAGAGCGACGCACACTCGGAATTCAGTGTCGACGATGATTCTCCGCCCACTGAGGTGTGTTACCCTGGCATTCCTCACATCCCCCAAGTCTAACCTCAGTTTGCAGGAAGAGCACTTGGATGCCATTCGAAGAATCATCCGGGACTTCGTTTCCCGCATTCCACAGGCCAGTGTGCGCTACGACTCCCCGCCGGTTGATGGGTTGCAAGCCGCGGTCGTTGAGGAACTTAATGCACTGGGGATTCCAATCGCGACTATCCAACACTGGCTCCGCTGGGCCTGTCAAGTCGCCGAATGCTTTTACCCGGGGCACCCTCTTGACCTTAAGGTCCTCATCGTGATTTGCAACCTCGTGATCTTCTATATCGATGATATCCTCTCCGTGAACCCAGGACCTCTCCTCTCCTTCCAGCTCAACTCCTTAACAGGAAGACCGCAAGAAGACCCTATCCTCGAGTGCCTTGCGCATAAGCTTCTCCCCCGAATGTGGGACTATTTCGACCCGCTCGCTGCCAATGCCATCGTTGTTGGGTTCCTCGAGTTCATCAACGGTACGATCATGGAAGGCATGGCTAAATCGATGATGCCTCTGCACCGGCGTGCCCCAACCTTCCCCGAGTTTGTGCGCCTCAAGTCGGGTGCCCCGGCGCAATATGCCTTCTGGTTGTTCCCCCGCGACAAGCACCCAAGCCTTAAATCATACTTGCAGGCGATACCCGACCTCCTAGCGTTCATTAAGTAAGTACCCCCTGTTTAACCTGCATATCGATTCGAAAATCTGACCTTGCTCTGTGCAGCCGGGTGAACGACATCCTTTCCTTTTACAAAGAAGAACTGGCCGGGGAGGACGACAACTATGTGCACATGCGCGCAGATCTATCGGGAAAGGGTACCATTGCGGCCCTCGAAGAAATCTGTGAAGAGACCCTCACGGAGATCAGCAATATCAGCGCAACACTCTCCCATGACCCAGAAGCTGCAGCCGTTTTCGACTGCTACATCCGCAACTACTTGCGCTTCCACTTCTCCACAACTCGTTACAAACTCGAAGAGCTCATGACAACGCACTGACCATTATTTATCATCTAACGGACTTTCTACCAACTACCGGGTTGTAAGATTGTTATGCGTGTACACCTCGACGGCATTCATTTGTTTTGTTACTCCTGTACACAATCTATTACATCGCTCACACTCCTTTGGACTTTTTGGACTTAATATCATTTCGTTTTAATCCGTCTGGTCGCAGTTTACACTTTCCTCAGCGCTTGTAAGGTGATTGACGCGTGTCAGCAGCCGTACCCTCCGGTAGCGAAGCGCTATCCCATCGTGACATCAGGCCACTATAATCGACTATTTTCATATTCCTCACTCGGTCCATTGCTGCTTCCCCCGACTCGCAGCATGGTGCATCTCCATCATGGAGGTGTGGGGGCGAGATGACAGTACAGTCAATCAAGCTGTGTTACACATCCACGAGCGATACTTCTGACAGATAGTAAGCAGATTGTTAAATGAACCCGTCGCTGTTCTCCGGCTCAGCTTCGATTGCCCGGAATCATACGGATGTACAGTCTATACTTGTCTCACTCTCTAGCTTCTTTCTCGATTGACGTAATGGGATCCACATGCTTGAGTTGTCTGTCTTGGAGAGACTGGGATCTGCCTAAATGCCGAATTGAGAAGACGGGGTGAGCACATTGCGGCGCTCGGGTTTGCAGAAGGATGCATGGAGAGCTGCAGCGCCCATTTGCGGGGGATGTCCGTACTAACCGAAGGGCAATGTCAACAACTGGCCATATCGTCCCCGACACGGAGCATATTGACGGAATGAGGACGTGGCGTGCTTCGTATGTCTCTCAAGCTGAAGAAGAGGG
>Ga0307513_10003517_pt1 | contig 21204 bp, 21 predicted proteins | sample 15_EM_MG_FD_202174 | JGI IMG/M metagenome (GOLD analysis project Ga0307513, IMG submission 202174) | Populus trichocarpa ectomycorrhiza microbial communities from riparian zone in the Pacific Northwest, United States - 15_EM | ecosystem: Host-associated > Plants > Roots > Unclassified | place...
GAATATCCAAAGGTTACTATGATTGTCGAGGACAGGAATGACGCCCCACTCTCCCTGTGATATCCTGCCCACATCGATAGCAGAAATGCCTATTTAACAGCGAGTGTCAGCAAAGCCTCCTGTGGGCACAAAATACCTTTACTAATCGACTTACATCCCACACCTGCAGGTGATATGATCGCAGCCGACATTCTTCTCCACCATAACTCTGCAGCCTACGGACTCCAGAATCAGGCCGAGAAAACACGAACGCATAACTATGCCTAGACAAGACGTACTAGGCCGAGGACAGCGCATCCATCTCCTCTCCCCTGCCATCTCCTCCAGCACCGCATCCTCACAATCGTGCGGTGTCTCAATGTTCACTCTCCGCGAGCAATCACGGCACCAGGCGCACTCGCAGCCATGCGTGCAGATAATGATCTTGGACCGGTTGTAGTCGAGCAGTTCAAATAAGTTTGGCTTGGAACACCTGGGAGGGAAAGGTTCGGAGGGGCGTGAGGAAAGAAAGAGATCGTGTGCGGAAAGAACGGACTTTGGACAAGTAACGGGCACGATGAACTGAGAGAGTTCAAAATCCGTCCACTGGTTCAGGACAAATGCTGTGAGCGCAAGTTCGTCCACCAGGAGCCGTGTTATCACTGTAAATTATATGAGAATATAGCCTTGAACCACGTCAGTTGAGTGGGTATACCGCACCTTGAGCCTTCCTCCGTGAGCCACCCTCCGCCACACAAATCGGGCACAAAACCGGCCACACCTTCTCTCCCAGCCTTGAGCTTATGTACTGACGGAGGCAGTCCTTACACGTTGTATGACCACAACCCTCCACGCTCACTGTCTCCTCCCATTTGAGTGGCTCAGTACAGATCAAGCAATCACCCGTGTTTATCTTCGGGCCGCGCTCCCCGACGATCGACATTAATGAGCTCATCAGTTGTTCTATCCCGCTGTCTTCCCAGAGAACGACCAGCAATCGCAAGTTCCTTACTGTCTTCGGGGTGGAGGTGGATGAGCCAGTTGAGGAAGCCCTCACGTGTGCAAGGCGCAGTTCTGCGTTTACGGCTCGTTGCAGCCCCACAGTCGCACGCTCAAGCGCGGCGATATCGGGGGCCAGCTTCGCCCTGAACGCGGATGGGCTAAATTTTGGCACAGTGAATGGGTCGTGTTGTTCGAGATGATGAAGGGCTAGTCCATCAAATAGGACATGGACCCCGGAGGAGCCCTCCAAGGGTCTAGGCGTAATAGTGAATCTCGTGGACGGAGGCGGCAACCAGCCTGGAAAGGAAGGGACGCACTCTTCTTCCACTTCTGCGCATACAATCTGTGGTGGTTCCTCCAGTGTGATCATTTCTTCTACTAATCTCCCCTTCCCTTGAATAAGCCGCTGGACAAAGGGGACGACCTTCTTGCCCTGGAGTTCTTTCTTAACCTTCGTCAGCTCCTTCAACGTATTTCCTAGACCCTTTCTTAGAACACCAATCTCCTCTCGTAAAGACCTCTCCACCCTCTCCCACTCCTCCCGCGTGTCTCGCGCCGAGGCACGCATCTCCCGTTCGGAGGAAAGAGCATGTGCGAGGGCCGTTTTCAGTGTTTCTATCTCGATCTTGAGGTTCGATTCGTTAGTTGCAGCCTGTGCAAGCGCCGTCTGCAGGGGACATCCGGAAGGCAAATTTGAGGATTGTTGATTCTGCGCTGATGAGTTCTGACCCATGGGACCACGATGGTGGAGGATAAGGATTGGGGAGGCCGCCGAGTGCCCGCATCGTGGACGTGGATGGGTACATTCCAGCCTTGGACATTCAAACGTCCTCGGTCCAGGCCGATTCGATTCCGCCAGCACGTGACGAACTATCCTTGTTTTGGGGAAACCGAACGGAATTTAACATAACTGAGGAGCGCTGACCAAGTCATACGCGATCTGTCATTCCCGTCCAATACCCGGCAACTGGGTGACCGGAAGCGTCTAAATATATCATGCTTAATTAGCATAGTGGCTCGGAAAGCCTTTAAAGGTCACTGTTCCTGCTTCGAGATGAGTGGGCAGAACATCGTCGGACACGAGTCGTATGTGGTCGGGTCCAACTCGTATACTGCACTGAACTGGCTACAAAGACATACGACGGTATAGTGCAGGGAATTCGGAATCCTGGCATGTAGCTTATAGTCACCTCGTTTTAGATAAGTGTAGCAAGATCTTCTGCATAATACCCCCTTTGGCATGCCATAATGGTCTTCGACAAGTACGAGATCCGGCCAACGCATATTTTTGAAGTCGCTGGACCCTGTAACCCAATGGCACCCGTTTAGAGAAATCGGGGTGCGTGCGTAGGCGCTCCACTAGGACGCCCATGTGGTATTTGTTCTGCCCCGAGAGACGCCACATATCGGCTTGCCGGCCTCTGCGAAAGACTGACCGCAGGCATACTGTGCTCGTACAACATTGTACATCTAGGGCTCTGTTGAGTTGATGATTCCTCACCCAAAAACGGTCAAGTGGCTCAGTGGTTAGAGCGCTGCATGCTGCTAGATACGCAGAGACCTGGGTTCGATTCCCGACTTGGTCATGCTTTTCTCTAACAGAGAAAACTCGTTTGGCATCAATTCCCCTGAGCGGGTCGGTTCATTCGAATAAATGCTGAGGCGGAACGAAAGATGAACATGCAGAACTGGGTAGTTGGCTTGTGCTTTCTTATCATTACTTGCGTTATAATTCTTAGGCAAAAGCAAGGCGACCTTGTTTTCCGGGTTTCAATGGATCCGAGCGATTATTGCTCGGGATGCACACTACATTGAAGGTCATAACTCTGCACAATATGGGAAAGGATATAGAGAGCAAGGAGACTGCCGTTCGAGCGTATTGGTCTCATGGCGGAGGTTCAAGCTGCAATCGAAAATACATGACCGGAACACGATTAAATACGAAGTGAAGGGGCATCTACGAAATAAATCCTGCGCAGACGTGCATCCACTCTTAACATATTCTGCAGGGCCAGCCTAACAGAATGGACGACCTCTTGTGGAAGAGTAAGAGGTGGGCCGATCGAATCCCGAATATCCAAAGGTTACTATGATTTCCGAGGACAGGAATGACGGCCCACTCTCCCTGTGATATCCTGCCCACATCGATAGCAGAAATGCCTATTTAACAGCGAGTGTCAGCAAAGACTCCTGCGGGTACAAAATACCTTTACTGATCGACTTACATCCCACACCTGCAGGTGATATGATCGCAGCCGACATTCTTCTCCACCATAACTCTGCAGCCTACGCTCCAGCATCAGGCCGAGAAAACACGAACGCATAGCTATGCCTGGACAAGACGTACTAGGCCGAGGACAGCGCATCCATCTCCTCTCCCCTGCCAAATCCTCCAGCGCCGCATCCTCACAATCATGCGGCGTCTCAATGTTCACTCTCCGCGAGCAATCACGGCACCAGGCGCACTCGCAGCCATGCGTGCAAATGATGATCTTGGACCGGTTGTAGTCAAGCAGTTCAAATAAGTTTGGCTTGGAACACCTGGGAGGGTAGGATTGGGAGGGGCGTGAGGAAAGAAAGAGATCGTGTGCGGAAAGAACGGACTTTGGACAAGTAATGGGCACGATGAACTGAGAGAGTTCAAAATCCGTCCACTGGTTCAGGACAAATGCTGTGAGCGCAAGTTCGTCCACCAGGAGCCGTGTTATCACTGTAAATTATATGAGAATATAGCCTTGAACCACATCAGTTGAGTGGGTATACCGCACCTTGAGCCTTCCTCCGTGAGCCACCCTCTGCCATACAAATCGGGCACAAAATCGGCCACACCTTCTCTCCCAGTCTTGAGCTTATGTACTGACGGAGGCAGTTCTTACACGTTGTATGACCGCAACCCTCCACGCTCACCGACTCCTCCCAGGTGAGTGGCTCAGTACAGATCAAGCAATCACCCGTGTTTATCTTCGGGCCGCGCTCCCCGACGATCGACATTAATGAGCTCATCAATTGTCTTATCCCGCTGTCTTCCCAGAGAACGACCAGCAATCGCAAGTTCCTTACTGTCTTCGGGGTGGAGGTGGATGAGCCAGTTGAGGAAGCCCTTACGTGTGCAAAGCGCAGTTCTGCGTTTACGGCTCGTTGCAGCCCCACAGTCGCACGCTCAAGCGCGGCGATATCGGGGGCCAGCTTCGCCCTGAACGCGGATGGGCTAAATTTTGGCACAGTGAATGGATCGTGTTGTTCGAAATGATAAAGAGCTAGTCCATCAAATAGGACATGGACCCTGGAGGAGCCCTCCAAGGGTCTAGGCGTAATAGTGAATCTCGTGGACAGAGGCGGCAACCAGCCTAGAAAGGAAGGGACGTACTCTTCTTCCACTTCTACGCATACATTCCGTAGTGATTCCTCCAGTGTGATCATTTCTTCTACCAATCTCCCCTTCCCTTGGATAAGCCGCCGGACGAAGGGGACGATCTTCCCTTGAATAAGCCGCTGGACGAAGGGGATGGCCTTCCCTTGAATAAGCCGCTGGACGAAGGGGATGACCTTCCCTTGAATAAGCCGCTGGGCGAAGGGGACGGCCTTCCCCTGGAGTTCTTTCTTAACCTTCGTCAGCTCCTTCTCCGTATTTCCTAGACCCTTTCTTAGAACACCAATCTCCTCTCGCAAAGACCTCTCCACCCTCTCCCACTCCTCCCGCGTGTCCCGCGCTGAGGCACGCATCTCCCGTTCGGAGGAAAGAGCATGTGCGAGGGCCGTTTTCAGCGTTTTTATCTCGATCTTGAGGTTCGATTCGTTAGTTGCAGCTTGTGCAAGCGCCGTGTGCAGCCCCCTGATTTGCTCGGCTTGGGAGTCTCGTAGGGGACAGCTGGAAGGCAAATTTGAGGATTGCTGATCCTTCGCTGATGAATTCTGACCCATGGGGCCACAATGGTGGAGGGTAAGGATTGGGGAGGCCGCCGTCTGCGCCCCTCTGATTCGCTCGGCTTGGGAGCTTCGTGGGTAACATCTGGAAGACAACTTTGAGGATTCTTGATTCTGCGCTGATGATTTCTGACCCATGGGGCCACGACGGTGGAAGATAAGGATTGGGGCGGCCGCCGAGTGGACGTGGATCAGCTACAGGGAAATCCCCCCTGGAAAAATCGCACATGCAGGGCTTCCGGTGCTCGCCTCGTTTCAGTGAGTCAGCGAACTCACGGTGTTGCTTTCCATCCTGAAACGAATGGATGATAACTTCGCGAAGGGCTAGGATTCGTTGGCCGGGCGTGGAAGATCGATGCATGTAGGCCTCAATTAAGAAATAGAAGGCCAGGTTTCACCTCTGCCAGGCGTTCAGGTGGAGCCCTTAGATGAACAAAGTTGTACGAGTACGGCATGCCTGCGGTCAGTCTCGCACAGAGGCCGGCAAGCCGATATGTGGCGTCTCTCGGGGCAGAACAACTACCAGATGGGCGTCCCAGTGGAGCATCTACGCACCCCGATTTTCTCTGAACGGGCGCCATTGGGTTACAGGGTCCAGCGACCTCAAAAATATGCGTTGGCCGGATCTCGTACTTGTCGAAGACCATTATGGCATACCAAAGGGGGTATTATACAGAGGATTTTGCCACATTCCTCTAAAACGAAGTGACTATAAGCTACCTGCCAGGATTCCGAATTCCCTGCACTTTACCGACGTATGTCTTTGTAGCCAGTTCAGTTCAGTATACGAGTTAGACCCGACCACATATGACTCGTATCCGACGATGTTCTGCCCACCCATCCCGAAGCAGGAAAGGCTTTCCGAACCACTACAATTAGCGTGATATATTTAGACGCTCCTGTCACCCGATTGCTGGGTATTGGACGGGAATGACAGATCGCGTATGACTTTGTAAGTGCTCCTCAATTATGTTAAATTCCGTTCGCTTCCCAAAAAACAAGGATCGTCCGTCACGTGCAGGCGGGTGAATGTCCCAAGGCTGGAATACAGCGGGCACGCACTGTTGAAACCTAGCGTAGCGAGTGAGGAGGGAGAACCGTAAGGGTCTCTCCTATACTCGCTACGCTCCTATATACATAATATGTATCCTGTAGGTAGCCACGCTATAATACACCTGAGTCCATAGCTCTACACGTGCATGGTGAGCACCCACGTAACCGGTGGTGGCTGTCCTACAGCAAGGTGGCACTAAGGTGGATGGCGGCCATAACTAACACGCACCGATTGGTAACTAGCAATTTCTACTTATATCCGATCCGAACGCAAATGGAGAATAATAAATAAACAAATTGCCCATCGGGTGGGCATTACGCATTACGGAGGCATGGAAGACGAAACAAAGGTCGGCTGAATTCCAATTCCTGACACTGCACAATTCGGATATGATGTCCTGTGGGAGTAGTCGAGCAACGTATTTGAGTTTATGACATCAAGGATGTCCATCGTAGAATGTGTACTAGTGATATTTCCTAGGTTTCCGGGTTTTCTACAGTTTCGCATTTCTGGCGGTGGCTGTGAGCGAGGGTAGCAAAGTTTGAAACGGTAGAGTTCCGTCGTTGAGCCATTCAAAGAGCGCAGAAGCGATGTCAGCGACCTCCAAGGCTCGATATACTTTTGGGCGGATACCAAACTACCAAAAATGTTCTCCTTGTTCGACGCCTGCAAGAGAATTTGTTTCGAGATCTCTCTTGAAACCCCAGAAAACTCCAGTGGCTCCACCTGGAACATGAGATGATCGATGCTTGTAGTCGCTTTATGGCGTCATTTGGAAGTTGGAATGCGGTCGCTGGGGGTACTGGGTGCATGGACACCGACGATGCCTAACACGGGACAATATGGAAACTACTTATTCTCGCTTCCGTATATCGTGCAGCGAATCTGGAGCATTCATTTTCAGTAAGATTGGGCCATCATTAGACTACAATCTCAACTATATCGGATGTTATATTTTATGTTAATTCATATACATATGCTCTGCAATATTCATGCCTGGATGCAAAATAAACGCTGGGGTTGTGAGTTCATATTGGGAACAGAAATGATACGATTAAATGAGCATCAAGCATTCCTTCTGCAGATCACCCAAGGTCTAAGTGTTCCCTTAGCGAGATCCAACGGGGCCTTTTCTTCTACGACCCAGATCGCTACAGTCTGGGGTCCATCGAATCGCTTTGTAGCAATATGAGAAATGTTCTCGAGCGATTCCTCGAAAGCAGTGTCGAGTAATAACTCATGGCCACTGCGATACCCAACCGATGGTATATGTACGACTGACCTACAATGGACTGGTATTCCGAGCATCGTACGGCCATACTTCTCGTGGTGCTGTGCCGTTCCAAAGCCGACGAGCCGCGAGCCGAGTAGTGCACAGGGGGTCGATTCCATAAAAATCAAGGATCGGCAAACGGGTAGACGATAGTGACACATGTGGAAAGAAGAACTGCGCTTCCCGGAGCGAAGGCGCCGCAAGCTGACAAAACGCGACCCCGTGGACAATATTGATGATTGATGATGAGAGGACTCGCCTTGGACCCAGTCTCACCACCATGGTTTCAGTTTCTCCTCGAGTTGGAAGCGAAATAACGGCTAATTCAGATAATTTGCAAAACCCTGTGCTTCCTCCTTCCGATGTCGAGGAGGTGGTCAAAGCAGAGATCAAGGAGTTACGTTCACTGCATCCCCCGACTGAGTGCGATGCTAATCTAGCCCTTAATTTGCAGGTGGCATTTCCATATCTATTTTCACCAGAAGAATCAGGCCGAGCACGCGGCGGCCTTGGCCCTGCGAGATGCGGTTCTGAGTCTGCGTCGCGATGGAGCATTTGTTGCAGTCCCGCTCTGGCGGGTGAACATATATCCTGCGGGTCCGCACCCTGTAGGCTCTTATGAAATATGGTGCCCTTCAGAATCCTTCGTAAATGTATTCTCATATTTGTGTCAACACCACGGCGATTTGAGGTACGTATCTAGAACCGTTTCGCATTGTCCCCAAGTATTCACGGTTCCTAGTGTCCTGGTCCATCCGCTTACGAGAGAGGAAGTGCGTCTGGTTCAGCCCACAGCTCCGTCCCAAAAAATCTAACCAAAGATTCTCTTTCTGGCAGCGAAAGTAAGGGTAATATTATATACCAAACGCTAGTGGCAGACAACCCTTTTTGCTCCAGGGACCATGCTCACCGTAGTGCTTGGATCGGAGCGTCCTTCCCGTTGGACTTATCCGTGCTACCAGTTTACAGTCCAGTTTTACCACTTCAATACCCAAGCCTAGGTGCGAATTCCATCAGTTCCCTCTCACAGGATGTCTCATAGATCGCGCCAGGATTTGGTTATTCTTCTTCGGCTTCGACTCCGACTATTGAAGAACGCAGGGCGGCTGGTGCCCGTCTTGAAGAGGCGATCAAGAAGGAACCTGAAGCGGCACCGGCGCCTCACGACTAAGTCAACGCGTCACCCTCTCAATAGTCAACAAATGAGTGCATTGCGAACCTCTCGTGACAGGGAGCAACCACCTGTTTGACCACGAACCGTTTCTACAAGTCACTTCACAATGTATTCAGCTGGGTGTTGCACAATATCCGATTGCTGATTTATTCAACTTTGCCTAATTTCCCAACACTCGCGATGGATGACAATCCGCCAATGTGTTCCTGAACGAAATACTCCATATCATGGGATGTACAGGTAGCACCCGTTGCCAACTTAAGGGATCGAAAACGAAACAGGACAGTGAAAACTCTGAAACCGGGAGGATATACCATTGAGCTTGAGCCACCCCACATGCATCCTCGCGGTTGACCTGACAGGCAATAATCCATTCTCCGTCAACAATATAACCGAACAAGCGGTCTAGCTCACTCTCCAGTTGAACAATAAGTGCCCTACCTGGCTCCTCCGGTCGCTCCAGTCCCTGCCAGGATTTATATTTCCCGGGTTAGTCTGCTGCTCTATGTCCGTAGTGCTGGTTGTTTTATATAGCTAGTTAGACCCGACCACATTTGACTAGCGTCCGATGATTGCTCTGGCCGCCACTGTACGCCGTTCCACAACTGGGAACAGTGTACGTTGAAAGTACTAATAGCCAATATACCAGAAACTGTGCATACATGTTCGTGTCACGATGGTAGATTTGCATCGTCGCGTTACGGTTGTTATTAACCATCATATTACTAGTCCACCATTGGGATATCCTCCCCACAGTCATAACAGAAGCGTCTAATCGGCAAGGATAATCAGTAGGTCACATAGCATCCCATGTTGTGCAAGCGGCTTACACTCCACACCGACAATCGACATAGTCCTGAGACCGGTTGCCCTTCTCCACCATTACTCCGCAATCTGAAATGCCAAGGATGAAATGAAGCCACAGCGGCGCAAATATCAAGCCAGACCTACCCGGTTTCGGACACCTCACCCAAGTCCTTTCCACGGCCAGAGTCTCCAACGCCTCATCTCCACAAGGTCCGTGTCCACGCCCAACAACCAAGGGGCAATGACAAGCTCTGCAAAAGGAGTGTTGAGGATTGTGAGTGCATATGAGGACTGAGGAGCGGTTATATTCGGTCAAGTCATAAATATTTCGTTTGTCGCATTTAGGTCTGCAGGAGGACAATCAGATGGAAAAAAAGAGGAAGGGAAAAGGCGGACACTGGGCAACGGATCTGAATGACAAAATGGGCGAGCTCAAACTCTGTCCACTGGTTCAGAATAGCTCCTGGGAGGTGGACCTTGTTTACAAGGAGCCGTGTTATCACTTCGAAGCGTTAGCAGCCGAATATCTCAGGACACAATCAAGAATACCTTGACGCTTCTTCTGCGATTCGCTTTCGGTCGTACAAATTGGGCATAGAACAGGCCATGCACTCGCCTTGAGCTTCATTTTGATGTAATCTTGCATACACCTTTTGCAGATCATATGTCCACAGACTTCCACCGTAACCATCGACATCGTAGAGAACCGCTCAGTGCAGATCAGGCAGTCCGCAGTGTTTGCCCTCGGGGTGCATTTTCTCATGATCGAGGCGAGGGTCCCGAGCGCCTCTAACTCCCTTGCTTCCCAGAGTACGATGAGGAGACGGAAGCTCTTTGGCGTGCCCAATTCATTCCTCGAGAGTTGTAGAGACGTCGGAGAACGCTGAAGCGACCTGGTACGCGCAGATAGGATGTCGCGGTGGTAGGCTGACTGCAATAATTCTACCGCTCTCCCCATCGCTGCGAGTTCCGGCCCGACCCTTCTCTGGAAAGCGGCAGCACCAGCGTTGCCCAAGACAACTGAAGTTGGATCGGCGCGTTCGAGACGCTGAAGAGCTAGTCCATCGAAAATTACATACGTGTCTGGGCGGCGCACCGATCGCCTGTGGAAATATTCATTGGACAGTGGCGCTGATGGAGTGAAAAGAAGGTGCTCACAGATACATACGCCTCATCCGCTCCGCCTGAGTGATCGGAGGTGGCGCCTCTGGTGCACTCACTTCCTCGACTAATCTCCCCCTCCCTTGAACCAACCGATTCACAAATGGGAGGAAATGCTTCCCATTCAACTCGAGCTTAGCTCTGTTCAATTCATGTCTCGTCTTCTTGATCTCCTCTTTCAACGCAAGGTTCTCCTGACAAAGCGCGTCCTCCACCAGCTCCCACACTTCACACGTTTCCCGAGCAGAGGCGCGCATATCTTGTACGGAACAGAGAGCACGTGTGAGGGAGGCTCTGAGGCTCGCAACCTCATCATTGAGGCGTGGAGTGGAGGGTGCTTGTACGATTGCGGTCAATCTTTTGATTTCCTGCTCGAGATTTGATACCTCGGATTGATAATTCTTGACTATATTTTCTCGTTTCTGGATCTCTCTTTCTGTTTGGCTGGGTGTGGATGCAGGCGTTAATTGGTCGGAATCGATCGAGGGTGATAGTCAGCCATGGTTGACCACGTCGCAATATCTACTGTCTCACCGCGATCTGTCCGGTGCAGAGGCCATTAAGACCGGGTGACGCGAAAGAATTCCGCGAGGTTGAGCTTGTGCGTTAGACGCTGGGTACCAGTCAGAGAGTTTCTGCCTCAAATAGTGTGGCACTCGACCTCATGGTGACACCTGCCTGGACTGATCTAGACTGGCACTTGGACCAGTCTCCGGAACCACGTGTTGGGCCAGAGAGGTTCGATATCTCATACGTGATGTCACAATCGGAGCTTCCGCTGTGACGTCTGTGACACATCAACGCACTAGCACGTGGAAACAAAGGAGGCTCCACTAAAATCGTCGAGCACTTCTAGGCGTCCGTCCCGTTCTACTGACCGCAACGACAAGCCAATCCTGGTTGCTAGCGGATTTCCAGAGGCGAGCAGCACCACGACAAATGTAAACAAATGAGGGAGCCATCCTGGCTATCAGAATATTCGCAACTGGATCAGACAAAAACTCGATGTTCAGGCATGTTCAGGCATTATAGTCGGGCTAGGTATGTATACGAAGATCTACATGGTGGATGTACACGGAGATGAAATGAAGGAGTATCCAAGAAGAGCATTCGGCAAGGCGTACAGTTCGCCAGTGAGAGAACAAGGGACTGTATAAACTTGACTGACTAAAGGTAGAGACTGCCATGATCAATGCAGACAGGCATGTTGATTTACTCTGCCTGTGATATCCTCCCCACAACTATAGCAAAAATGTCTATTCAAATGCGAATGTCAGAGGAACAACCCGCCAACGCAAACAACCTCGATGAATCGACTCACGTTCCACACCGACAAGTGATATGATTACACCCCACATTCTTTTCCACCATAACCCTACAGCCTGCGTTTACTAGTCAGAGCCAACCCTCGCTCCAAGGAGAAAACCGATCAACAGGAACTTACTAGGTCTTGGACATCGCATCCATTTCCGCTCCCCAGCTAACTCCTTGAGTGCTTCATCCCCACAGTCATGCGGTGCCTCGATGTCCATTCTGCGAGAACAATCACGGCACCAGGCACACTCACAGCCGTGGCTGCAAATAAGTATTGTTGAGCGGTTGTATTCCGCTAGTTCAAAGAGATTCGGTTTATCGCACCTGCGAAGGCGTTAGGACGGGGATGAGAGGCGGGGGCGAGATCAGAAGCGGGAGGAGACGAACTTTGGACAGGTGACGGGAATAATGAATTGGGAGAGCTCAAAGTCGGTCCATTGGCTGAGGACGGTCGTTGGAAGGATAAGTTCGTCCACTAGAACCCGGGTTATGGCTAGAGAGCAACGTTAACCACATATTGTAATCACAGGAGCCAACATAATGACGGTCTTACATTGAGCCCTTCTTTCAGGCCCACCCACCGCCATACATATCGGGCACTGCACTGGCCAGACCTTTTCCCCCAGTCTTGCACGGATGTACTCTCGGAGACATCCCTTGCACATAGCGTGTCCACAGCCTTCTATCACTATCTTGTGCTCTGGTGAGAGTGGGTCAGTGCAGATCGCGCAGTCCTCGCCATCCACTATAGGAGGTTCATTGCCAAGGATCGACGTAAGGGAACCCAGAAGCTCTTCTACTCCACTTGCTTCCCATAATATGACGAGCAGCCGTAAGTTTCTGACTACAGTACTTGGGTTGCTTTGTGGGGTAGAGCCACCTGAAGTCAACCACTTGCTTGCATATGCGGTTCGAAGTTCGCTATTGACTGCTTGCTGCAACCCCGTAGTTGCGCGTTCTAACGCAGTGAATTCGGGAAGGAGCCTGCTTCCGAAAGCATCAGCGGTCAAGTGCGGTGTAGAGTTCGGACCGTCTTTTGTCAGTCTTTGCAGGGCTAGACCGTCTAATAGGACGTGAATATCTGAAGAGCCTTCCCGAGGCTTACGGGGTAGCTTCAGCGCAATCGTGTCCTCGGCGGTTCTGACCTTCCCTTGAATAGTCTGCTCCGCGACCCATTTCCCTTTGATATCATTGCCCGTCATTTCCGATTCGAGTCTCAGCGCAGCAATCTCATCCCTTAGAGACTTCTCGACCTTCTCCCACTCTTCGCGTGTCTCCCGTGCGGAAGTGCGCATGTCCCGTTCTGAGGTAAGGGCATGGGTGAGAGTAGTTTTGAGCACGTTATTTCTCTCTCTGAGTTTCGATTCGGTGGATGTGCCTCGTGCGAGAGATTCCTTGAGCTCTTCAATTTTTTGTCTAAGGGTTGTCTCGGTAGATCGATGACTCTTAATTTCTCGCTTGAGGGACGCCTCGCTGGACGTACAGAGGGTGAGAGACCTCTTGAGCGTTTCAATTTCGCGACGGAGAGATGACTCAGTGGATGCGGCGAGTTCTCGGCGCCTCTCATATTTTCGTCTGAGAGCAGCTTCATTGACGATGGCTTGTCCGAGGGATGTTTCGAGCCGATCGACCTCTCCCCTGAGAGACGACTCAGAAGATACAGCCCGCTTGAGGACCGCTCTGAGTCGCTCAGTTTCTTGTTCTTGGTTCGGTCGGTTCGATCGGATGGAGGCGGATTGGCGACACATGGTTTCGTCGAAACGAACCCGTTTGGCGAGCAGAGAGAGACTTTCTACTGATTGCTGGGGTGCTCCCGAAACTGGCGTTTGCGGAGGGGATTTACTCTTCCGCAGTCGGGTGCTTTGTAGAGTATCCATGAAGGCCGAAGGGGGCAAGATACGAGCTGACTGACTGTCAATTCCTGAGGCGCTTCGTAGACCATGCGCTTTGTAACCCGCTGCCACGTTCCGTCAGGATCCAGGTTCCGGCATGAATGATAGGTCCTGCCAGAGGTCCTTGCCAGCTCAACCTATTGACGGGTTGATGCCTATCGAACATTATGGGACATCAACGGGAGTGAATACGAAAGCGACAGTCCACCCACATTGAACCAACGCAGCGGTGGATATGAGACTGGCACAGCGCCCAGCTTCTTGTTCTGGGTTGGCGAGTGGCTTCAAGGGGATTCATTTGCATCATTAGTCTGCTATTCGATGTTGGGGATGGGGGGGGAAAATTCGACTTTGAGGCTGGGAGCCAAAGGGACCTGTTTGGAGCTTTCTAAAACCGATGCTGCGAGCCATGTTCGTTTCTTAGTCGAAAGCCATCCACTGTTCTTACTGAGGAAGAGTCCCAGTGTTCCACGAAATGCTCGCTCCAAGCGAGCGCTCGCAGCTCGGGCTCCTAAGGAAATTGAAGATGAACGGACTGCTATATTTGTGCGAGGTAGCCACACGGGGGAGGTACTTGACAGTGTAATGAAGGATCTGGTATGTTGCTTTCCCCCTGACGTGTCATCCCATATTCCTTTCGACACCCTCGTCTAACTCTAACTCGACTCTTGCAGATGGTGTTGAAGCGTCCACATGCCATCTCTTTTTCGAAGAAGAATGAGATACACCCGTTTGAGCCGACCGGGATCCAATCACTCGAGTTCTGGTCGACAAAAAATGACGCAACTTTTTTTGTCATTGGTACAAACACCAAGAAAAGGTGAGGATGGTTCGAGGATATCATTTTCCAATCTCGAAAATCTCTCTCCACACATGCATGGTCAATTGAACGTGCCTTCCCCACATCGTAGGCCGAATAACCTTACCCTTGTCCGGATATACGACAACAAAGTTCTAGACATGCTAGAAGTAGGCATAAAAAATTTCAAATCGATGCAAGATTTCAAAGTGCGTCGTTTCCTCCCTATAGGAGACCGTCATTCCAACTCCCTTCCCTACAGACACCAAAATCAACGCCGGGGCATAAACCCCTTATGCACTTCGCCTCTCCCCTCTTCGATACCCACCCACGCTTCATCCAACTAAAACAGCACCTCATCGCGCTCTTCAACGGCGAAACGATCGATTCCATCTCGTTAGCAGGCATTGGGCACGTCATCTCCGTCCAGCTCTCACCTCTTCCGAACCCTACACAACCCCTCCCCGGTCAAATGACCGACGACCCCGCCCTCCTCCCAACCGTGCATCTCCGCACGTACACCCTCTCCCTCAAGTCCTCCTCTACGCGCGTACCATACATCGAGCTGGTAGCCATGGGCCCCTCGATTGATCTCACACTACGTCGATATACCGAAGCCGACCCAGTACTGCTCGCCTCGGCGTTGAAGCGGCCCAAGATGGCGAAGCGCGACGTGGAGAAGGGGTTGGGGGATAAGAAGAAGATGCGGAACCGCGAGGTGGACGAGATGGGTGATTTGAGAGGAAGGATTCACCTCGGCAAGCAGGATCTCAGTGGAGTGAAGCGAAAAGGTGTGAAAGCCTTGAAGAGGGGGTGGGAGGAGGTTGCGGGTGAACCTCAGGATGTTGAGATGGTTTCTGGGACTGGTAGCGAGAGTGGAATGGAGGTCGACCACCCTGCGAAGGACAACGCACGCAAGAAGCGGCGGAAGGATTAGACCAACCGCTAAACCTATCTTATTGTACGAAAAAGCCTGTCTGAGATTCCATGGGGTCTGCATAATCAATCAGGTAGCTACTAAATATACTTCAAAAGCGCAAGAGCGGGGAGTCGACTGCATAATAACAACGCAGGGAAGAAGAATACTGAGATATCACTGTGGTGAGGGTTATCAATTAGATGGGATATACAACGATTGGAATATCCGTGGCACAATTGGTGCACGGTTTGACATATTGGTACGGGTGGGCTGGGCCGAGACGGTGGTGGAGTAAGATTGGGTTGAGGGTCTATTCCAAACCAGGAAGAAACGATATGTAGAAAGGGAGGCGTCACGAGAACGGGAGCGGGGTGCCTGTTGGGAGACAACATGAGAAATTGTAAGAACGATGCCCTTAATTTGATGTTGCCGGAGGATGTTCAACGGGTTCTGGGACAGGAATTGGAGCAGGCAGAGGGACAGCGGCGGCAGGTGTGGTGGATGGAGATGCAAGCGTTTCCCCAGCTCCAATCGCAGGGACAGGAGCAGGATGTTGTGCCTTGGCACCTTCCGTCATATCCTCTAGCATAGGTGACGGCACGCCCTCGTTTTCTTCTGGTGGCACACCAATGTACGACGCGTGGGGCGAAACGGGTGCGCTCCTCGCTTGCTGACTGGAGGAAGGGTTAGGAGCTTGCAGGAACGCTGTGGCAGGCCCATGCGCGCCGAGAAGGCCGGTAACAGCTGTCTCGGGTGTGGGGTTGGATTCCGCACGCCTGTGCCTCCTACTCCCGCTCGCACTTACTCCCCCACCTTCGTTGGACCTAGACCCGTCATTGTTCTTCCCAAACGTTAGTCTATCCCGCAGATTCGCGAAAACCGAAGAGCCACTGCTCGAAGAAGTTGAAGCCCTGGAGCCGTGGGTAGGCGCAACAGGGAGATTCGGCTGAGGCGGAGTAACAGGAGAAGAGGAGGGCAGGCCTACAGACATGGCGATGGCGTTCCCCGAGTTTGCAAGTTGGGCCGCCATAGCACCAGACGGCGTTCGGTGGGGCGTTCGTTCAGGTGTTTCGGAGCCCTGGCAGGCACCGGAAATGGGCATTCCGTTGGTTGGTTGAGAGGGTGTGGGTGGGCGCTGACTGAGAACGGGGGGTTGAGCATTGGGAGTCGAATTTGAGGAGGCTCGGTTCCCGCTTCGTTGTTGCTGCTGCTGTTGATCCAGCAGGGAGAGGCGCATCGCTTCCATTAACATTAACTAGTCATAGCAAAGTCAGTAGCACGCTGTTGTATTTCACGAGAGCCTCACTTCTTCGATGTCCTGGGGTTGAAACTAATGAGTACAAGAATGTAAGGTGGGAACAAAACTCACTTCTACTGTGGTTATACCCTCAGGGAGCTGTGTTCGGCTGCTTGTGACGCCTACTGGAATGAGGCGATCACCGACCTGGCGCATGATGATTCTCCGATTTGCACGCCGAGCGACGGCAGCCTTGACAGTGGCAAGTTTTTCCTCCCAATCGGGTCGTATTTGATCTGGATACGAATGAGTGAGATGATCAACGGAAATGCAGCCTATACTAACCGGTGGTCACCACATCTGGGCTGTCTGATCCTAAGCTCCTCCGGCGCCCATTACTGTGGGTTGAGGAAGCACCAGAGTTTCCTTTGTTGAGAGCAGGTCGCGGTGCAGATGTCTGCGCGAATATATGAGTGAAAGTCGAGAAATGCGTCTGAACGGAGGAAGCATAGGCCGTATGACTCACAAAAGTCTCAGTGCCGATGCCAGTTCTCCATGGAGGAGGGGTGTACGTTACGCCAAAGATTTCTTGCTGACAATATGGACAACAGGCGGGTTCGGAGACAAGGTGAGTTGGTGTGGGTTCCGCGCGTTTGAGCTGGACGAAACATTCTGTGCAGAGGGGTTGGAAGCAGCATCTTGAACGATTTATATTTGGTGGGTAATACTGTTTGGCAGGATGAGAGATGTGAGCACCTGAGCTGAGAAAGCAGCAAAGGGGTGGATGCGAACCATGAAGCAGATGGGGCATTCTACTGCGCTGCGGTAGAGGCTTGCTTCTGTAAGACGGACGACAGGCTCCTTGCCAAGGCGGGATTTCGTCGGCTTGAGACTGTGGGGCGTATCTGGTGGATCCCGTCCACCAGATGTGGCCCGGTGGTCGTTGCCTGCATTGTCGTGGTGCTGCTCGCCCTCTGGAAATCTACGAGCAGCGAGGATCTGTTCGTCGTCCCAGTCGTCCGAGTAATCCTCGAGCGGTCGGTAGAATGGGGCAAGCCTACGTTCGACGATGAGTTGTCCAGTGATTTGCTGGTTCCAGTCACGGGGTCCGGTGTAGACCCCATGTGGAGTAAGAAATCCAAAGTCGACTGTCTCGTCTTGTGTCTTGCTCGACGACGAATTCCCCATTGCCACTCCCAAGTAAGCAGATGAGTCCAAGCTACGGGTTCCTTTGTGACCGCTTAGGTGACCGCCTAGGCCGGGAGACCTCTCTCGGTCACATATGACTGCCAGGACTGCCAGGTATGTCCAGCAGCATTCCAGCACGTGCAGGAGAAATCCAAATGGCCAGTGCGCCTCGACCAATTAGCACCTACCTCCGGAGCTCGGCCAGAACCTTCCGCGGGGTTTGATAACGATGCCCAAATAGCATTTGAACAGCCAATTGCTTTTACCTGCACAACTGCACAATCCTTTGCTACGTAGGTGGTTGGTCTATCTCCACACCACACACCACTAGCGCGCATTGCTACACAGCTCGCCTGTGTGGGTGGATCACGGTGAGACATGTAAATGCTCAGATGGAACGCAGCCATCGATTGACCTTCGTAATCTCCTCCCTCCTCGAGGCTCCACCTTCCCCAGTCACGCCGCCTGTTCAATCACTGCCCGTACAGAGGGGTCAGATTTCATCCATGTCCCACCAAACTACAACAGAGGTTAGCCAGGCTATGAGAATCAAGGCACTCGACAGCACGCTAGCCCAATTGAGCGGCAACATATCCAATCTTGAGAAAGAAGTCGCGAGGCTGACCGCAATCGCGCAAGATCCGTCTACTCCAAACCTCAAAGGGGAAATCGAGACCCTCAAGACGTCGCTCACGCATACTCTCTCTTCTGAACAAGAGATGCGCGCCTTCGCTCAAAAGACTGAGGAGGAATGGGAGCGAGTGGAGAAAGCTCTTCTTGACGAGAACCATGTACTGAAACAGGATCTCGCAGAGGCGAGCAGAGAGTTGAAGGGGGTTAAGAGACAGTTGAATGGGAAGTTCGCCGTCCCGCTCATGCGTCGGCTCCTTCAAGACAGGGGTAGATTAGTCGAGGTTATTAAACCAGAGGAAGGTGTTTGTGAGGAGGTTCAAGAGGAAACCGAGTGAGTACCCTCTCTCCTGGCTTGTTCTAGGCTACCGTTGAACGACTCCTCGCATTAGTGCGTCGGACGGTTCCGCAAATGTGCAATTAATTTTCGATGGGTTGGCTCTTCAACGGCTCGAAGGGGCTGATCCAACCTCAATCGTTTCTGACCCAACCGGTGCATCGGCATTCAGACGAAGGCTCGCATCCGAACTTGCCACGCTGGAACGAGCAACGGCAGGTTTACAACAAGCACTCAGCACCGAAATCCGATCTGCATATGCGAGGTCCTCCTGGTGTCCTTCAACGCCGATGCACATGCCCCGGAATGATTTTAGGACTGCGAGAGACCTCCGGCTCCTCGTCGTACTCTGGGAAGCCAATGAGATAGAAGAGCTCAAGAACACCCTTACATCGATCATCGCAGAATGCACCCCGGCCCTGATGTCAGAGCAGGCGGACTGTCTAATTTGTACCGACCGACATCGGGCAGAAATGATGCTCACAGTGGAGGTCTGCGGGCATACGATGTGCAAGGGCTGCTTCCAGGAGTATCTCAAGGTGAAGCTCGGGAAAAAAAGGTGGCCGATCTTATGCCCAATCTGTATGACCGAGAGCGGATTGCAAAGGAAGCCTCAAGGTATCTTTCACTTCACACTCGAGGGTATAGTTTATGACGCTTTGTAGTGATCACGCGGCTCTTGGTGGATGAGGTTCACCTCCCAGCGGATATCCTAGACCAATGGACAGAGTTCGAACTCTCTCAATTCCTCATTCATGTTGATTGCGCAGTGTTTGTGCCTTCTTCTTCCTCTCTATGTTACAATGACACCCCTCTCGCAGGTGCTACAAACAATGTCTTTACGATTTGAAAGAATATGATCACTCCAAGGTCCTTGTGTGTACTCACAACCCCCAACATGCCTTTTGTAGAGACTGCCGCACTCAAGTATTCCATGGGCAGTCCCATGATGCTGCTTGTGCGGATGCTGCGCTGGAGAAATTGGCTGGGGAGAGGAAGTGGGTCCGGTGCCCTAGACCCAGTAAGTACTAGTGCTCCTCAGGGTTCACAGTCGTCGTTTTGTTTATACCTCACCTTCAGGTTGCAAAGCGATGGTCGAAAGGATTGCAGGGTGTGACAATATGACTTGCCGTTGTGGGATGTAAGACATTTGCACAGTATGAACTGGTGATGTGTATACTGATTGGTTGACTAGGTACTTTTGTTATCGATGTGGGGGAAGCAAGACGGGAGGATCCCATACTTGTCGACCACCGTCGTAGCAGGTTGCAACACAAGGAATCACAACTCAGGGCCTGCTCACCTCCTTCCTTCCACGACCTCTCCAATCTCAAAGGCTTTGGTGTTATGACACGGATCAGTGAACACTTGTTTGAAATAGGTTTCTCCGATCCTTCTGAACCTGTATATTGATGCATTTTCTCTGTTTCGTAATATACTTCCCGACCCCCGAAGGGGGAGGGTCTACCGCCGCCAGACTACCTGTGGAACAGGTAATGCAGATACAACCCTGCTGAGGGGGTCCCTGGTAATTAGTTAGACGCTCTTTTCAAATATCGAGTGTTTGGGTGGAGTCTGGCCCCTGCAATTCTGTTGGCGCGAATCAAGCCCACATGAAAAGTGTTAACAATCGGTTGCTATGTACATGCAAAGAGTATTCTGTTGGTAAAAAAACGTGGCCGATTCGAGTTTCCATCTGGATGTAAGTTAAAAGTGTTACCAATTGCCTGGGCGTACATACAAAATGTACGCGTATACAGTGCTTTGCGGGTTATTGTATTTCCCTTAAAGCCTTCCACAAATAAAAATGGTTGTGATGGTTCTCAACAAATGAAAAGTGTGACCCATTTGGGTCGGGCCTCAGAGACCCCTAATGCTTTTGACTGTGCCTTGAATATTGTGGCATAAAGAAGTCTTTTCAAAACAAAGACATATTCCATGATTTGCAGGTTCAAGTGATTCGCAATGGTGGTCCACCATTGTTGGGATTCGCACAATTCAGTGTAAACTCCGGACACCTCCGGAGGCTTCGTAGTTTTAGGTCCTTGCATCCCTGCTTCCGTTTCCCTTGCGTATCGTTAAGTGCCCTCGCCCGTTGGTAATTGTTGTCAGTCCCCTTAATATGTCTCTCTCGAACCATGTTCTCGCCTTCCGCTAGTATCGTTCCTATACTCCCAGACTGATGGTACTGTTTCCCTCGTCTCGGACCTGATTCACGGACTACGTATATAAACTCCTGTACGGACTGCTACTCTTCCCTAGTTCGAGTATCAACTTGGTTAGACCTCTCGTTCGGCTCCGCCACGAAGTCCCGAGTGCTTGTCCTCCTGACTCCGGTTAAAGCTATTACGCAACGCCAAATTCAGCCATTCGTCTCCTCGTCCAGGCCGCTCTTGTAGGACTAGAGCAACGCGTGAGTGGCGAAAGAACCGTATACATTGTAGCATACCTAGAGCAACGCGTGAGTGGCGAAAGAACCGTGAGGATCTTTCGCCCCTCGCTCGCTGCGCTCTA
>Ga0307513_10003518_pt1 | contig 21200 bp, 9 predicted proteins | sample 15_EM_MG_FD_202174 | JGI IMG/M metagenome (GOLD analysis project Ga0307513, IMG submission 202174) | Populus trichocarpa ectomycorrhiza microbial communities from riparian zone in the Pacific Northwest, United States - 15_EM | ecosystem: Host-associated > Plants > Roots > Unclassified | place...
TAATCCGATTGGAACCTCCTTTGTGTGTGGTTTCCAGTTGAGTAATAAAAAGAGTTTATACTATACTTGTTTGAAATACCATTAGTGGATCCTCTAACCTTGACAATTATTTTATCCTTGTTTAATCTTTACATTACTATCACATCTCAAAGCTCTCTTTAACTTATTATTGTTGTTGTTGTTGTTGCTGTTGTTGTTGTTGTTGTTACTATTTATAATTTATATAGTTAACCTCCCTATGGTTCGACCCCGGTCTTGCCGGGTTATTTATTACTTCGACACTCTTGCACTTGGGAGAAGACATCAATCTTTTGGTCGTGTCAATTAGTCTTGATCTTATACACCCAACGACAACCAACAAAACTCTTACCAAGATGTAAAGGAACCAGATCCCAAATATTTGTCTTATGCAAAGCAGAAAGTTCCTCAACCATAACTTACTGCCAAAGCAGATCAAGAATTGCCTCTTTATGGGAAGAGGGCTCAAAAAGACAATGAATAGAAGCTAAAAAGGAAGTAAATGATGAAGAATAACAAGAATAAGCAAAATTTGGTAGTTTTGTGACTTACGAATGCGGATGGACTGACGTGGAGGTGGATCCGCAATCTCAGATGAAGCTTAAGGGGCTGTAGATGAGAATGGAGCTTCAAGTGTGCCAGAGAGTAAAGTACCAGTACCTGCAGAGTAGGGGTGTTCAAAAAAACCGATAAACCAAATAAACCGACAAAACCGACAAAAAATTAACCGGAAAACCAGAACCGAGAAAAAAAACCGATTAAACCAATTAGAATATTTAGAAAAATCCCGGTTCGGTTCGGTTTTCGGTTTTTTAATGTAAAAACCGGTTAACCCGGACCGAATCGAACAAATTAAAAAAAAAAGATCCCTAACCAGTAAGCACGACTTCCACCGGTATAAATAGAAACTTTTGCCCCCCTCTCGCCTAACCCTAACAAACTGCCAAAGCAAAAGCACTCGCTGCCCCCTTTCCCTCTCTACTAACCCCACCTCCAACACTGCAAATATATAATATAAATATTCACACCCCTAGCCCCAGGAGAGAAGAATACAGGCAAATCAAACATTTAAATTTAGATGACCACTCTCAATTTCATTAACCCTAGCAAAATCTCAAAATCAATGGAGGATCCAAACTCTAGCCAGCCCTCCTCTTCCACTGACCCGTATGTTTCAAGTTTCATCTACCTTTTTCTTTTGCTTATGATGTAATTGTTAGTTTGTTTATAAGTAAATAGAAAAACCCCTAACTTTTGTAATATATGAGGTTTTTTGTTTTTTTTCTTAAGAATGATTCTTGTTACTTTGGTTTATACTTATGAGCTTATTTGCCTTGACTGTGTTTTGAAAGAATCGAGAATGGATTCGTTGCACTATATACTCGTTGAGTTTTTGGTTACTGGGTTTTGATTTAGTGTCTTCACTGTCGGTAACCAAACTTGTTTATGCATAAATAATTATAGGAAAAGTGGTAAGAAAGATTTTTCGACTGCTATTTTAGAGCGAACGAAGTCTGCCAATCGTCTTGTTGTTGACGAGGCGATCAATGATGATAACTTTGTGGTTCCTATGCATCCTGCTGCAATGGAGAAGCTATAGTTTTTTCGTGGTGACACTGTGCTAATAAAGCCAAAAAAGTCCAAAAAAATGCATATAGGTTTTTCCGGTTTTCTGGATAAAAAACCGGACTGAAACCGGTCGGTTTGGGCCGGTTTCGATTCGGTTTCGGGTCTCTTTTTTTCGGTTTGGTTGTATTTTTTGGGTAAAAACCGAACCGAACCGAAAATGATCACCCCTACTGCAGAGTTATAAGTACAAATTAATCGAACATGGGGAGAGGTATCATTGCCAGAATCCTCAGAAAAGGGATCTATAAGAATATGATCAGTTTTAGTCAGGCTATGAGTAGTGGATAGAATAAAAAAGAAAGGTATATGCTCAAGGAAGACAACATGATGAGACATATAAAGTTTCTGAGTTATTGGATCAAAACAACGATACCCCGTTTTACCTTCACCATAACCCAGAAAGACACAAATAGTGGATCGAGAGGATAGCTTACTGCGTTCTACATGAGGACGAAGAACGAAATAAGTACAACCAAAGACTCTAAATGATGAATAATCAGGGACATACCCATATAACTTTTCAAAAGAGGATAGACCCGAACTATGAGAAGATGGAATCGTATTAATCAAACTTACAGCAGTAAGAACAGCTTCTCCCCAAAACTCACTTGGAACAAAAGCAGACAACAAGAGAGAACGAGCAGTTTCGACAATGCGCCTATGTTTTCTTTCAGCAACACCATTTTGCTCATGAGTATCTGTACATGAAGTTTGGTAGATGGTTCCATCTAAGGCAAGCAATTGGAAAATTTTATTAAAGGTGTATTCCTCACCCAAATCACACCTAAAACATTTGATCACAACAGAATGTTGAGTTTTGATAAGAGCTTGAAAAGTTGCATATATCTCAAAGAATTCAGAATGATGTTTCATTAAATAAACCCAACAATAACGAGTATGATTATCAATAAAAGAGATATAATATCGAGACCCTCCTTTTTGTGGCAACAGGAGAAGGTCCCCATACATCAGAATAAATCAAATCAAATGGTGAAGAAGAAATAGAAATACTTCGATTAAAAGGTAAAACGGAAAATTTTGCCAGTTTACATCCACTACAATCAGAAATGTCACAAGTTTTCAAATTTCCTAAAGCTCCTGTGGATGCCAAAAATCTCAAACGAGAAGACGAAACATGACGTAGACGAGTATGCCATAAATAAAAACTAGAAGATGAAAGACTCAAACGAAAGGAAGACAAATCAACAGTAGTAATAGCATCGGCAACAACAACAACTAGCACGTTTAACTCATCCAAAATATATAGTCCATTCTCCCTACGGCCTGTCTCAATCAGCTTCTGAGACTGCAGATCCTGAACATAACAAAAAGAACAAGAAAACATGACCAAATAATCACCAGAATCACATATTTGACCAACAGACACAAGATTCAATTTGAGTTTTGGAATAAGATAAACATTAGGGAGAGACAAGTGAGGTGTGACAACAGAACCAACACATGCTAAGGGCATAGGAGTGCCATCAGCAGTCATAACAGGAATGGAGGCCAAAAGGGACATAGAGGTAAAAGATGAGGAATCTGAAGACATATGATGGGAAGCACTAGAATCCAAGACCCATTCAGAGTGTGACATACCTGAGGAACTATGAGGCAACTGACATATGAAAGAAGAAGCGGACATTGCTTGTGGCTGCAAGGAGAGAAACTTCTGAAATTGCTCAGCCAAAGTATTAGGATCAGTAATAGAGCCTGGGGAAGCTACTGCTGCAGTATTGTGGTGTGGTGGTTTATAACCCTGAGGTGGTCTATGAGCATTAGATTGTGATGACTGTCAGGCTTCCAAGCTTGATTCTGATGTCTCAACTTAGGACACTAAGCCTTCCAATGACCTTTCTGCTTACAGAAACTGCACTCATCGAAGCCAACCCTTGTGTAAGACTTGTTCTGATGATTAGAGAATGGCTTAGAAGGTACTGCTAGTACAAAAAGATTCGAAGCAGAAAGAATTCCCTTTTAAGAATAAGACTGAAGACGTATTTCTTCAGCCAATAACTCACTGACAACAGAGTCAACAGAAGGCAGTGGAGAATGATGCAGAATTGAACCTCTAAGTCCTTCGAAATCACTGCGAAGTGCAGTTAAAAACTGTACCAATCATTTCTGCTCTCTACGCTCAATATAGGCACCACATGCCTATAATTTTGCTGATTCTATAAGAGCCAATTGATCCTAAAGATCTGTCATAGTAGAATAAAACTCTTGAATACTCATATTCTTCTGATGAAGAGCTCGTATGCCATTCTCTAATTGATACTGTTTTGCAAAATTTGATTATGTGAATAACCTTTGCAGATGATCCCAATCCTCTTTTGTTGTTCATACTTCGCTAACTGCGTACCTATCGAATGCTCAACAAAATTGTTGATCCAAGTAATGATCTTTGCATTATTTGCTTCCCATGTATCTATCAAAATAGCATCGCCCTCCTCAATATTCTTAGGTATCATATAAGTTCCACTAACATACCCCTACATCTTCTTACCCTTAAGGAAATTTCTCATTACATAACTCCAATACAAATAGTTCTTCCCATCCAACCTCCCACTCACAGACTGAAGCGAATCATCTCTTTCAGTAGCCATAATCAACAGTCACAGAGAACCAGAAAGCAAAAGCAGTGGAAAACAAAATACTAAATTGCAGAAACTGAACAGAGATTGCAGAAACTAAATAAATATTTTCTTGATGAAATACCGAAATAATTACAGAAACTGAATGCAAATACCAAATTGTAGAAACTGAAGGGAAGATGAAATACCAAAATAATTGCAGAAACTGAATACAAATATCAAATTGCAGAGGCTGAAGGAAAGACGAAATACCAAATTTTGCAGAAGCGGAAGACAAAATCTCACTCCAAAAATTTATCAAACAGAAGTTGGATCCGCGAAGCTGTGTTCGGGATTAAGCCTCGTTCCATAAAAGCAGCTCTGATACCATGTTAAAATAATTGAGATCAAACACAAAAAGGAGGCTAGAATCTGAATGATCTGTATATTATGAGTGCTTAGTCTTAACCTAAATATAAATAAAGTATATATAGGTTAAACTGAAAGTACTATTCTACCATTAATAAATAAGACCACATAAATATTATTTAATAGGTTTAATTCCTTGAACAAGTGTATTAAAGTCACTAATTTTTAGTCAAGCTTGTTTATCTAATCTCAATTTTCAACCAAATTTTCTTGCATGAATTCTTTTCCAACTATTATCAACCAGTAAAATTAGATGTTTTGCATTTCCTATTTCTTCTTATTCTAGCAACAAGCTCATCTGTGATAAAAACAACTATAAAATCATATTATTCTAGTTCAAAATTAGAGAACTATGATTGGCGTTTAAAGTTATCTGAAGAAGGCATCACTCTCTCACTCATGCACACCCACAGTTAAATTGGAACTGCAATTGGCATTAACTCTCTCATTTGCTTTCATATCATCTTGTCACAATCTCAAATTATTAACAAGAACTAATTAAGGAAGGAAAATCATTGTTCCTCTCTTCACATGTTATTTTTTATTAGAACAGTAACATTTTTCTTCTTCTTTTTTTTTTTTGCTTTTTTAATTTTTTTTCATTTTCATATTTCAACATTGGGTTTTTTAGAAATTGGATCTTTTTATTTATTTTGGTTTCCTTTATACGAAGTTATCAAGGTCTTGGAAAAACATTCTAGCATTGGGTTTGTACTCATTTTTATGATTGTCCATTTTTTTGTATCATACTATTAAAAAAAAATGGTGTATCATATTGTTTTAAATAAAACATGATTATTATGAATTGGGCTTTATGATTTATTTCAATTTACTTTCTATAGGATCATCGTAATCTTAGAAAAACATACTAGCATTGGGTTTGTGCTTTTTTTTTGGCATCTATTTTTTTATCATATATTAAATAAAAAATAATTCCAGAAAAAACATAATTATTAAGAATTAGGCTTCATGATTTATGTTTTATGAGGTTATGTAGTGTCATAAAAACATCATAATATTGAGTTGGTACTCGGTTTTGTAAGCGTTTATTTTTTATTTAAATAAAAATTATATAAATGAAGTTCATGAGTCAGGTTGCAAGTTTGGCAGGATAACCTAGATAGACTCGGGTTGTTTCAATGTGTCATCGTCTCAATTTTTTTAAGAAAATATATCATCTTGAAAAACATTTAAAGTCAAACCGTGTTTTTACTAGTTTCCCGAGTTTCATTTAAACCATCAAATCAACCTAGTCATGCCGAGAACAGTTTAATTTGAAGCTCAAGTTAGGCAAGAAGTATAATTGGGAGGTTTCAAATTTGAATTATTGAGTTAGGCTTATTTCCCTTGGTTTGGACATTATTTTTTTACATGTAAAAAGATTTTGGTCCTACCACAACGTAGCGTGAGGAATTAATCTAGTATGTTGCTAAAATCAAATAGATACAACTAGTCAATGGCTCGCATGATGTCACAAGGACTTTTTACCAATGTTATTAAATATAACTAAGCCTATCAGGTCAACATGGTGACCTCGTGTCCTGGGCTTTGGACTGGGTTGAGGTTTCAAGGTAAACCAAATGAGGTTTCATCTAGAGTGGCCCGTTGACTTGGTGGGTGCACCTGTGACCAAGCCAAAACCTAATTTGACTTTTTTCACACAAAAAATAAAATAAAAATGATGTCAATTTAATTTTCTTATAAGAAAATTAGAACAATGATGTTTTGGATTGATTTAGGACAAATCAGGTTAACCTGCTCAATCCACGACAAGATTTCATACCCTAGCTTTTTGAAATGATTTTTTATTTAAATAAACAAGTATAAAAGTACACATCTACAAGAAAGATAACAAATAAAACTATTGAGAAGAAATGTATTTATTCAGCCTAAACTTCATTTCCTTACTAATGCATCTAATGATGGAGCTTTTTTTTAGAAAAATAAATATTCTTCTTAGTTAAGTTCATGTTTTTCTATTTTTGATTTTCCTATTTTGTATTATAATGTTTTTCATAAAAATTTTTTTTCATTTTTAAGGAATTATTTTTCCTGGTTTATTTTTCCTATTTAGTAGAATTATTAGGGGTTTCTAGTTTTTTACTATATAAAAAGTTGTAATAGTCTTTTGGCAAATGAAGATTGTGATGAATAAAAATTATGTATTTTGAGAGTCTCTGGTAGATATGGTGTTCTCGTTCTTTGAGGGTTTTGAGTTGTAACAAATCACATATCCTTCTTTTCCATCTAAATTAATTAGTATCAGAACCCAATAATTCCTAGTGGTTTTAGTTGGAGGTCGTGGAGCATAAGTATCAAAGCTCAACTATTCTTGGTGGATATTTATTGTGTTCTATTGAATAACCATGGTTGGAAGAGGTTGCGAAACTAGACAAGCTAATGTTGGAGGGGATTAGGAGGTTCCCCCTCAGGAAAAAGACATAGCGAAACTAGTGTGTTGATTCCATCTGCATTAGTTGTTGTTATTGGAAATCTTGATGGTGGGATTCATGATGGGGTGACTCGTATAAATATGTTATGTTTGGAACTTAGATGTAAGAGCTTTTATAGGAAAACATAATTTTTTGTTTTGTTAATGTTATGTTTTTCTATTTTTATTTTCTTGCTCTATATTATAATAGTTTTTTTAGGTTTTTTTTCTATTTGAAAGGAATAGTTTTTCTAGTTTATTTTTCCCATTCAATATTATTTCTAGTTTTTTTTATATATATATATATATAAAAGGTTATCATAGTCTTTTGGCAAGTGCTGACTTTAATGAATAAAAAATTAATTCTTTTAAGAGTCCCTTTATAATTATGATGTTCTCAGTTTTTAAGGGTTTTCACTTGTAACAAACCTTTTATTTTTCATTTCCGTTTGCATCAAAATCTCTAGATTGTTTGCACGAAAACATGTTTTTTTTATTTTTAAGTATTGTTTTTTAAATAAAAACCTATCATGATCTTTGTCGCACGTGTGCGGCGTCACGATGATTGAATCCACACTTAAAATTCTAAGTGTTGGTATCATGAGAAAAATCAGGAAAAATGAGGAGACAAGGAATTCTTGTCTTTTTTCTGTGAAAAAAATAGAATGAGAGTCTCCACCTAGTATTTTGGTCATTAGGAACCCTAACTAGTCTTAGAGATCGAGTACGGGGACTGGTTGCTTAAAAGGAAGGTATTAGCACCCCAAATACGCCCTACCTAAGGTAGGCTACATTGTTTTATTGTCTGATAAAATCTAAGGTCTTGTCGTGTTTTCTAGTTGTTGGTTCGTCTGTAGTTTAAGAAAAGTTCTCCTCGGTAAGGAGATCCTTATCTTATAACCTAACCGTTCTAACATCAACAAAAAAATTTAATATCCGGAATATATCTTATGTATAAGGTTGTAACCCCAGATATTAAAAGAAAACAAAATAATTTTTTTTGGAATTTTTGAAATATTGGCCTAGTTCTCGTGACTTTAATAAACTGGTTATTAAAGCCAAAATGCATGTTAATACATATTTTTGAAATTTTCTTTATTGTATGAAAATACAATATGATTTTTTATTTATTTTTTAGAGACTTGGCTATATGCATGAAAACAAAACATTTTTTTTTATGTTTTGACGAAAACCAGGTATTTTAATACCGGATTTGTATCTTTACAGTATAAAATACAAACCAATATTGATCAAAATGCAGTAAAAATTTTGCAGAAAATCACAGATTTTTTGAAATAATTTTTTTAATAAATTTTTTTTTCAGGCTGGAACCAGCAACTCAAACCCGGTCACTGGCCAAAGCCAGTGACCCGGCTGGCTGAGAGACCATGCATGCGTGAATTTGTTTCACGCGTGCATGAATAATGTGAAGGTACAGTGTATATGCTCATTTGTAGATTTAAGAGAACATGAAGACGAACGCACCTGGTTTCTAGAAGAATTGAAGATGATGACAATTCTGGTCTGGCGTTCTTTTTATTATTCTGGACGTTCTCTCTGGGTTTCTTCCTTTGCTTCTATTTCTTTGGTTTTATTCCCTTGCCTCTGGTTTCGAAGGTCAAAGGACAGCAACGATGGAGGCTGGTTGCTGTTGGGTTTTTCTTGCTTTTGTTCGTCTGTTCCTCTGTTACCGTCTCTCTATGCTGCCCAATTCTCCTTCATGTCTCCCTCTGTTTCTTTTTATTCTCCCTCTCTGTCTCGTCTTTCTCCTTGTGTTTACCCCCTGTTCTGCTCTCCTCTCTTCCCCCTCTGTTTTTATAATTTTATAATCAAGCCCCCGGAAAAGTTGTAATTGGATTCCTTGATTTTAGTGCCTTTTTCGGTTTGGTCCTTGGTTTTGGATTATTTCAATTAAGTCCCTAATTGGCCATCAAACTTCAATAATTATGCAATTAAGCTCCTGATTTGACCAAATCAACTCTTCAAAATTATAATTGGACCCTCGAACTTTAATTTCTTCTAATAAAAGCCTAAATTGATTTAAAAATCAATTTTTCTTGCAATCAAACCCTCCATAAATTCAATTAAACCTTAGATTGATCTATAAACATCTGATTTTGGACTTTTCTTCCTCAAAAATTGAATTTTCCTTGTCAACAGGCTCTCACCAGTTAAAAATATACTATAAAATTTCAATCCTTGTATTTTTGAACCTCCTCAACCAATTTTGGCCTTTTTCGGCATTCCAGCATCCTTTTCTCGCTCCTATTATTTTTTGGATTTCTTCTAAATATTTTTATATATATATTCTTTTTTATTTTCTTATTTTTTGTGTGGAAACCCAAAAATGGGTAACAACAATCTTATAAGCAAGTTTAGAAAATACTAAAACAATGTAAGCCCGAAGAATTTTTTAAAAAAAAAAAAATTGGATAAATAAGACATCATAGGGATTTTATTCTAATAAAAATAAATTATAATTAGAGGGATTCTTTAAAAAAAAAAAAAAAAGGAAATTGGACCAAGTTAGTATAAAGAAGAGTATTAAATGTTAGAAGAAATTCAAGAAAATAACAAAATAATGAATTAAAGGAGTTATGGGGCAAAATTTTAAATTTTATAAACTTCCATCTCTTTTTTTTTTCTTCTTAAGGCTGACAGTAGTACTAAGAAAAGAAAGAGCGGAGAGCATGAAAATTTTCAAAATAATTCTTGTGCAAATGCTTAGGAAAAGAGAGATTGAGAGTTAAGGAGGGTTTAAAGAAGGATTAAACACAAGAAAACACTAAGATTAGGGAGGATTTGTAGAGAGAGAGGAGTTGTTTAGAGGAGAAAGTGAAGAAAGGAGAAGAGAAAGAATGAGACTTCGAGAAACACTAAACTAATTAGTTTTCAAAACTAGAATTATGACCCAATAGGATGTTTAGAGCATGTTTATGTCAATTTGAATAAAGCATTTCTTGATTTTTATTATAATTCTTGCAAAATTGAATTAGGGTTCCATAAGGAAATTTAGGGAAAAAGTAAATTATCTTGAGTGTGGGTTTCCAGGATCATTATAGGATGAGGAATGAATGAATTGATGATGAATTGATGAAGAAATTTATGGAATATTGAGACCCTAAGTGGCTGGCAATGTGTAGGGTAATGAATAATAATTTTTCTTGATAGTTTTTTTTATAAATTATGTTGTAATTATGTTATGAATGATGATTTTTGAGTATTTGATGTTACTTCACTTGATGATGAGTTCAATAAATTGAGAGTTTAGTGTAATTGAAGAAATTGTTAAATAATAAAATAAGGAAAATGGTTCCTAAATAAGAAAAATTATAGAAACCAATAAGTTCATATGTTTTCTCCCTTACAGCCGATTGACAATGATAAAATTAAAGGAGAGTCGAATTAATCATGTTTTAAGTTACTAATATATTGTGTAATAAGAATATAAATGAACAAGGAAAGATAGAAATGAAAGTATGATGAAATGGTTATGTGTGACTAATTATTTAGATTTTTAGTAAGAAATTTAAATGATGAAGTAATATACGAAATACGGCTGATCATTGGAAATCAAAATGGAACATTGAGAATAAAAAGTTAAACATAATAGTGATTTTTGTTTTATATTATTGAGTTTGTTACGAGTTGTGCTGATCAATGAGAAAATTGATTTGCAAGGGATACCTTGATAGTTGTGTCACTCACTCGAGCTGAAGGAGGAGCTTCTAACATAGCAAGTTGGTACCCAGTACTTATAGCTTTGTTACGTTATATTAATGTTGTTATTGGAAAATTTATTCCTTTATTATGATATTATTGTATAAATAAGTGAATAAAAGAATGATATATAAAAGAAGAGAAGAAAAAAAGTACACGAAAGAAATAACTGATTAGCTCCTGAAGGGAGACTAATGATGTCAAAGAAATCCTGACATAAACATTAAAAAGGGACACAATTAAGGTATTTAAAAGAACCTGATTAGTTATTCTGGGTATTTGGGTACCTAACGATGTCAATGGATTATATTGATATCAGAATTTCCAATAAAACTTGATTATCCGCTCCTAAAGAGAGGCTAATGATGTCAAGAGGTTTCTTGACATCAGTATTTTTAGATAATGGACTTAAAAAACCCAGAAAGGGATTGATTAGTTATTTCGGACCATGATAACTAATGTTATCAATAGAATATATTAATATCAACATAAATTTCTAGTTCTGATTAGTCGATATCAGGTAAAGAAGAATAATAATGCTGATAAGATTACTAGCATTGATAAGGTCCTTTAAGGGAGAACAACACGTTGTACATCAATCTTCCTGCAAACAAAGATTGATGCATGTTGCTATATGCAGGGCTAGCTGCTATTTTCATTCATTTTTTTTTAAGAAAAGCGGATGACATGTTATTTTCTAGTTATATTTTTTATCATTTTTAATTATTAAAAATTCAATGTCCAAGTTTTTAAATCCTAAAAACTTAATTTTTATTTTTTTTCACCTAAAAATACCTAAAAACAATTATAACATTAATAAAATCATCCACAGCCCCAAATGTCTTTACTAGTTTTACAGGATAATACTGAGAGATGGTTTGGATTGTAGAAATCGATAAATTTTCGATTAATCTGTGTCCTACCTTGTAGGATTTGCTTTGATATAATCTTTCACCACCATAATTTTCTTACAAGATTATTGCTTGCAAGATGGAACCTTACCGTCTTACACTCGGCAGTAGCAGTGACTAAAAGAAGAAGAAATGCAAGGAAACAAAAGCATAGAGCGAGCACATCAAGAAAATAAATTGTTTTTTTGTTTTAAAAATATTTTTGAAAAAATTTAATTTTTTTATTTGTTTTAAATTAATATGTTTTTAGTGTTTATAAATCTTTTTGATGTGATATTAAAAATATTTTTTTAAAAAAAATAATTTTTTTAATATATTTTTAAATAAAAAAACTTTAAAAATGACAACGACTATATAACTTTGTTTACCGAGTGGCATATGCTGTGGCTGCAAACAAAATATAGAGCTTTGATTGAGCTGTGACTGACCCCTCTCTACAATGACAATGACACATGCTTACAATTTGCTCCCATTTGATGGGATTTACAGGCATGCTTGAGCAGACACAGACATCAACACCACAAACTTAGGTGGTGTTGTCGACTGAAAGCCGGAGTTTTACACACATGGCTGTCTTTTTTTTCTTGGCTGTGGCTGGCTCAAGTGGGATATGTTAACTGCCCTTCCATATGCACCTAGTTTTCTTGTAGTACATTTGGCTGCTCTTTCGCCATCCCCTTGATAATGTTCCAGCAACTCCTATGCTTCTCAGGCATTTTATCAAGCAATGGATGCGGCTTACCAATGCCTTCTCGCAGGAAGCCCTTCACAAATCTAGTTAGGCCATCTCCTCAACATCTTTCTTAATCCATTTAATTACACTCATTTACATAGCAATAATTAATTGCAATGAATTATAGTTGGTTTATAAATCTAATCGTAATTAAACTCACCCCTTCTATCACAAACCTAATTAGGTGGTTAATTTTAATCCAACCGATTTAGTAATTAAATACCCATTTAAGTACAAAAAGGGACCAACACCGTAGATTTTATTTGACAAAAAACAGAAGGGAACAAAGTACTTGTTCTTAATCTTAATCTATGGACTAGTTTCGTGTACTATTTAACACTTAAGGGTTACAACTAAATCACTATAGTCACACCTCAAAATATTATTTATTTAAATAGTTTTTATATATTTTTTTTAATTTCATCCTTAATTTAATATTAGCTTATTTTAATAATTGAGTTTTGTAATTTTTTTTAATTTTTTTATGTCAGGTTATATTTTATGTTAGGTTATATTTCAGTCTCATGAATTTAATTTTTTTTTATTTCAACCTTTATCATTAAATATGTTGGAAATAAGGTTTTATATTTTATTTTAATTTACTTTCTATGAATTTATCTCAATTTCATGACCCATATTACAAGTTTAATAGGTTAGCCTGAATTGACTAGAATTACTTTTTTACAGCTTTTTTAATTATTATTTTTTCGATTTCATCCTTCAATATTGGGATAGTTAATTAGAAACTAGACTTTATAATTTTTTTTATTTGCTTTCTATGGAGTTATCTCGATCTTATAACCCGGATCGCAGGTTTAGCAGGTTGACCGGAGTTGACTCTATTTTTTTTTGTTCTTTTTTAATTGAATATTTTTTTAGTTGGGCTTTGTTATTTTTTTCGATTTGCTTCCTATGAAGTTATCCGAGTCTCATAACCTAGATTGCGAGTTTGGTAGATTGACATGGGTTGACACGGTTCATTTTTTTTATCCTTTTTTAATTGATATTTTTTCAATTTCACCCTCCAACAACTCAATCTTTTTTTTATTTAATTTTTTCTTTCTAATATTAGGTTATTTGGGAATTGGGCCTCACAATATTTTTTCTATTTTTTTTTGTTGTGTTATCCTTATCTCATGGATTTAGTTTTTTTCTCTCGTTTTTAACCTTCAACATTAAATATGTTGAAAGTGGGGCTTTATAATTTTTTTTATTTACTTTTATGGGGTTATCCTGATTTCATAATCCGAATTGCAGGTTAGATTAACTCAAGTAGTTTTTTTTTTTTGCCTTTTTTTTAATTTAATTTTTTTTTCAATTTCATCCTTCAATATTGGGTTGATTAAAAATTAACCTTCATAATTTATTTTGATATGCTTTTTATAGGGTTATTATAATTTTATAACTCGGGTTATAAATTTGACAAGTTACTCGGATCGACCTAATATGTCGCTTCTCAATATATATTTAGAAAAAAATATATTATTCAATACGTCATTGCATCAATATATACTTAAAAAAGATGTTCAATATACATTACATTTTGAGTTCACAATTTATAAAAAAGAAATATTTTGAAAAAAAATTAACAATACTTGAATATTTTTTTATATTAAAATAATAATTTGAATGATATATGCAGGAGCCAAGGATCTAGTTTCTTTTATTAACTGTAACAAGAAAAGGGAAAAACCCTCATCCAAACCTCGGCTGAGCTCAACAAAAAGACGGGTATACTAGCAATTTCTTGGTCAGTCACCATACTTGCTAATTTCTTTATTTGATATTCAATAGTCTAACCCGTTATTGCGATTCTCTTTCTTGATATAGGAAAACTCTGCCAATTTTTTTATAGATAAAAAAAAATTGATTTGAATAAGTATAAAAATGTGCTTTTATTCAATTATGTTAGGAGTAGGACTGCTACAAACAATGTCTCAATATCTTGCATGTAATTGAAGAAAAAAAACTGTGATAAAATAATGTAAAAACCCACCAAAAAAATTAAAGAAAAGAAATTTTATTTCCATCAAATAACCATGACCAATCTTCCATTCTTTATTTTTGCATATTAGGTATATATTAATCGAAATAAATTGTTAACATTATCATAAAAACCTATAATATTATTTAAAAATCATGAAAAAATAAATAGTGCGAAGCCTTTTTTATATATATATTGCATTTCCTTGAAAATACAAAAACAAAATTGAAAAAAAAAACATAAATAAGGGTTAGGACTTAGGCACCTATGCGTAGAGATGGCCTCGTGCACCTGGCTCAGTAGAAAGAATGGTCGGTGTACATCGGCCAACGAGGCCAGGCCCGAGAGTCGCCCAGCCTTTAATTTTTTCCCTTAAGGGAGAACAACACGTTGTGACATCTTTCTCAATCCATTTAATTACACTCATTTACATAGCAATGAATTACAGTTGGTTTATAAATCTAATCGTAATTAAACTCACCCCTTATATCACAAACCTAATTAGGTGGTTAATTTTAATCCAACCGATTTAGTAATTAGATGCACAAAAAACAGAAGGGGAAGAAAGTACTTGTTCTTATTAATCTTAATCTATGGATTAGTTTTCGTATACTATTTAACACTAAAGGCTACAACTAAAACTTAATCATTATAGTTGCACCCACAAAATATTATTTATTTAAATAGTTTTTTTTTAATTTTATTATTTAATATTAGTTTATTTTGGGAATTGAGTTTTGTAATTTTTTTTAATATTTTTTTATGTTAGGTTATATTTCAGTCTCATGAATTAATTTTTTTTTTAATTTCAACATTTATCATTAAATATTTTGAAAATGAGGTTTTATATTTTATTTTAATTTACTTTCTATAAATTTATCTCAATCTCATGACACATGTCACAAGTTTAATAGATTAGCCTGGGTTGATTAGAGTTATTTTTTTGCAGCTTTTTTTAATTGATTTTTTTTTTTCGATTTCATCATTCAACATAGAATAGTTAGAAATTACACTTTTATAATTTTTTTTATTTGCTTTCTATGGGGTTTTCCCGATCTTATGACCCGGATCGCAGGTTTAGCAGGTTGACCAGAGTTGACTCTATTTATTTTTTTGAGTGCTTTTTTAATTGAATAATTTTTTTAGTTGGACTTTGTTATTTTTTTCGATTTGTTTTCTGTGGAGTTATCATGGTCTCATAACCCGGATCGCGGGTGTGGTAGATTGACATGGGTTGACAGGTTTATTTTTTTGGGTCCTTTTTTAATTGATTTTTTTTTCAATTTCACCCTCCAACAACTCAATCTTTTTTTATTTAATTTTTTCTTTCTAATATTAGGTTATTTGGGAATTGGGCCTCACAATATTTTTTCTATTTTTTTGTTGTTGTGTTATCCTTATCTCATGAATTTATTTTTTTTTCTCTCGATTTTAACATTCAATATAAAATATGTTGAAAATGGGGCTTTATAATTTTTTATTATTTACTCTTACGGGGTTATCTTGATCTCATGACCTGAATTGCAGGTTTGGTAGATTAACTCAGGTAGTTTTTTTTTGTCTTTGTTTTTAATTTAATATTTGTCTTCTAATTTTATCCTTCAACATTGGATTGATTAGAAATTGACCTTCATAATTTATTTTAATTTGCTTTGTATAGGGTGTCATAACCCAATTTTTGAATAAATAATAATGGATAAAAATATATTTGAAATTTGGGCCAAGACAACATAATTTAGAAGTTTGGGAACTTAATTGGACTTGGAATTATTCAATTAATGGAATCAGGGACCTAATTGATAAATGGCAGAAGTTCAGGGACCAAAGTGAAAAATAGTAATTCCCAAGGACACAAACGGCGCCGTTTTGAAGAGCTGTTCATTATCCCTTCCATTTCGCGCGGAGAAAGCCTATTCAACAGGGAAAACGGCAGCAATTCGATCCGATCATGGACCACTTCTTTTGCCCACGATCCCGCTCGTGGATTGATTAACAGTTAGGGGCAAGCTCTCTGGCTCTATAAAAGGCAGAGCAGAACAGAGGCAATGGAGGGAGAAAAAAATAAACCCAGAAACCAGAGGAGGAACAGAGGAAAAAAAAGCAGAGCATAAACCCAGAAAAATACACAGAGAATTGTCCCTGCGATTGCCTTCATCTCTGCAGACATTCCTGCACAAAAAAAAAAAACACCCATAACAAACTCACAGCAGGCCGATATCATCCTCTTAGTGTTAAAAGCGGAGGAACAGAGGAAAAAAGCAGAGCATAAACAGAGCATAAACTAAAAAAAAAACATACACGGAGAGAAGGAGAGAGGAAGAGAGTAGCAGAGACAGAGAGGAGAATTATCCCTGCAATTATCTTAGTCCCTGCAGAAAAAAGAGCAACCCGAAATCAGTAAAACAATTCAGAGAAAACAGACATACCCATTACCTTCTCAGCTTCTTCATCTCAAGAATTGAGAAATCAAAAGAAGGGAAGACAGTGGGCACAACGGGTAGAGAGAGGAAAGCCGTCGAACAAGAGTGGCAGCTACCAGCGTTGCAGCCTTCTTCGTCATCTCCAGAAGCAGGTGAGCTCAATTCCCATTTCATTGTCTGTGTTCAAATAAGCATCTGAATAGTGCGAAGGTAATTTAATTACCTTCGCACTGTTGATGCACGCGTGAAATTGCTTCACGCGTGCATCAGTCACCTACCCAGCTGGTCACTGGCTTGGGCCAGTGACCAGGCCGGGCTGGCTGGGCTTAGCCCAGCCCATACGGGCTGAGCTGGGCCCAGCCCCCAAAAAATAGAAAAATAGAAAAATAAATAGTAAAAAATCAAAAAATAAAATGTGTGTGCACGAATAAAAATAATATAAATAATTGGTTTATTCACTGACGCCAAAGTCAGGAATAAAAAATACCGGTTTAAATTTATATTATTCATTGTATTTTATTTTTATTTAGCATAAAAATAAAAAAATTGTGCATGTGTAAAAATAAATTTATTTTATTTATTTATTCACTGACGCCAGAGTCAGGAATAAAAAAAATACTGATTTAAGTTTATTTTGTTTTTATAGCTACGTAATATTTACCAACGCCAGAGTTGGAAATATCCATAGTTAAATATTCACTGGCGCCAGAGTCAGGAATATTGCAAGTAAACCATCAGAGCATAAACCAATAAATATTTAGCAATTTAAGACAAAACCAGCAATGCAGCCTGCCTTAGGTAGGACGTTTAAGAAGTGATAATATCTTTCCTTTTACGTAACCAGTCCCGAACCATAGAATTCCTGTTGACTAGTTAGGGTTTCTAGTGACCATAATACTAAGTGGCGACTCCTTAAACAAGACCATTCCCCATCAAAGAATAGGATGCCAGAAATCCATTTTTTCCAAAGAATTATTTTAATTGAAAAGCCGCCGCGATGTCGGGTGCCACATAGGGTTATTATAATTTCATAACTCAGGTTATAAATTTGACAAGTTATTCGGATCGACTTAATATGTCGCTTCTCAATATTTGAAAAAACAATATATCATTCAATATGTCGTTGCATCACTATTTAAAAAAAAAATGTTCAATATACATCATATTTTGAGTTCATGATTTATAAAATATATATATTATTAAAAAAAATCAACAATACTTGAATACTTTTTTACATTAAAAAAATAATTTGATTGGCGTTGCAACAGTAGCCAAGAATCTAGTTTCTTTTATTAACTGTAATAAGAAAAGGAAAAAGCCCTCATCCAAACCTCAACTGAGCTCAACAAAAAGATGGGTTTCTTATTATATTCACCGTTATTATTTAGGAAAAAGCCAATAATCCCATTTTTATTTCTTTCTCGTCATCTGACTAGCAATTTCTTGGTCAGTCACCATCCTTGCTAATTTCTTTATTTAATATTCAATAGTCGAACCGGTTACTGCTATTCTCTTTCTTGATTTGATTCTGACCCAACTAAGAAATCGACACAGCATACAGTGAAAACAAAAAATATTATGGTTTCTTAATCTTAAAATGACAGCTGAATTGTAAAAAAGAAAATGATTTAATAAACTCTACATATCAATACTTAATTTTTTAATCTAATAAAAAATAACATACACAATTGTTTAAAACAAACCTATTTTTTTTGAAAACTAAATCAAATTGTAGAAAAAGTTAATGAGGCCAAGTCAGTTACAATAGATGAAGACTCAGTGTACTGTGAATTGTTACAGTTCAATTATGATTTTGCCCTCCATAGTACTTGTCAAGGAAGTGCAACTTGAGAGGCAAAAGGTTTAATTGATATTATCAAATTTATCAAGGCTAAATATATATATTTGCAGCATAATTATCAAATGTCAATAGTACAATTTTGAGTACAAACAAAAGTCATCTTTAACCTAAATCAGGCATTCATTTTATTACTAAATCATTGGGTTCTTTAATTGTTTATTAATCAGAACACTAATCTCATTCACCAGAAAATTAGTTTCCTCAATCGCTTATTGATCTCATTAACTAGGAAATTAGGTTCTCAAATCATCCATTAACTAGGACATTAATTCTATTAATTAGAAAAAAATTTTCTCCAATTTTTTTCTTTTTACATTTTTCAATTAAGATCAAGATACAATTAAAGAAAATTGTGACTACCACTTAGATAATAAATTAATTCTCATTAAAGTGTCGAACACCTACCTGATGTTTGCGTGTACGAAATGGTCCCTTGTTGTTAAGTAGGTTTTGTGGCCTCTCGTATACTAGCAAAATCAATATATCATTTATCATTCATCTACCATAAAGGTCAATTTCATTCTTCATATAGATTTTTAGTTCTCAATTTAATCGCATCGAAAATTCCAAATTTTTACCATGTATAATTGTCACAGCCTCACATTAAGTGTTTCATCCATAATAATTAAACATACATTTTATGCTAAATTCCATCAAACAATTACCATCTCCATTAACAAACCTAAAAGAACCAAAGAAAACTAGGAAAAGATAAAAAATTCCTAAATTGGATAGTAGCAAAAATGGTCTAACCGTTTTGTGAAATATTCTAACTGTTTTCTTAAATCGGTCTAGTTATTTCTCAAAAAGGCTAAACCATTTTTGGTTCTGGACAATTTCATTTTTTATTTCTCTCTCTAGCTGAATGCAACATCAAAGAAGGAATATGAATAGTTTTCTTCTCATTTGTATAATTTAAGGCTCTTAAGCATATTTATTACTCCTTTTCTCTTTAAGATTACCTAATTTACCATTGGAAAGTCCTAAAAAAAAAAAAACTTTTATAGGTATCTAGAGGCATTCATCGTGAGAAAATTCCCTTTACTTTAGAGAAAAGAGTCATTTGAATGGACATTTGATCAACATCTAATTTAACCACCAAAGAACCTTATTCCAAAGCACATCGGATTTTTAAACATAATCAATTGGCATCGTCTATGGAAAAATGATTAAGAAAAACCACAAGTTTTCTTTTTACAACTTGTGTTTGACATTTCAAGATCATTCCATGACGGATAACCAAGACGCACCTGGACTTGGACACGTAACAGATCAACATCTTAATGCATGTACTTTTACGCAACTAGAATTCTAACAACTTATTAATCAAGTACAACTCCTGATTCAAATGGTGTTAGCTACTTAGGGGAAAATCAAGTCATGTTGCCCCAACAAGTCTTGACACCCTTAGTAACATCAGAGGCCTTGATACCACCATAAAAGGTCGCTCCCAACGCTTGCAAGCAATAACATTACTTTAAAAAGTCTAGGCAAAACAATATTCGAGAAAGTGTCATGCCTTAATGTTCATCAAGTTCCACGAAGGATCGCTCTCATCATCATGATACCCCTATATAAAGTGGGTATTCAAGGCATGTTACTTATCATTATCCTGGGATGGGTAATAGCCACCAATCTCATCATTCCACGCCAGAATACTCAAGTTCCCCGAAACCAAGCAGACAAAAGGCTGAACGGAGGTCAACCTTTGAGCACATCTAAGAAGATGTCTACAACCCTCATCAAGTGTGGGGCTCTCCCTCGTCTAGACAAGTTTTGAATACCCGAATTCCTCAAGACTATATCTCTATAAAAATGATATTGGATAAATATGATGGTCTTGCCAATTCGAGAAAACATGTGCAAAATATGCATATTAGCTTGGAGTAGGTAATTCATGAGAGTGGGAGAATATAAACCCCGATTGAAAATTTGGCAGAAAAGCAATCTATATAAGTGCTTATATAATAGATTTATCAGAAGAACCAAATAAGCATTAGAACGAACCAAGAAAAATAAATAAATATAGAAATATGAATAAAATATTATTGGGAGTGATTTACTTGGAAATAAAATTATCAATAAGTAACTAAATGAAATTCAAATTTGCCCGGGTAAAAATTTTATAAAGACAAATGTCAGGATCCAGGAATTTTATCCCAAGAACATGAAATTTACTATTTGGGATATAGAGGGAATTTGGTAAAAAATTAGTGTATGTATATATAAGTGTGCATGTGTGTGTGCTCGAGCAAGAAGAAAAAAAGAGAAAAAATATAAAGAGGGGAAACTACCATTTACATGTGAGAGAGATAAAATGGTAAAGGAAACATAAAATCTTAAGAGAAGATCTTGAGGGAACATTAACCAAGCTTAGTGAGTATTAATTGGAAGGAAGAAAAATTAAGTGTAGGTTAGTAGAAAAGGAGAGGGGAAGTTCGACCAAGATTAAAGAAGAGGAGGAGTTGGAAGCTTGATTTGGGTAGTGTTT
>Ga0307513_10003519_pt1 | contig 21190 bp, 19 predicted proteins | sample 15_EM_MG_FD_202174 | JGI IMG/M metagenome (GOLD analysis project Ga0307513, IMG submission 202174) | Populus trichocarpa ectomycorrhiza microbial communities from riparian zone in the Pacific Northwest, United States - 15_EM | ecosystem: Host-associated > Plants > Roots > Unclassified | place...
GCCGGCCCCCGAGTGCATCCTGTTCGCCGGCAACGGCAAGCAGGCCATCTCCACCGCGATCAGCGCGTTCGTGCCGGTCGGCGGCCGGCTCGGGGTCGAGGCGCTCACCTACCCGGTGGTGCGCGGCATCGGCAAGCGGCTCGGGGTGCAGTTCGTCCCGCTGGCCGTCGACGACGAGGGCCTGCGGCCCGACGCCGTCGCGGCCGCCGGCCCGCTGTCGGCGCTCTACCTGCAGCCCACCCACCACAACCCGCTGGGCGTGACGATGTCGGTGGCGCGGCGGGTCGAGCTGGCGAAAGTGATCGCAGAACTCGATCTCGTGGTGATCGAGGACATGATCAACGCGTTCCTCGCGGTGGACGCACCGCCGCCGCTCGCCGCGTTCGCGCCCGAGCGCACCGTGGTCATCGACAGCCTGAGCAAGCGGCTCGCCCCCGGCCTGTCGGTGGGATACGTGGTGCCGCCGCCGGGCATGGTCGGCCGGGTGGCGGCGGCCCTGCGCGCCGCAGGTGCGACGGCGCCGACGTTCGCCGTCGAGGCCACCACGCGGGTGATCAACGACGGCACCCTGCGCCGGCTGGAGGAGGCCAAGCGCGCCGACGCCGCAGTGCGTCAGGGCATCGTCGCGGAGCAGCTCGCCGGGTTCGCGGTGCGCGCCGATCCACACGCCTACTACTGCTGGTGGGAGCTGCCGGCGCCGTGGCGGGCCGAGACCTTCGTCGCGGCCGCGGCCCGTGCCGGCATCGGCATCACCCCGGCGGCGGCGTTCGCGATCGGGTCCGCGCACGCACCCAACGCCGTCCGGCTGGCGCTCGCCATCCCGTCGCACGCGGTGCTCGCCGAGTCGCTGGCAACCCTGGCGACCCTGGCCCGCGGCAACCCGGGGGACGAGGGCGGCACCGAGTGACTCGGTTCGTCCGCCCGTACGTGCCGACCGATCGAGCGGCAGTCGGCGAGATCTGCATCCTCACCGCCCGCCGCACCTATCCCGATCCGGAGCTGCTCCCGGCCGTCTTCGCCTACCCGTACGTCGACCTGGAACCCGAGCTCGCGTTCGTGCTCGACGACGGCGGCACGGCCGTCGGGTACGTGCTCGGCACGGCCGACACCGCAACGTTCGCGCACCGGTTCCGCACCGAGTGGCTGCCCGTCGTGGCCCACCGGTTCCCCGATCCGCCGCATCCGCAGACCATGGCCGACGAGCTGGCGGAGCAGCTGCACCGCCCAGAGCGGCTGGTGCGCCCCGAGCTGGCGACGTGGCCCGCGCACCTGCACATCGACCTACTGCCCGCGGCGCAGGGCGGTGGCTACGGTCGGCTGCTGATGACGACGTTCCTCGCCGCCCTGGCCGCGGCCGGGGTGCCCGGCGTGCACCTGGGGGTCGCCGCGGACAACACCGGCGCGATCGCGTTCTACGAGCGGCTCGGCTTCCACCACATCGCGGCAGAACTGTCCGGGGGGCGGCTGATGGGGCGCGCGCCGTGATCCGACGCCTGCCCCGGACCGTGACGTGGGGCCTGTTCGCCGCCTGGGCGCTGCACGACGCCGAGGAGCTCGTCGCGATCCCGCGATGGCTCGAGCGTGCGCGCCCGCGGCTGAAGCGGCGGTTCCCGTCCGTGCCGGACGCCACCTGGGAGCGGCTGGCGCCCGATCAGGCCCACACCGCAGTCGCGATCGCGCTCATGGGCGGGCTTGTCGCCGCGGCATCGGCCGCCGGTGCGCGCACGGACGGTCGCAGCCCGTTCTTCCAGGCGGCCCTCCTGGGGTTCGGTGCCCACGCCGTCGTCCCACACCTGGCCGGCGCGCTGGTGACCGGCGGCTACACGCCCGGCCTCGCCACCACCCCGACCGTGGTCGTGCCCTTCGCGTGGTGGGCGCACCGGCAGCTGTGCCGGGCCGGCGTGGAGCAGGCACGGCTCCCGGCGGCGGCGCTGCTGCTCGTCCCGCTCTCGATCGGCGGCGCGCAGGGTGGCGCGACCCTGCTCCTCCGCCTCGTCAGAGCGCTGCGCCGAATCCGCAACTCACCGTCGTGAGTTCCCCAACTCGCCGTCGTAGTTTCCGCAACTCGCCCAGGGTTGATGCGCGAGTTGCGGATTTCGTGACGGCGAGTTGTGGATCTCATGACGGTGAGTTGTCCGAGCCGGGACGTCAGAGCGGTGTGCCGAACACCTGAGTCCAGTGGATGCCGTACGAGCCACCCACGGCGGTGCCGACGCCGATCTGGGTGACCTCGCGTCGGAGGATGTTCTTGCGGTGCCCCGGCGAGTTCATCCAGCTCTCGACGACCTCGGCCGGAGTGCGCTGACCAGCGGCGATGTTCTCGGCGACGACGGAGTACCGGTAGCCGGCGGCCAGCACGCGATCGGCGGGGCCGCGGCCGCCCGGATCCTCGTGGGCGAAGAACCCGCGCGCGACCATGTCGGCGCTGTGGGCCCGTGCGGCCGCCGCCAGCCGCGCGTCGGCGGTCAGCGGGGGGAGCCGGTGCTTGGCCCGCTCGGCGTTGGTCAGGGTGACGACGGCAGCGCAGTCGGCGTCGTGCGGGTCGGCGCCGCCGGTGCCGTCGTCATCGACCACGACGCCGAAGTCGCGGGCGAGCCCCGCCAGCCCGTCGGAGTAGCCCTGCCCGACCGCGCGCAGCCGCCACGCGCCGTTGCGGCGGTACACCTCGGCCACGAGCAGCACGGTCTCGCTGCTCAGCCGGGGTGCTGCGAACCGGGCGAAGGCGCGGCCGCGGGAATCGGCGAAGGTGGTCGCCGGCGCGGGCAACTGCCCGAACGGCGTGCCTCCGTCCTCCGGTGAGGCCACGACCACCACCCGCTCCGCACCGCGCCGCAACCGACCCGTGTCGACGGCGAGCCGGGCGCCGTTCAGCCGCACACCGGGCGCGTTCGGGGCGTTGAAGAAGATCATGTCGGCATCGCCCGCCACCTGCCCGTCGGCACCGACGACCAGCGCGGACACGTCGAACGGCCCGGTGATCGACACGTCCACGGATGGGCCGGGCAGGGCCAACACCGCACCAGGGACGAGGTCGGTCAGCACACCCGGTGAACGTGGGAGCGTTGCGCTCGAGTTCCCGTGCGGCACGATGCGGTCGTGAGCACCGCACTTCTGGTGTCCGCGCGGCAGATCCTGCGCGGACCCGTCACCGACCGGCTCGACGACGGCGCCGTCCTCGCCGTCGACGGCACCATCACCGCCGTCGGGCCCCGCGCAGAGGTCGCCGCCGCGGCCCCGCCGGGCACCGAACACCACGACCATCCCGACGCCACGCTGCTCCCCGGCCTCGTCGACGGGCACGTGCACCTGGCGCTGGAACCGGGGCGGGACCCGTTCCGCGCCGCCCGCGAGGACGACGACGAGACGCTGGAGGCGGCGATGGCTCAGGCTGCGGCCACGTTGCTGCGGGCCGGGGTCACCACCGTCCGGGACCTGGGTGATCGCGGCTACCTCGCGCTGCGACTGCGCGACGCGATCGCCGCAGGCACCGTGCCCGGACCGCGGGTGCTGGCCGCCGGCGCCCCGCTGACCCCGCCCGGCGGGCACTGCCACGTGCTCGGCGGGGAGGTGGACGGGCCCGTCGCGATCGCCGAGCGCATCGCCGAACACGCCGCTGCCGGGGTCGACCTGATCAAGGTGATGGCGTCCGGCGGGCAGACCACCACCGGTGGGGCGGCCATGTGGGAGAGCCAGTTCGACCGCGCCGAGCTCGCGCTCGTCGTCGACGAGGCGGCGCGGCACGGGCTGGCCGTGGCCGCGCACGCGCACGGTGCTCAGGCGATCGAGGACGCCGTCGCCGCCGGAGTGGCCACGGTCGAGCACTGCACGTGGATGAGCGGGCCGGGTACGAGCGACCAGCGACCCGGGGTGGTCGCCGAGATGGCCCGCCGCGGCACCGTCGCGTGCACGGGCAGCAGCGCCGACTGGCGCCGGCTCGGCGCCCTGATCGGTGACGAGCAGCGGGCGTTCGACCTGATGAGCCGGGTGCGCGGGCTCGCCGAAGCCGGGGTACGCGTGGTGCCCGGTACGGACGCGGGCCTCTCCCCGTTCGACGGGCTGCCGGCGGCGCTGGGCCGCCACCGCGACTTCGGTTTCTCCGCCGCGGAGATCCTCGACATGGCTACATCGGGTGCCGCGGACGCGCTCGGGCTCGGCGCGGTCACCGGCCGGTTGGCTCCGGGGCTCGCCGCTGATCTGCTCGTCGTGGAGGGAGATCCCGTGGCTGATCTCGACCGGCTCGCCGACGTGCGCATGGTCGTGGCCGTGGGACGGGTGGCGGCATGACCCCCGGGGTGCTGGCCCGCGTCGTTCGTGGCGGGTTCGTCGAGTCGGAGCACGTCGGGCATGCCGTGGCGCTGGACGCCGCGGGCACGCCGGTGTGGTCGGTCGGCGACCCGGACGCGATCTTCTTGGCGCGCTCGTCGCTCAAACCGCTGCAGGCCGTCGCGATGCTGGAGAACGGCCTCGAGCTGGACGGGGAGCTGCTCGCGCTCGCCGCAGCCAGCCACTCCGGCGAAGCCGGCCATCGGGCCGGGGTGCGGAAGATTCTGGCCGGGGCCGGGCTCGACGAGTCGGACCTGCGAAACACGCCCACCGTGCCGTGGGGTGACGAGGCCGCCTACCACTGGCGCGTCGACGGCCACGGGCCCGAATCGATCGCGCAGAACTGCTCCGGCAAGCACGCGGCGATGCTCGCGACCTGCGTCGCGGCGGGCTGGGACTGCACCCGCTACCTCGATCCGGGCCATCCGCTGCAGCGGGCGATCCGGGCGGCGGTCGGGAAGCTGACGGGCGACGGCGACCCGGTCGTCTCGACCATCGACGGGTGCGGCGCGCCGCTGTTCTCCTGCACGGTGGCCGGCCTGGCCAGGGCGTTCACCAGGATCGGCGCGTCCGAGAAGGACACGCCGGAGGGCCGCTTGGGCGTGGCGATGCGTGCGCACCCGTGGTGGGTGTCGGGCACCGGGCGGCTCGAGGTGGAGCTGGCCGCGACCGTGCCCGGCGCCATCGGGAAGGTCGGCGCCGAGGGCGTGTTCGCGGCCGCGCTGCCGGATGGGCGTTCGCTCGTCGTGAAGGTGCTCGACGGCGGGCTCCGCCCGCTGCCCGTCGTCGTCGCGGCGGCGCTGCGCGCGCTCGGGGAGTCGGACCTGGGCTCGTTCGGCTCAGTACCGGTGCTGGGACACGGCGAACCGGTCGGCCAGATCGAGCCGACGGAGTTGCGTTGATCAAGGGCAAAAGGTCGTCAGTCGATCTTCGGCAGCGACCTTTTGCCCTTGATCAACGTCAACCCTTGGCGACTGCCTTCGTGCCGGTCGGCGTGATGACCGACCAGCCGTTCTGGCCGTTGTGCCCCGCATCGCCGAGACCCGGGGCGTCCGTCGCGTTGTAGTACAGCGGCCAGCCGGCGAGCGTGAGCTGCACGGTGCCGTCGGGGCGGGTCAGCTGACCGACCTTGGTCTTGTCGACGCCCAGTGCCTCGAACTGCTGGCCGGACGGCAGCAGCATCGGCTTCCAGGTCTCGGTGCACGCGTCGGTGCAGTGGCTGGCGGGCGGGGTGGCGGAGTCGGCGTCGGAGCGGTAGAGCAGGTGGCCCGCGCCGTCGGTCGCGACGACTCCGAGCGGGCCGCTCTGCACCGCCCAGAGTTCGGGACCGCCGGAGCCGTGGCCGGAGTGGCCGGCGGGAACGGCGGGTTGGGGGGTCGGCTGGGCGGGGGCGCTGAAGCGGCCGGTCAGGACGAGACCGACGAGGACCCCCGCCACGATCGCGGCGAGGATGAGGCCTGGGGAGCGCAGGAGCGGGGAGCGCAGTGCTGCGGGGGAGCGCATGCGAACCACCGTCCCCCAGGGTTGCCTGGCGCGACCGCGCTCGTCGCCCGAGGGTCGGTGACGCGCGGTGAGCGCGGGTCCGGCTGGGCCGAAGGGAGGAAGATCAACCGTCGAGGCTGCGACTGAGGGTGCGCAGGAGCCCGATCAGCTGCGTGCGGTCGTCCGCGGACAGCCCGTCGAGCAACGTCTCCTCGTGCCGGACGTGCGCGGCGACCGCCTCGTCGACGAGCGCGAGCCCGTCCGTGGTGAGCGTGACGAGCACCGAGCGGCGGTTGGCGGGATCGACCTCGCGATCGACCAGACCGCGCGCGACCAGGCGATCGATGCGGTTGGTGATGGCCCCGGAGGTCACCATCGAGCTCGCGACCAGCCCACCTGCCGTCAACCGGTAGGGCGCACCGCTGCGGCGCAGCGTGGCGAGCACGTCGAACTCCCAGTGCTGCAGGTCGAAGCGGGTGAAGTTCTCCTGCAGCCTGCGATCGAGCTGCCGAGAGGCGCGGGAGAGCCGCCCGAACACCCCCATCGGGCTCGGATCGAGATCGGGCCGCTCGGCCCGCCACTGCTCGAGGATCACGTCGACGGCATCGCGTTCCGGCTCCATGTCTGATATCTTAACATTGAAGAGTTCAATGTTGAGATGAGGTCGGCATGTACCGCACGGTCGCACTCACGGCGTTCACGCCGCTCGTCTGGGGCACCACCTACCTCGTCACGACGGAGTTGCTGCCGCCCGGTCGCCCGCTCCTCGACGCGGCCGTCCGCGCGCTCCCGGCCGGCCTGCTCGTCGTCGCGTTGACGCGCACGCTGCCCCACGGGCAGTGGTGGTGGAAGGCGTTCGTGCTGGGCGTGCTCAACATCGGCGGCTTCTTCGCGCTGCTGTTCGTTTCGGCCTACCGCCTGCCCGGCGGGGTTGCGGCCACCCTCGGTGCCGCGCAGCCGCTGCTGGTCGCGGCGCTGGCGTTCGGGCTGATCGGGGAGCGTCCCACGCGGTGGCGGCTCGGCTGGGCGGTGGCCGGCGCGATCGGGGTGGCGATGGTGGTGCTGCGGCCCGCTGCCGCGCTCGACGGGCTCGGCCTCGTCGCCGGGCTGGCCGGCGCCGCGTCGATGGCGACGGGCATGGTGCTCACCAAGCGCTGGGGGCGCCCGGTGTCGCTGCTGGCGTTCACCGGCTGGCAGCTCGCCGCGGGCGGTCTGCTGCTCGTCCCGCTGATGCTGCTGGTCGAAGGGCTGCCGCCGGCTCTGGACGGTGCGGCGCTCGCCGGCTTCGCCTGGCTCGCCATCCCCGGCACCCTCGTCGCGTACGCGATCTGGTTCCGCGGGGTGGAGAAGCTGCCGGTCACCGCGGTGTCCCTGCTGGGGCTGCTGTCGCCGCTGGTGGCGACCCTGCTGGGCTGGGCAGTGCTCGGCCAGACGCTCACCGCACTGCAGCTCGCGGGGTTCGTGGTGGCCGTCGGAGCGGTCGTCCTGGGCCAGGTTCCGCCACCTGGTCGTGTGGCCACGGCCACGTTCGGGCGTGTGCGGCCCGCTCCCGCGGTGTCCGTGTGCCGACAATGACGACATGGGCAACCCGCTGGTCGAGACGTCCGACGACTTCCGCGAGTTCTGGACCGAACGCCGGGTCTGCCTGCTGGGCACCGTCTCGCCCGACGGCACGCCACACGTCGTCGCCGTCGGGGTGACGGTCGACTTCGACTCCGGGCTGGCCAGGGTGATCGCCAGCCGCACGTCCAAGAAGATCCGCAACGTGCTCGCGCACGGCGAGCTCGGCGCCAGGGCATCGGTGACCGGCCACGACGGCCGCCGTCGCTGGTCGACGCTGCAGGGCCTGGCGCACGTGCGCACCGACCGGGAATCCGTCGCCGAGGCCGAGCGCCGCTACGCGCTGCGCTACCGCGAGCCCCGGGAGAACCCGCAGCGGGCGGTGCTGGAGATCGCGATCGACCAGTTGTTGGGCAGTGTCCGGTGATCACGGTCGTGGGCATCGGCGCTGATGGGTGGGCCGGACTCACCGACGCCGCCCGGGTCGCGATCACCGAGGCCGAGGTCGTGCTCGGTGGGCGGCGCCAGCTCGAGCTCGTCGCGGGCCGCACGACCGCCGAGCCGGTGGCCTGGCCGTCGCCGATGCTGCCGAGGCTCGTCGGGTTCCTCGACGGCTTCGCGGACCGCAACGTGGTGGCGCTGGCCAGCGGCGATCCGATGCTGCACGGCATGGGCGGCACGCTCGTGCGGGCGCTGGGCGCAGCTCACGTCACCGTGCTCGGGCACCCGTCCTCGGTGTCGCTGGCGTCTGCGCGGATGGGTTGGCCGGTCGAGGACGTCGAGATCGTCACCGTCGTCGGACGCCCGCTGGACCGGCTGCGCCGGGTCCTCGCGCCCGGTCGGCGCGTGCTCGTACTGTCCGCCGGTGCCGCCAGCCCTGCCGAGATCGCGGCCCTGCTCGTCGATGCCGGGTTCGGCGCGTCGGAGATGACAGTGCTGGAGCAGCTCGGCGGGCCTCGCGAGCGCCGCGTCGACGGCACGGCGGAGAAGTGGGACGCCGCGGTCGATCCGCTCAACATCGTGGCGCTGCTGTGCCACGGCGACTCCGGGCTCGGCGAGACCGCCGGCCTGCCCGACGACGCGTACCGCCACGACGGGCAGCTCACCAAGCGGGACGTCCGCGCGGTCACCCTCGCGCACCTGGCCCCGCGGCCCGGCGAGCTGCTCTGGGACGTCGGCGCGGGCTGCGGCTCGATCGGCATCGAGTGGATGCGCGCGCACCCGGCGTGCACGGCCGTCGCGATCGAGTCCGACACCGAACGGGCGGCGCTCATCGGCGCGAACGCCGTGACGCTCGGCGTGCCCGGCCTGCGCGTCGTGGTCGGCCGCGCCCCGGAGACGTTCTCCGGGCTGCCGGTGCCCGACGTCGTGTTCATCGGCGGCGGGCTCACCCGCGAGGGTGTGCTGCCCGCGTGCCTGGCCGCGCTGCGACCCGGCGGGCGGATCGTCGCCAACGCCGTCACCCTCGAGTCGGAGGCGGCGCTCACCGCCGCCCACGCCGCACACGGTGGGCAGCTCGTGCGGGTGTCGGTGGCGCGCGCCGGACCCCTCGGGGAGTTCACCGGCTGGCGCCCCGCCATGCCCGTCACGATCTGGAGCCTGACCACACCGGCCGCCCGGTAGCCCCGCGAGTTGCGGAAATCATGACGGCGAGTTGCGGTTCTCGTGACGCCGAGATGCGGATCTCGTGACGGCGCCTGGTAGGACTTTGCGGTGACCGTGCACTTCATCGGCGCCGGTCCGGGCGCTGCCGACCTGCTCACCCTCCGCGGGCGGGACATGATCGCCGCCTCCCCGGTGTGCCTCTACGCGGGCACCTACGTGCCGCCGGAGATGCTCGCGATCTGCCCGCCCGGAGCCCGGCTCGTCGACACCGCGCACCTCTCGCTCTCCGAGATCGTCGACGAGATGGTGGCCGCGCACGCCGACGGGCTCGACGTGGCGCGGCTGGCGTCCGGGGACCTGTCGGTGTTCTCCGCGCTGGCCGAGCAGATGCGCCGGCTCGACGCGGCCGGCGTGCCGTACGACCTGTGCCCGGGAGTGCCGGCTTACGCGGCGGCGGCCGCGGCGCTGCAGCGGGAGCTGACGGTGCCCACGGTCGCTCAGACCGTCACTCTGACGAGAATTTCTGCGCTGGCCACACCCATGCCTTCTGCGGAGGGGTTGGCCCACCTGACCGCCGCTGCGGGCACGTTGGTGCTGCACCTGTCGGTGCACCGCATCGACGAGGTCGTCGCCGCGATCGCGCACATCCACGGGCCGGACGCGCCCGCGGCTGTCGTCGCCTCGGTGAGCCGCGAGCACGAGATCGTGCTGCGCGGCCCGCTCTCGACGATGCCCGCCGCAGTTCATGAGGCCGGGATCACGATGGCCGCGGTGATCGTCGTCGGGCCGGCGCTTGCCGCCGAGCAGTTCCCGGACAGCCACCTGTACTCGGACACCCGATGCCGGTCCTGATCCTCGGCGGGACCACGGAAGCGCGGGAGCTGGCGGGGGACCTCGTCGCGGAGTTCCGGGTGATCACCTCGCTGGCCGGACGGGTGCGGGCCCCGGCTCCGCTGCCGGGCGAGGTGCGGATCGGTGGGTTCGGTGGGGTCGACGGGCTGGTCGCTTACCTGCGCGCGGAGGAGATCGACGCGGTCGTCGATGCCACGCACCCGTTCGCGGCGCAGATGACGTCGCATGCGGTCGCTGCGGCTGGGATCGCGGGTGTGCCGCTGTTGCGGCTGGACCGGCCCGGGTTCCCGCCCGACCCGGCGTGGACGGTCGTGCCCTCGCTCGATGCGGCTGCTGCCGCGCTGACCGGTGAGCGGGTGTTCCTCACGACGGGCCGGCAGAACCTCGCCGTGTTCGCCGGATGTCCGCAGTGGTTCCTGGTGCGGGCGGTCGATCCGCCCTCGGGCCCTGCGCCTGCGCGCATGGAGGTGCTGCTGGATCGCGGGCCGTTCACCGTCGAGGGGGAGCGGGCGTTGCTGCGCGAGCACCGCATCGACGTGCTCGTGACGAAGGACAGCGGCGGCAGCGCCACCGTGGCCAAGCTGGAAGCGGCCCGGGCGGAGGGTGTGGCGGTGGTGCTGGTGGCCCGGCCGCCGGGGCCGGCCGGGGTGGCGACCGTGCAGGAAGCGGCGCACTGGGTCCGGCGCAAAGTCGCGTCGAGAACGAAGTTGTCGTGATCAACAGGGCTTGTTGATCACGACACCTTCGTTCTCGACGGGGATCGAGCGGGGGGTGTAGACCGCCGGGCCGTCGGACCGCTGCACGATCCGGGTGGTGGACGAGCCGATGATCAGCAGCGTGCGCATGTCCACCTGCTCCGGGTCCAGCTCGGCCAGCGTCGTGATCGTGATGCGCTCACCCGCGCCGCCGACGTCCCGCCCGAGGACGACCGGGGTGTCGGGCGCGCGGTGTTCCAGCAGCAGGTCCCGGGCCGCGCCCACCTGCCACGGTCGGGCCTTGGAACGCGGGTTGTAGATCGCGATGGCCAGGTCGGCGCGGGCTGCGGCGGCGAGGCGTTCGGCGACGACCTCCCACGGCTTGAGCCGGTCCGACAGCGAGATCACCGCGTGGTCGTGCCCCAGCGGTGCGCCGACGGCCGCGGCGACCGCGCTCGACGCCGTCACCCCGGGCAGCACCCGCACCCGGACACCCAGGTACTTCTCCTGCGCCGCCACCTCGTGGACGGCGGCGGCCATCGCGAAGACGCCGGGATCGCCACCGGAGACGACGGCCACGCAGCGGCCGGCCGCGGCCAGATCGAGCGCGTGCTCCGCCCGCTGCGCCTCGACGCGGTTGTCGCTGGCGTGCCGGGTCTGGCGCGGGTTGGGCGGCACCCGGTCGAGGTACGGGCCGTAGCCGACGAGATCGTCGGCCTCGGCGAGCACGGCCGCTGCCTGCGGGGTCAGCCAGTCGCGGCCCGCCGGGCCCGTCCCGACGACGACGACCTCGCCGGACATGCGCTCCCGATCGACGGCGGCGGGCAGCGATCCCGCCAACGCACCGGGCAGCAGGGCGATCGCGAAGTACGGCACCGACTCCGGGTCGACGTCGGCGAGCCGGCCGGTGCGCTGCCCGTCCATGGTGGCGCGTTCGACGTAGAACCCCTCGCGTCCGGCGTCGGCGACCGCGCCGATGACGTCGGGGAACGTGCGGCCAAGCTTGAGCACGGCGGCGGAGTCGGTGTCGGCCAGCCGCCGCGCCAGCTCGGCGCGGGGGAGCGTGCCCGGCAGGACGGTGAGCACCTCGTCGCGCTCCACCAGCGGCTGCCCGAGCGCCGCGGCGGCACCGCTGATCGAGGTCACGCCCGGCACGACCTCCGTGGGGTAGCTGTGTGCGAGCCGCTTGTGCATGTGCATGTACGAGCCGTAGAAGAGCGGGTCGCCCTCGGCCAGTACGACGACGTCGCGGCCGGCGTCGAGGTGCGCGGCGAGCCGGGATGCGGCCTCCGCGTAGAACTCGTCGATGGCGCCCTGATAGCCGCCGGGATGGTCGGTCGTCTCCGTCGTGACGGGGTAGACCAGCGGTTCCTCGATCTGGCCCGGCGTCAGGTACGGCTCGGCGATGTGCCGCGCGATCGAGCGGCCGTGGCGGGCGGAGTGATAGGCGATCACGTCGGCGGCGCCGATGATCCGCGCCGCCTTGATGGTGACGAGCTCGGGATCGCCGGGACCCACGCCGACCCCGTACAACCGCCCGCTCACAGGATCTCCTTCTCGGCGGCCAGCGCGTTGACCGCGGCCGCCGTGATCGCCGAGCCGCCGCGCCGCCCGTGGACGACGAGGAACTCCAGGTCCGTGCCCGCCAGATCGGCCTTCGACTCCGCGGCCCCGATGAACCCCACCGGGATCCCGACGACGGCGGCGGGCCGCGGCGCCCCGGCGTCGATCATGTCGAGGAGGTGGAACAGCGCCGTGGGTGCGTTGCCGATCGCGACGACGGCCCCGTCCAGGTAGGGGCGCCACAGCTCGACCGCGGCGGCCGTTCGGGTGTTGCCGATGTCGGGTGCGCCGGGCTGTCCGAGCGTGCAGATCACCTCGTTGCCGGCCGGTAGGCGGGCCGCGGTGATGCCGGACGCGACCATCCGCGCGTCGCACAGGATCGGCGCCCCCGCCTGCAGGGCCTTGCGGGCGGCCGTGACGACGCCGGGGGAGAACGCGACATCGGCCGTCAGATCCACCTGCCCGCACGCGTGGATCATGCGGACGACGACCTGCGCCACGTCCGGCGGGAACGCCGACAGCTCCGCCTCGGCGCGGATGGTGGCGAACGAGCGGCGGTAGATCTCGTCGCCGTCGCGGACGTAGTCCCTCACAGGTAGTGCTCTCCCGCCACGAACTCGATGTGCTCTCCGCGCGGCGCCCCGCACCGGCGTGCACAGCCCGACACGTGCACCCGGCCCGCCGGCAACGTGCCGGCGGCCATCGCGGACCGGGTGTCGGCCCGCACGTCGGCCAGTGCCTTCGCACACCCGGGTTTCCCGGCGCAGGCACTCACCATCGCGAGCTGCGGGTCGGTGGGCACCCCGGCCGGAACGTGCATGGGCTCGACCAGCAACACCGTCCGCCACGGGGTGACGACGGCAGACGGAGCGGCGTCGGCCATGGCGTGCACGGCGGCGGCGGACAGCTCCCCGAGGAGCGGTGCGACGGTGAGGTGCGGTGGTTCCGGGGTGGCAGGAAAGAGGCCTTCCTGCCACTCCCCAGCCACCGCTAGCTGCAATCGCTGGGCCACCGCCGACCGTGCCGAGTCGGGGAGCTCCCGCATCCGCCACTCCGACTCCCGCACCTGCAGGAACGCCTCCGCCGCAGTGATCAGGGCCGCCACGGGATCTGCGCCCTCGATCCCCGCGTCCACTCCTGCCAGCAGCGCCCGCCCCGCCTGCCAGCACACGTCCGGCTCCTCGGCAGCGATGTCGCCGCGCCCGTCGTCGAGCGCGAAGAGGAAGCGGCCGGGGAGGGCCGACAGCCCGGGGCGGGCGCAGAGCGCGCGGTCGAGGTCGGCGGCGGGGAGCCCGGCGAGCGGTGTCGCGAGGATGTTGCGCACTCGCTCGTGCGTGCGCGACGGGAGGAGCCCGGCCGCCTCCAGCCGCACGACGAGCGACGGGTCGGTGCGATCGAGGCCGCGCAGCTGCAGGTTGCCGCGCGAGGTCAGGTGGACGGTGCCGTCGCCGAGCTCCTGGGCCAGGTCCGCGATCGCGTGCAGCTGATGGGACGTCACCAGACCGCCGGGCAGCCGGATCCGCGCCAGCGCACCGTCGGCGGCGTCGTGCGGCGCGTAGACACCCGGGCAGGCGTCGGGCACGGCACGGACGGACACCGCGTCACTGTAGGTCAGCGCCGGCCGCCGGACCGGCGACGCGGATCACGTCACGCGTCGGTAGGCGCCCACCAGGAGTCCGGCTGACACAGCGAACAGGGCGATGGCGAGCACCAGACAGGCCCACATCAGCGAGTCCGGCAGAAGGACGACCGCGTCGGCGCGGACGACGACGAATGCCGCCCCGAGCGCGATCTGTGCGATGCCGAACCGGTGGACGAGCCGGTCGTCGGCGGCGCCGGCGAAGGGGCGCCCGACGAACCGCGGTACGCGACCCGTCGCCAGCGTGATGGCACCGACGACGATCAGGGCGACGCCGAACGCCACGACGAGCGTGGCGAGCACCTGTGCGAGCACGTCACAACGGTAGGGCGGATTTCGCGTCTACAGTGCTGAACGACAGAACCTCATACGGCGAGCGGTGCCAGGAAGCCGGTGCGAGTCCGGCGCGGTCCCGCCACTGTGACCGGGTATGCGCCCGGAAGCCAGACACTGCCCCTCGCCGTCGGCCGTGACCCGGGACGCGGATCCCGAGGAAGGTGCCTCGTGCAGTCATCGAGCGAGCCCACGATCCTCCTGCTGTCCACTTCGGACACCGACCTGCTCTCGGCGCGCGCTTCCGGCGCCGAGTACCGGCTGGCGAACCCGGCCCGCCTGCTCGTCGACGATCTGCCCGCCCTGCTGGACGGGGTGGAGATCGTCGTCCTGCGGATCCTCGGCGGCCGCCGCATGTGGGAGGACGGCCTCGACGCGCTGCGGGCGGCCGGGGTGCCGCTGGTGGCGCTGGGCGGTGAGCAGTCGCCGGACGCCGAGATGATGGAGCAGTCGACGGTCCCCGCGAACGTCGTCGCCGAGGCGCACACCTACTTCGCGCAGGGCGGGCCGGAGAACCTCGGCCAGCTGCACGCGTTCCTCACCGACACCCTGCTGTTGACGGGCCGCGGCTTCGCCCCGCCGGTCGCGCTGCCGACCTGGGGAATCCTCGACCGCGAGACCGGCGTCAAACAAGGCCCGGCCGTCGCCGTGCTCTACTACCGCGCCCAGCAGCTGGCCGGGAACACCGCGTACGTCGAGGCGCTGTGCACAGCGCTGGAGGAGGCCGGGGCGCGGCCGCTGCCCGTCTACTGCGCGTCTCTCCGCCAGGCTGAGCCGGAGCTGCTGGACCTGCTGCGCACTGCCGACGCCATGGTCGTCACGGTGCTGGCGGCCGGCGGCACCAAGCCGGCAACGGCGTCGGCGGGCGGCGACGACGAGGCGTGGGACGTCGCCGAGCTCGCCGCGCTGGACGTGCCGATCCTGCAGGGCCTGTGCCTCACGACGAGTCGCGCCGACTGGGCGGCCAACGACGACGGCCTCTCCCCGCTGGACGTCGCCACTCAGGTCGCCGTGCCGGAGTTCGACGGGCGGCTGATCACGGTGCCGTTCTCGTTCAAGGAGTTCGACGCCGACGGTCTGTCCACCTACGTCGCCGACCCGGAGCGGGCGGCGCGGGTCGCCGGCATCGCGGTGCGGCACGCGCGGCTGGCGCACATCCCGAACGCCGACAAGCGGATCGTGCTGATGATGAGCGCGTACCCGACGAAGCACGCGCGGATCGGCAACGCCGTCGGCCTGGACACGCCGGCCAGCGCGATCGCCCTGCTGGCGGCGCTGCGGGAGGCCGGCTACACGGTCGGCGAGCTGGCTGGGCTTGACTCTGGCAACGGCGACGACCTGATGAAGGAACTCATCGCCGCCGGCGGGCAGGATCCCGAGTGGCTCACCGAGGAGCAGCTGGCCGGCAACCCGATCCGCATCTCCACCGAGACGTATCGCCGCTGGTACGGGCGGCTGCCGGCGGACTTCCGCGCTGGAGTGGAGGAGCACTGGGGCGCGGCGCCCGGCGAGCTGTTCGTCGATCGCGGCGACATCGTCGTCGCCGCCATGCGGGCCGGCAACGTGACGATCATGGTGCAGCCGCCGCGCGGGTTCGGCGAGCGGCCGGTCGCGATCTACCACGATCCCGATCTCCCGCCATCGCATCACTACCTCGGCGCGTATCGCTGGGTCGCCGCCCCGCAGGACGAGGGCGGCTTCGGTGCCGACGCGATCGTCCACCTGGGCAAGCACGGCAACCTCGAGTGGCTGCCCGGCAAGACGCTGGGTATGAGCGCCTCCTGCGGCACCGACGCGGCGCTCGGCGATCTCCCGCTGATCTACCCGTTCCTCGTCAACGACCCGGGCGAGGGCACGCAGGCCAAGCGCCGCGCGCACGCCACGCTCGTCGACCACCTGATCCCGCCGATGGCCCGCGCCGAGACCTACGGCGACATCTCGCGGCTCGAGCAACTGCTCGACGAGCACGCCAACATCTCCGCGCTCGACCCGGCCAAGCTGCCCGCGATCCGCCAGCAGATCTGGACATTGATGCAGGCGGCGAAGCTCGATCACGACCTCGGGCTGGAGGAGCGGCCGCACGAGGCCGAGTTCGACGACTTCCTGCTGCACGTCGACGGCTGGCTGTGCGAGATCAAGGACGTGCAGATCCGTGACGGGTTGCACGTGCTCGGGCTCGCCCCGACCGGCCAGCCGCGCGTCGATCTCGTGCTGGCGATGCTGCGCGCCCGCCAGATGTGGGGCGGCGAGCAGAGCCTGCCCGGGTTGCGCGAGGCGCTGGGCCTGGCCGAGGACGCCCCGAAGGCACGCGTCGACGAGGTGGAATCACAGGCTCACGCCCTGGTAGCGGCCATGGAGGACGCGGGTTGGGACCCGGCCGCGGCTCCTGCCGGAGCGGCGGGCGATGTGCTCCGGTTCGCGGCCACCGAGGTCGTCCCCCGCCTGAACGGGACGGGCCGCGAGATCGCGCAGATCCTGCACGCCCTGGACGGTGGGTTCATCGAGGCCGGGCCGTCGGGCTCACCGCTGCGCGGGCTGATCAACGTGCTGCCGACGGGCCGCAACTTCTACTCCGTGGATCCGAAGGCGGTGCCGAGCCGGCTGGCCTGGGAGACCGGGCAGGCGATGGCGGAGTCGCTGGTCGAGCGCTACCGGGCCGACCACGACGGCGCCTACCCGCAGAACGTCGGCCTCTCGGTGTGGGGCACGAGCGCCATGCGCACCTCCGGCGACGACGTGGCCGAGGTGTTCGCGCTGCTCGGCGTGCGGCCCGTATGGGACGAGGCGAGCCGGCGCGTCACGCGCCTGGAGGTGATCGACCTCGAGGAGCTGGGCCGCCCGCGCATCGACGTCACCGTGCGCATCTCCGGCTTCTTCCGCGACGCGTTCCCGCACGTGCTGGCCCTGCTCGACGACGCGGTGCAGCTCGTCGCGGCGCTCGACGAGGGCCCGGAGCAGAACTTCGTCCGCGCGACGGGCGAGGAGCGTCCGATGCGGATCTTCGGCTCCAAGCCCGGCACGTACGGGGCGGGGTTGCTGCAGCTCATGGAGTCGCGCAACTGGCGCGACGACGCCGATCTCGCCGAGGTCTACTCGACCTGGGGCGGCTACGCGTACGGCCGCGGCATCGACGGCGTGCCCGCCCGCGGCGCGATGGAGCAGGCCTACCGGCGGATCGCCGTGGCGGCGAAGAACACCGACACCCGCGAGCACGACATCGCCGACTCCGACGACTACTACCAGTACCACGGCGGCATGATCGCGACCGTCCGCGCGCTCACCGGGCGCTCGCCGGACGCCTACATCGGCGACTCGACGCGGCCCGAGAACGTCAAGACCCGCACGCTGCACGAGGAGACCTCGCGCGTGTTCCGGGCCCGCGTGGTCAATCCGCGCTGGATGGAGGCCATGCGCCGGCACGGGTACAAGGGCGCGTTCGAGATGGCGGCCACCGTCGACTACCTGTTCGGCTACGACGCCACCACGGGCGTGGTCGCCGACTGGATGTACGAGAAGCTGACCAGCGAGTACGTGCTCGATCCCGACAACCGCAAGTTCCTGCAGGAGTCCAACCCGTGGGCGCTGCACGGGATGGCCGAGCGACTGCTGGAGGCCGTCGACCGCAAGCTGTGGGAGTCGCCGGAGCCGGAGACGTTGGCCGCGCTGCGGCAGGCGTACCTGGAGTCGGAGGGTGATCTCGAGGGTGAGTGAGGTGGGGGTCCCGACGAAGGTCCCGTACGTGATCGGGCTGCGCGAGCTGGTGGTGCTGCGAACCGCGCGCATGTCGCCGTCGATGATCCGGGTCACGCTCGGCGGACCCGACATCGAGGGGTTCTCCAGCCACGTCGCCGAGGAGCACGTCCGCCTGATCTTCCCGGACGAGCACGGCGTGCTGCGGCTCCCCGAGCGCAACGGACGGGGTCTGACCTGGCCGCGCCCGTTGCCCGTCTCCCGCGAGTACACGGTGCGCCGCCACGACGCCGGCGAGCTCGACATCGACATCGCCGTGCACGCGAGCGGGATCGGCTCCGACTGGGCGGAGCGGGTGCAGCCTGGCGAGCGCATCCCGGTTGCGGGTCCGCCCGGCGGCCGCGCCGTGCCGCAGGACTACGACCGCTACCTGTTCGCCGGCGATCTGACGGCCCAGCCGCAGATCGCGCGGTATCTGGAGCGGTTGCCCGCCGATGCCGTCGGGCATGCGTTCGTCGAGGTCACGGGCCCCGAGGAGGAGATCCCGATGTCCGCGCCGGGCGGGATCGCGGTGACCTGGGTGCATCGCGGCGCGGTAGTGGCCGAGGAGAGCGACGCGCTGGGTCGCGCGCTGCGCGTCGTGCCGCCCCGGGCCGACGGCGAGCGGCTGCTCGCCTGGGCGGCCGCGGAGGCGGGCGTGCTCAAGACGATCCGCGGGTGGCTGCGCGACGAGCTGGGCACGGAGAAGCAGCACACCGTGGTCACCGGCTACTGGAAGCGCGGCGTCGCCGACTACGACGACGACTGAACCGAAGGCTCCCCTCGATCACCGCCCAACATTGTGCGCTCGATCTATGGACCGGAACGTTCTGTTCCGCTAAGCTTGTGTCATCGGCCGGAGCCACCGGCCCCGCCCCGAAGGAGTCGTCATGGAGATGAAGCTCGAGGTCATCGGTGTCCCGGTCAGCGACGTCGACCGCGCCAAGGCGTTCTACGTCGACCAGGTCGGATTCGGGCTCGACCACGACATCGCCCCGGCACCGGGCATGCGGGTCGTGCAGATGACCCCGCCCGGCTCCCCGACCTCCGTCGTGATCGGCGAGGGCATGCCACTCGGCGAGCCCGGCACCACGAAGGGCCCGCAGCTCGTCGTGCAGGACATCGACGCCGTGCGGGCCGAGCTGGCCGGCCGGGGCGTGCCGATCAGCGACGTGATGCAGCTCGGCCCCGAGGGTGCGCCCGGCTCGCGGTTCGCGTTCTTCTCCGACCCCGACGGCAACGGGTGGGCGGTGCAGGAGTTCAAGCGGTGATGTCGACCGCTGCGATGTGACGTCCTGAGGCCCGGAAGCGAATCACTCCTCGGGAGCACGATCCGGGGGGACGTCGGTGGGGGTGGACGCGCAGTTGCTCGTCGGGCGCCGCGTGGCCGGGCGCTACGTCCTCGACGAGCGGATCGGTGCCGGCGGGATGGGTGTGGTGTGGCGCGCCACCGACACCCTGCTCGGCCGGACCGTCGCCGTGAAGCAGGTCCACGTGGTGGTCGACTCCGAGCGGTTGACCGCCCGGATCGTGCGTGAGGCGCGGACCGCGGCGCGCCTGCAGCATCCGAACGCGGTCGCCGTCTACGACGTGGTCACCGACGGCGGCGAGCACTGGCTCGTCCAGGAGTTCGTGCCGGGCCGCAGCCTCGATCAGGTGCTCGTCGGCGACGGGGTGCTGCCCGTGCCCGGGGCGGCGGCCGTGGGGGAGAGGGTGGCGGCGGCGCTGGCCGCGGCGCACGCCGCGGGTGTGGTTCATCGCGACGTCAAGCCGTCGAACGTGCTCGTCGGGATCGACGGCACGGTGAAGCTCGCCGACTTCGGCATCGCGATGCTGGACGGCGATCCGCGGCTCACGGCGACCGGTCCGGTGCTCGGCACGTTCTCCTACCTCGCCCCGGAGGTCGCCGCCGGCGAGGACGCCACGCCCGCATCGGACGTGTTCTCCCTGGGTGCGACCCTCTACGCCGCCGTCGAGGGGCGCTCCCCGTACGCGCACGGGGAGACCTACGGCAACCCGTTGCGGCTGCTGCGCGAGGTCGCCGACGGGCGGTTCCCGCCGCCGGCGCACGCCGGCCCGCTGGCCTCTGTCGTCGCGGCGCTGATGAGCCGCGCGCCTGCCGACCGGCCCACCGCGGCCGAGGCCGTGCAGCTGTTCGCGGCGATCGACCCGTCGGCCGGAGTGGCACCGGCGGAGGCCCCCGTCTCGCGGGAGCTCGTGGCCATGCCGACCGTGGTGCCCGGCGTGCCGCCGCGCAGGCGGCGATGGCGGCTGGTCGCGGGGATCGCGGTCGCACTGGCGGTGGGCGCCGGGCTGGTCGCGGCCACCACGGCGGCGGCGCCGGCGGGCTGCGACATCTCGCGCGGGGAGGTGGTGATCGGCATGCTGGCCGCCCTGCGCGGGCCGGCCGGGGAGATCGGGACGGGCGCGCGCGACTCCGCGCAGCTGGCCGTCGACCAGGCGAACGCGGCATGCGCGGTGCCGGGGCACCGGATCGTGCTTCGCGTCATCGACGATTCCGACGGCATCACCCGCGCGCGGCAGAACGCCGTCGCGTTCGCCGCCGACCCGGCGGTGCTCGGGATGCTCGGACCGGACCTGCGGGTGGCGGCGTGGCGCTCGGTCAACGAGGTGTTCGCGCAGGCCCGGATGCCCCAGCTGTCGGTCGACGTGCGCGCCGAGCTCACCCACGGCGAGTCCCGTCCCGACCGCGACCGCCCCTACGACACGTACTTCCGTCTGACCGGCCGCGACGCGCTGGCCGGCCGCTTCGCCGCCGGGTACGCGGTCACGCAGCTGCGGGTCGGGCGGATCGCCGTCGTCACCGACGGCACCCCGCGGGCCGTCGAGCTGACGGCGTCGTTCACCAACCAGCTGGACCGGCTGCGGGTGCCGCCGGTCGCCACCGGGCTGGTCGGCCCGACCGACGCCATCGCCGCGGTCGCCGGCCGGGATCCCGACCTGGTGTTCTACTGCGGCGGGTACCCGGGCGCCGGCGTGCTGGCCCGCGCGCTCACCGCTGCCGGGGTGCAGGCCCCGGTGCTCGGCTGCGACGGCATGTACTCCGACGGCTACGGCCGCGACGGGGGCCGCGAGGGCGACCTGATGGTGGTCATGGGCACCGACGCGCGGATCGCGCCCGAGGCGGCGGGCTACCTGGCGGACTATCGCCGCGCGCACCCCGACAGTCCGCTGCCGGAGAACCGGGAGCCCGCGTACCACGACGGCGCGCGGGTGCTGGTGCGGGCGATCGCGGAGGTCCTCGCCGGCCGCGACCGCGGTGCCGGCGACCGCGAGGCCGTGCTCGCCGCCGTCGCCGGCACGCGGATGGACGGCGTGAGCGGCCCGATCGCGTTCGACGAGTTCGGCGATCTGACCGCGCCCACGGTCACCGTGTTCCGCTTCCAGG
>Ga0307513_10003520_pt1 | contig 21186 bp, 15 predicted proteins | sample 15_EM_MG_FD_202174 | JGI IMG/M metagenome (GOLD analysis project Ga0307513, IMG submission 202174) | Populus trichocarpa ectomycorrhiza microbial communities from riparian zone in the Pacific Northwest, United States - 15_EM | ecosystem: Host-associated > Plants > Roots > Unclassified | place...
CTTCTTACATCATAGTTGTCACAATTATTCCTAACTTTGCTCTCTTTAGTTACTTCACCAACCGATCACTTCCACTACCAGCTGTGCCCGTACTTAGCGCGAGGTCCTGAATACAGACGAAGGGATAAGGGAAGCGTTTTAGATCTATCACTACTTAACGAGGGACTTTCAGATAGTAATTTCACAACGGAATCATGTCCGCGCTTCAGGGCTTGCGAAAGTGATGTTTGCCCAGCGAGATCTGCCATATCGGAGTTGACATCCACTCGCTCTAGCAGCATTTTCACGACTCTCTCATTTCCCTCCCGAGCGGCTATGAAGAGTGGCGTTTGGCCATGTTCGTTTATTGTGTTGGGGTTGACATCGTTCCGCTCCAACAGCGCCTTGGCGACTCCCTCATGTCCTTTCCAGGCGGCTACGAAGAGCGGTGTTTGACCATATTTATCCGGAGTATTAGGGTTGACATCCCTTCGTTCCAGCAGTATCTTCGCGACTCCCTCATGTCCCTCCCAGCCGGCGATGAGGAGCGGCGTTTGACCATACTCATCCGCAGTATTAGGGTTGATATCCCTTCGCTCCAGCAGCATCTTCACCACTCCCTCATGTCCCTCGCAGGCAGCTCCGAAAAGAGGCGCTTGGCCACCATTATCCACTGTGCTGGGGTTGACATCTCCGTGTTCCAGCAGGATCTTGGCGACTCCTTCATTTCCAGCCCAGGCGGCTCTGAAAAGTGGTGTTTGGCCATACTTATCCCTCCTATCAGAATCGACATCTGTCCGTTCCAACAACATCTCCACCACGCCCATATGCCCACATGCAGCAGCCCAAAAGAGGGGTGTCCTGCCATCCGCGTTTGTCGTATCAGGATCAACATCCTGTCGTGCCAGTAGCATCTTTACCACATCTTCATGCCCTTTTCTAGCAGCCCAAGAAAACGCCGTATTCCCCCCGACATCCACTGCATTAAGATCCCATTCCCTCATCCCCAGTAAAGCACGTGCTATTTCCACGATCCCAAGATAAGCTGCACCGTGAAGCCCCGTGAATCCCTCAAGGGAATTACTACCTTTTTGTTCGGAAATGTGCCACCACCAATCTCTTTCATGAATTAAAAGTAGCTTAGAAGATACGTGTTTATCATAGCCATCAAGAAGTTTCAATGCCAGTAATCTCACTCTTTCGCTGAGCTCCTTTCTTGCATGCGCTCCCCAATAACAAGAGGCATAGCCGACGAAGGGGGCTTCTACTGGTGGCGAATTTAGAGCAGTTGACAGGCCTCTGATGCACCGGAAGTTGAGGAATGTCAAACAAATCTCGGCCATCATCGAGTGGGGACTAGGAAACAGCGAGGGATCATTAAATAGATGTTCTTGGAGAGTGAAGTGAACAAGACGGACGGTAGATGATGATTCCTCAATCATAACAAGCCCCAGCGAACAGCGTAGCACTGTCTCAATTGCAGGTATGTCCCCCGCATTCTGGTCTGTATCTCCTGTCTCTACCCCGAGTGCTTGACATAACTCAAGTGCCTTCAACGGCCGCTCGGAATGTGATATCCACATGAGGGCTTCCATACCGAGCCGAGATTTGCTTCCATTCTGTGACCTTATCCGGGAGAGGGTTGCCGTGTACGCATCTCCCAGCCCCTTCCCTTTCGTCATCTCTTCAAGTTTTTTCCTTCTCTTGTTGATCGTCACCTCTCCTAGAATTGCGTCAATATTTAGTGAAACTAGGAGGAATCTAGCTAATAGTGTCAGCGGATCGTCCTTGCATGTATTGTAGAAGGTCTTGATATTGCTACTCACACTTCGGAAATCATTTTCGGAATTATTCTCATTATATCCTTCCGCAAATCATTGTCCATCGCATAGGGCTCCGGGTCCCTGTCTAGCCTCGCACCCAAATATGCCCTAATGTCACCTCTAGTTGGACTGACTGATACTGTAATGACCGTAGTGAAGTATTTCTTCACTTCCTCCTGAACATGTGATCTCCCCGTAAATAACACCCGCGTACTTGGCGACTCCCGAACAATCTCTCGTAGTGACTCAAGCAGCTCCTGTCGACTCTTCGGAATGGACTCATCCAAGGCGTCAATGCAGATATAAACCGGGGGCAGCAATGAGATAGTCGTCTTTAGCATTCCCACTATATCGGGTAACCGGAGGCCTCTGTCAGAAAATCGCTTTCGAAACGTCCCTCGTATATTCTCCGGCATATCTCCTACACTCACAAGCCGCTTTAGGATAGCGCCTAGCATGGCCGTTGCTGACTGCTCTTGGTGGGCAAGGAAATCGCAATATACCCAAGCGACAGCCAGATCCTTCTCCCCAGCCCGGTCACATAGACTGTCGATCACCAGTGAACTAATATTTTATCCTTGTCAGTGACATCTTCCTTCCTTTCCTTTTCTGGAAGAAGGGTGTTTTCACCACAGATATGTTTTTCCCACACCGGGACCACCAGAACAAAATAACACCCGCTCAAAGGAACCATCCTCTTCGTTACCCCATCCCCGAAACTCCCTGGTTTCTAGAAACCAATCCCCGACACCATCGAGCCGATCGGCTCGCACGCTTTGGTGCCGCTGCTGAGGTTTTAGAGGCGATAGCCACTCCCGGATCTGGTTCTCCTCATCGGATATCACTGTGTTGACATTGATGAAATTATTGAAGGAGTTGACATTGTCGGCGATGGATAGGTTTCGCGATGATTTTTGTGCCATGTTGCTTGAAACGCTTTCGCTTAGGATTGACGGTGTGATCAAGATTGGATCAAGGAGTTGGAAGGAGTCCCGAGGGCTTTAAAAGCTGAAGCAGTATCCCTTGGGCGGTCTGAAACACTTGAATTCGTTACCAGCGGACTATTCCTAATAAATCCAATACTAGGCTGAATGTAGGTAGACGATGACAGGGGGTTGCAACGTCAGGAATACTCTCTTCACGTCGTTCTTGAGGACTTTCATACCCCAAAGGCCTAGAATGTCGAGTTCAAATAAACCTCTCTCGTCTCTTTCTCTTAATTTGGTGCAGCAAAAAAAAGCGAAATCCAAGAAGCGGTTAGAAAAACACAGTGCTAAGGCGGCGAGCGAAACCCAGCCTAATACCACCCGTGTTCGGCGACCCTACCTCCCGCTAGGTCCCCGCATAGAGCATGTAGGACAGTCGTTACTCCCCTTTCAGCACTCCGAGGTGACTGAATTGAAGATCTTTGAATTGTTCTGGGATCGGGAGGTTGTCAATGTAGTGGTGGAAGGAACGAATGCATATGCGGAGGCTAAGGGAGCTGGAAGATCAACGCCCGGGGGGGTAGCATTCCGGCGCCCATGAAAGAAGGTCACCGATGCTGAGATAAGAGTCTTTTTTGCTCTGTTGATATATATGGGAGCAAAGCGAGGAGGTGGAAGTAATAGCTTTTGGAGGGAAAAGGGGGAGAATGCAGCATTTTTTCGAGCGATGAATCTGAAAAGATTTAGCCAAATAAAGCGATATCTCCACATCTCCGATCCAGCTCTCCAGCTTTCTCGATCTGAATGGTTTCAGAAACTCGAACCCATTAGTAGCATGCTACAGTCCCGCTCACAGCAATATTACCGGCCGGCCACGAACGTTACCGTTGACAAAATGATGATCCGGTTTGGTGGCCGGAGCCATCATACTTATCGTATGCCGAGCAAACCTATCACTGAAGGATACAAGGTGTTCGCTCTATGTGATATAGGGTACACATATAGCTGGATTTTTGCTTCACGGTCGAGTTCTTTTTCTGGACTAATCCTTCAAGAGGATCTTACCCCCACCGGCTCTACTGTGTTTCAGCTAGCCACTAGCCTACCTTATTCAAGTTCTCTTGGACTACACTTCAACATTTATATGGACAACTACTTTCCATCACAAGCACTTCTAGTTAAGCTGAGAGAACTTGGGATTGGAGCCTGTGGGACAGCCAGGGTGAATGCATCAGCGTTCCCTCCAGACCTTCATGATAGTAGGAAAAATATCCCGTGGAATGAGGTGTCTGGTGGACCGGCAGATATGGAGGGGAAGGTACTTGCACTACAGTGGCAGGACAATAGTTCTGTTCATTTTTTAAGCACTATTCATTCCCTAGAAGACCGAATAATTTCTGAGTGCAAAAAACCGCGAATTTCTAGCAGTAATGGCCCAGCTATCCGAAGGTCTTTTGGCTCTCATGAGCATGTCAATAATCCAATTCCTGTTATTACCAATGATTACAATCGCTACAAAGTCGGTATCGATATCGCGGATCAGTATCGCAGCTACTACTTTACACAATTGAAATGTCTTCGGAATTGGCCTCCTATTCTTTTCTGGCTTCTTGACACCACCGTTATTAATTCATATCTCTTACTGCGTCGCATTTCTCATACCTCTACCACCTCCATTAATTCTCTCCCCTCCGAGAACCATGATTACCGCCACTCCTCTCTTACCTTTCGCCTTGCCCTTTCCAAGGCGCTAATTACAGCATACGGTACAAGGCCCATCCTACCTCCCCACCGCACTCAGCAGTCCTACTATACTCGTCATACCTCCTCTCCCCGCTATAGTCTCCAACGAAATCACACTTCTCTCCCACCTCCTACTGGCAGCAGTGATGAGCACCAGTATGTTCACATGGGTGGGTCTAGAGTTGGATGTGCTGAATGTCGGTTTATTTTGAGAGGTATGAAGCGGAAAGGAGCACGAGCGAGAACAACTCGTTTTGGCTGCATGGGACCGGGGTGTGGGTTTTCTCTTTGCTCATCGTGTTTTTCTAGTAGACACAAGAAGCTTCCGAGTATATCTTAATTTTTTTCTCTTCATCTAATATGCTGCAAGACTTGAATTCACGCATAATGGCGGGTTGGTACAACCCATTGCCAATTGGCCGAAGAGCAAGGATGCCATCCCGGGGCGGATAGGTTCCCCGGGGTGGCCGGAAAAAGGTAAGCCCGGTTGCTGGGCCAGTGCGGGGCCATAGCTCCAAGACGCACGGCCCACCGAACTCCATCTCTGTCGACCCTTTCTTCTCTCGCACACCACCGGTTCACCACAACTCCTACAACTCGCGTCCTTCATTCCTCGTGTCCTTTATCTTTCGCGTTCTTTTTTTGCTCTGCAAACACCATCTACACATATTTCAAAAAATCGCCAATCCCAAAAGCAGACACAATGGCCCCCAGAAGAGCAGCAACACGTGGAGGCATCTCCACCCCTTCCGCAGGCCGTAGGGCCCCAGCAGGAGTGAGAAAGAACACGCGTAGCCGGCAAGCTCCCAATCGCCTCGGCCAACAAGCAGAACCTCCTAGAGTTACACCGGTGACTGAAGACACAATCGAACCCTCCAGTGGCAGTGAAGAACCCGAGCCAAGCATCCCCGAATACAGCCACTCTCCCACCGGTGATTCACAAATACACAGAGCATACTCACAACTCTCGAACACGATCTCCCCAGCACAGGTAACCCCAGCATCACCCAGCGAAATAGACTCACATACTCTATCTCGCTCCCCCTCAGATATGCCAATCAATCTGGGCACCATGCGTGAACTTCTCCGTTCACATGAACAAGAAATCATTGATAGAGTTGTCCTTCAACTAAGCTCCCGGAATCAGCACCCTCCCATTCCCTCCCCCGTGCATACTCAGGTACCACCCAGTCCCATCCAAGGCACACAGCCTACACAAAACAACTCTACACTCACCAAAATCACTGAGTTGGAACGCCAGCTGGCCCAACTTAGACGAGATAGTAAACAGGACCTGGTAGCGAATAGGGAACCGAGAGCTCTCGGTATCTACGATCCCTCCCAACCCCTAATCCCAGAAGGCAGTGAGAGCGCATTGGGTATCGCGGAGTCAGTGGAGAGATTATTCCCCGGAGTGGAACGCACAACATTGGTCCAAATAATCGAAAATCGATTCAAGCCAACAAATATCTACCGGTTGCTAGCTAGCGCACAAGAGAGAGCTGAATCACAACGAACCATTTGCATTGGAGGGGTGGAGTTCCAGCAAGCAGAACGAGATGGAAAGGAAAACGAGTACCGAATGAGTAATTTCTTTAAAGCATGGGCAGCCTACTCCGGAATTCTGGTCAAGCTGGCGCCATATCCACTCCAAGGCGATCTTGCTACATCCCTCTCCATCTACACCATGAACCTCTATGACTTACTGGAGAAGTATGCCTGGGACGGAGTCAAGGCATATCACTTTCAATTCCACCGGAAGAGAGTCGCCAGTGGAAAGAATATCTACCTGGGTACCGAATGGCGTCTCCTGGACAGTGAACTAATCGCCTCAAAATGTTTCGCCCATCCAGCACAACGAGCACTGTGGACTCAAAGTACCAAGCCGGCTCCTGCCCCTACCCGCAGAACCCAGGAACTCACAATACGCGAGAATATTCCCCCCCAAGCATACAGCTCTACGGGCACGAACACTACACTGGTTCATAGCCAACCCCAGCACCACAGAACCAACACAGGTTCCTCTCTCACTCCAATGCAGCCATGCCGGAATTGGAACTATCGCGAGTGCAGAAACAGTCAGTGCCACTATCACCACAGCTGTATCACCTGTGGTAGCAACCACCGAGCGTCACAATGCCCCTCAGGGAACGGAGTATCCTTTCCCTCCGCATCACAGGGCCCCAGGCGTTAGCCCTCCTAACCTCCCTCTTCTCTCTGTTCACCGCTCTCTCTTATGTACCCCCAACATACCCAGACAAATCTTTACTCCTCCTATTACCATAAGCTTACTGCTACTCTAGCAACTCCAACATTTATCTCATATAGACAGGGGACACCCTCCAGCCCAAAAGACACTGCCCCCTCTCCCAATATGAGTGTAGAATTAGCCCGACCCAATACTTCGATTCATTACCCCTTGTACACCCCTCATAGTCTCCCAATGCCTATCGGACAACTCAGGGTGGACGGATGGAGGAACCTTACTCAGGATTATCCTGACCGGCATGTTATCGCTGCCATCCTCGGGATATGCACTTTTGGAGTTCGCATAGGCTACGAGGCCCTCCATAATGCAGCCACAATTCACCCTAATTTAAGTACTGCCACAACGGACACCCAACTCGTAACGGCTGATATAGTATCCGAGCTTGAGAAAAACCGCTTCATACTATACCCAGACAGAGAAAGCCTTCCAACCCACTATACCGTATCGCCGCTCGGACTTACGGACAAGTCAGACGGGAGTAAGAGGAGAATCCACCACTTATCCTACCCTGCCGGTAACCCAGAAGCAATTAACTCCGGAATCCCGGAGCATTACGGTACCATACGATTTAGCGGTATTGAGGATACGATCAGGGCTGTTCAAGAGTTAGGACGAGATTGCACTCTGATCAAGAGGGACTTTGAGTCGGCATTCCGCCATATACCCGTCTCATCGATTGACGCACCTCTACTAGGGTTTCACTGGCAAAACCAATTCTATGCGGAGAGCTTTCTTCCGTTCGGACTACGAACAGCACCTTACGTATTCAACTTATTTGCTGAGGTATTCCATTGGATCCTCGAACAGCAGCTCCAAACCCAGAATATTAGCAGCCGAATCATCCACTATCTCGACGATTTTCTAATAGCACTTCCTCCGGGCCCAAACAACCGACTCAACCATTCTACCCAGATGTTTAGTACACTCTGCAGCGAGGTGGGACTTAGCATAAAGACAGCGAAAAATGAGGAGGGGACCGCAGTGAGCTTTGCGGGCTTTATCCTGGATACTAGGAGCATGGTCATTCGACTACCACAGAAGAAGCTCCTAAAGGCACGCGAAATCGTCAACAAAGCAAGCGCCTACCAATCTCTTACTCTTCTAGATATACAGAAGCTCACCGGATACTTAAATTTCGTCTCAACAGTCGTGCCCCTCGGTAAAACCTTCCTCCGTCGACTCTATAACATGGAACTTTACTTCCCTCCTCAAGCAGCAAAGTACCACAGCCGGCGGATATCCGGCGAGGCAAAGAAGGACCTCAAGTGGTGGTCTAATGCCCTAATGCACCCACCCGAGAGGTCAATTGCAACAAGAAGGAGGGAAGTAATCCGATGCTGGACAGACGCAGCGAGTACTAGAGGCCTTGGTGGATTCTACCTTACCCATGGCCAAGCACGCCCAGAACAAAACGCCGCATTCTCCATAGCCATACCGCAGTCTTTAGCCAACGGCAGGGAGCACATCAACACGCAAGAAATGCGGGCAGTCGAACAGATGCTTCTGTACTGGGGTAGAGAGTGGAAGGGAAAATCGCTCCTACTGCACGTTGACAACCGAGCGGTAGCCCACGGAATTTCCAATATGACGATCCGCGCTGCATCTATGCAAGTCTTGCGGAGATGTCTACTGCTCGCGAACGAATACGACATAGACTTGGAGGCAAAATGGATTTCAACTAACGATAACGCCTTGGCCGATGCGCTCTCACGGCTGGAATATAGTAAGATAGCTGACCTCGCACCACAGTTAGTATGCCCAACAGGCAGCCTCCCACAACGTGGGTTTCTGACATACAGCAATCGGGACTATCCCAGGTAGCAGCCTATTATCTATGGCGTGGGTTAGCTCCAGCAACCAGACGCAACTACAATACTCCTAGATCCCGCATCACTACTTTCTGTGCACTCTCCGGCTACAGACACCTGGATGGAGGATACTTCCCAGCAAGAGCAATTTGGCTCATTGAGTGGATTAGTTCCCTAGCGGGAACTGTAAAGGTTAAAACTATGAAACTGTATTTAGCCGGCATTAAGTCCTACCACCTAGATCTCGGAATTGATCATACCGCATTTTTGGACCTCCGCTTAGAACGAACAATTCACGGCATTAAACGAGACCACCATGAACCTGAGTGCCAGATACGCACACCTCTCATACGCCCTCACCTGTTACTTATCCTCCAGCATCTCTCAACAATAAACTACAATGATATAGTTACCCGAGCAGCCTTCACATTAGCATTCGCCGGAGTCCTCCGGGTAGGCGAGTTTACATATACAGAAACTGACTGCCAGCCGGAGCACCTGTTTCCTAAGTGGTTCCTCACCAAGAACAGCATTAGAGTACCAGCAAGGGGGGAATATATGGAGGTTACACTGCCTTCCTCTAAAACCGACCCATTCCGGAAAGGAATCAAACTCACCATTGCTGCAAGCCACGATAACGCTTGCCCAGTACGAGCAATGCAAGCATTTTTTGCCTGCGACAGACACCGACCTCAACATGCTCCCCTCTTCTGTGTCGGGCACACTCAACAGCAAGCCTTCTCCAGACAATATGTCGTCAACAGGCTACAAGGCCTCGCCTTCACTGCTGGCTTGAACCAAGGGACGTGGAACGGACACAGCTTCCGCCGGGGTGCTGCAACCTGGGCTGCAGAGGTGGGTATCCCCGAAGCCCAAATCCAAACACTGGGCCGCTGGAAATCCGACGCGTATAAGACATACATCGAGTACTCAAACGCGGACAGGATCTCACTCTCTAAGTGTTTCCAGACTTCCCAAACTGCAACCAACTAGCTACACAACCCCGCCTGCCTCTATATGGGCTAGAGACGTTACCAACCGCACGGCAGGCCCACTCAGGCTCCAGTCACATAGCCTGCCTCGACCCGGGAAACATCGGCGGTAACGATCTCCCTGGCAAGGGCAGCGGCTTCCTTGGCATAGCCTCCGGCAGTGGAACTAGCTATTCAACTGGCAGGAATTTCGTCCTATTGGTATTTCCTTGTTTGTACTTTTGTCTTGGTTTCTTTCACTTTCTTTCTGTAATTCCTAGCTACTTGTAATATACTCGTCCGACTTCGGAAAATTGGTCTATCATGTATCTCCTCGGTTGCAAACAGTTGCGACCGCTGTCATTTGATATCACTCGGCGCTTTCATAAGCGCCAAGTTTCCTAATTTGGTATGGTGCAGCACATGGCGCAGCTGGTAACGAATTCAAGTGTTTCAGACCGCCCAAGGGATAAGGCTTTGACGTTTCACAAGCACCCATCACCCAGCCACAGTCGATCAGCAAAATCCTCCACTAGCCGCAGCCCCATAGACCCCCAATCACTTACATTAATCATTAAGGCTGCATCACCTGAGCCTGCAGATATCTCTGAAACGACCTGGTGGTTTTTCATTGTTAATCGCTCAGAACATAAGAACAAAACAACAAGCATAATGCTAGACTTTGCTTCCCGGTAAGATCAACAACCCCGACCTTCCTATTCCTGCTATACCAACTTGGTCCTACCTCGGGCCCCTCGCACAATTCTTTTCACGACCCTTCCTCCACTTCCTGTGGATCTATTACAGAAATGGTGTGTTATGAACAATGAGCCCTGTCTAGTACCAAGCTTCTTCAAAGCAAAGAAACCCAAGCGACTCTGGCGCAAATTAAAGGAACGAAAAGAGTGACAGCCAATTGTTGCCGGCCACCTACAAGACTTTTTCATAGGAATGGTCATGTTGTCAAGCATGATATCATGAACCACTATTCAATCCAGCCCAATATTTACAACTATGCGTGAAACAAATTATTCCCCCCTCACGAATAACAATCAGTCAGGCGAGCAAAGTTTCAGAAAGTCTTCAACAGAAGGGGAATAGTTGAAGAAATTGGGGTTCACGATGGTTGATTTCAGATTACTAAATAGGATATCACTATGGTTTCTGTGGAAAAGTCCGGCTGGTGGTGGGCAGCTATTAGCTGTCACTCTTTCCGAAACCTTAATTTGCGCCCGAGTGTTTGGGCCAGTTTTTGGTTTGAGTACGATAATAGTCTGTGTAATGTTAGAACTTCTATACACCTATCTGTTAGGCTACCGGTAACAGACTGGCACTCATAGGAGGATAGCACTATCACAGTATGTCAATACAAGAAGAGTAGATTAAAGTAAAGGGGACGAAAGTGAAAGTGATAGCACCATAAAGGGGATGAAGTATAATACACGATTAAAGATAAAATTAAAAAATGCACCTCTCACTCATGTGTCATCTAGTAAACCACCGCGCAGGGTCAGTGATCAAATCTACCAACACACTCTAAATGACCGCAAAGCTAGACGACAGATTGAACAACACGAGACTCTGCAAGTATGTAGACTATCACCCCTACCACCAGCCTAAGACAATCCTTCACCTGTTTCCACAGTTTTTCCACCACATTAAAGTATAATGGAGATATCATAATAAGAAGTTTTCCGCTCAAGAAAATTGTAATTGAGATGGGTATGGTACATTATCGATATGTCATCCATTTCATATAGGAGCCCCTTTTCTAGTTTGTTCCGCAGGGTTAAATGTTGGGCTGTGGAGCTGTGTCTACAGATTCAGAGCCATAGTACACGAAACTATCATTTTTGACCAGGGGGTGGCTTGTTTTTTTTTTGTTTTTTTAAGAAGTTGATTCCTACCCAGTACTAGGGCACACTTCTGACTTGGAGTATCAGGATTATAAGTGTAACTCAAATCGGGATTTTTTTCCTCTTCGTCCTTTGGCTTTTTTCGGGAGCCTCGCTGTTTACTCGCTGTGATGATCATTCACCAGCTGCTAGGTGAAATAGGTGATCAGTGTAAATTCTAGGAGCAATAACCCATCGATAGAGAGAAATAATTGGACTTCCCATGTTTTTTTTTGCGCTACCGGGGAAGCCGAGCGCAATGCGAATACCTCCATTATGACGTTTGGCAATACAGAAGGTCTTGATTGAGCATTAATTGGGTTGGATCTCCCAAATGCACGCGTGGCACTACTCGAAGCTTAGGCACGCCCTAGCACTAGATAACCAGATGACAATGGTAACATGGGTCCCAGCATCTTGGGATATGATGCCATGATGGAGGGATCAGAAAAGTAAAGTGAACCCAAACCCCGACCATCGCTAGTATGATACACATGCATAAAAACTGTAAACGCCGTTGTTTCCAAACTGGACCGTTTCCAACATTCTTATCATACCAAAGCGCCGGGAGTTTTTTTTTAACTCAATAATACTAAAAGGGGTAGGAAAACCTCTGATTAGACATAAAAAAAGATAAGAAGATATAAGTCTCAAAGATAGAGGCGAGGGTAAGCAATACCCGGCAGAAAAAAAAGGGAGGAGAGATGATAAAGAAGGAGACAAAGTACGATACAATGTGAATATTAATAACATTTGACGAACCAATAAAAGCACCCGCACTAGCTCATTCCCCGTCACCTCCACGTACTATACACAATTGAAGTCTTTGGAAAATTGTCCCCACCGCTCTTCTATGGATAGATCTATGGGTAAATGGAGCCTCGAATAGACTGACATGAAAGAGAATGTGGAAGAGGGGGGGTTATTGAAGAAAATGTGGAGGCTATTATGAAGCCAACTGATGGAACAAAGAGGTGAGGGCCGCGTAACAGGAGTGTTGAAGAGCGAACTAGCCGCGAGCCTGGGGCTGACCAAATGGAAATTCGAGTAATAGGGGGGTGTGGTGGTGAGCTTCGGTGTTGAGCATCAAAACCTGCGGATCCTTTTAATAGGATGTTGATCTGGATCGGAGGGCTCGGGTGGGAAGCACGCCGTAGATTTGTCGCAATCAGACCGGGGAATGGAATTTTCGCGTTCAGATAGTAACTTCACAACAGCATGGTGGCTGTTCCTTAGAGCTTGCGAAAGCGCTGTTTCACCAGCGAGATCTACCAGATCGGAGTCGACATCCACTCGCGCTAGCAGCATCTTCACGATTCTTTCATATCCTCTGGAGGCGGCTTCAAAGAGTGGTGTTTGGCCACATATATTCGCAATGTTAGGGTTAACATCGTCCCGCTCCAGCAGCATCTCCACTACGCCCCCTTGTGCAAACTGGGCAGCTACAAATAGTGGTGTTTCGCCTTCTTTATCCGCAGTATTCGGATTAACGTCCTTCCGCCCTAGTAGCATCTTCACAATTCCTTCATACCCATCCCAGGCGGCCTCGTAGAGCGGTGTTCGGCCATCATTGTCTGTGGCATCGGGGTTGACATCCCCCTGTTCCAGCAGTATCTTCACGACCCCTTCGTGTCCCTCCCAGGCGGCTCCTAATAGTGGGGTTTCGCCATCATCGCCTGCAATATTGGGGTTGACGTCTGCTCGCCCTAGCAGCATCTCCACGACTCCTTCATGTCCACTGGAGGCGGCTTCAAAGAGTGCCGTTTCGCCACATCCAGCCCTAGCGTTAGGGTTGACATCTTCCCGCTCTAGCAGCATCTTCACGATATCCACATCTCCGGACGAGGCAGCTTTGAAGAGTGGTGTTCTCCCGTCGTTGTCTGCAGCACTGGGATTAATATCACCCCGTTCTAGTAGCATCTTCACAAGCCCTTTATGCCTCCAGCCAGCGGCGACGTGGAGTGGCGTCTCGCCGCGTTTGTCCGTAGCGTTGGGGTTGACATCTCCTCTCTCCAGAAGCATCTTCACGACTCCTTCATGTCGCTTGTCGACGGCCACCAAGAGTGGTGTTTCGCCGTAATTAGTCGCAGTATTGGAATTGATGTCATCCCGCTCTAGTAGCATCTTCACAACTCCATCATGTCCCTCGCAAGTGGCTATGAAGAGTGGTGTTTCACCACAATCATTCGCAGCATCGGGATTGGTATCTCGTTCCAGCAGCATCTTCACTATTCCTTCATGTCCTTCGCAGGCAGCTATGAAGAGCGGCGTTTGGCCATGTTCATCAGCAGGGCTGGGGTTGACATTGTCGCGCGCCAACAGCAACTCAACGACCGCCTCATGCCCACCCTTGGTAGCCCATGCCAGTGGTGCTAAGTTCCCCCCCGTGTAGTTCCCCCCCGCGTACCCCCCCGTGTAGTACTCGTACCCCGTGTAGGAACTAACGTCTGATCCCTCTGACTCCATCTTCACTGTGCTGAAGGACCGTATATCCGCCCAGACGCCAACGAAAGGACTAATATCCCCCCTCTCAAAGGAACGACGGGCAAGCTCACGGTGGTGTCGTAAAGGGTCAAAACAGTAATTCGTGTTTGCTTTTGGGTCGAGTGCTCAAATAGAAATGTATTGGCAGAGCTCACAAAGGCTCATGCAAGAAAAGAAGGGGGGAAATAAATAAAAAGGTAATCGGTTCTCGTCGTGTTCTCTTTCGTCCCTTCTCGTCCAGAAGAATGTTGTTGTCTCTGTTGTTTCTTTCTATGCGGTCAGGCGTAGGAAAGCCACCTTCTGAAAACTTTTTTCCCGCCAACGCTCCCAACTGCAGTCACCTACACAAACTCGATGGAAGCCCAACTGCAATTACTGTATCACACACAACTGCTGGTACTAACTACCGTAACTTACTCGAGTATAGATCTAGTGTTTTGCCCACATACAAGTACTCGCGCTGGCGTTGTGGCTTAGGCACCACAACATAACTTTGCGGCTCAATCGGGGGATGCAGCATTGAAACTTAATCCCTACAGAAAACGTCGTAACCACAGCAACAACGATAAATCAGGAAAGGTGCGATACCAAGCCCTCTCACTCGGCATTTTCAGCGGATAGCGAACATCTTAGGGCCGACCATTTCCTTCCCTTTCGAAAAGGTGTGAGCAAAATGACTGTTTGGTACAAATGGTAGCAACCATTCCGTTTCTAGGTGGTGACAACAGGATGGTTACCATGTACTTGGCCATTTAAAAAGTCTCCGGACGCTCTACACTTATTAATACCTAGCTTGGCACAAAAGCGTCCGAGACTTTTTAAATTGCCGAGTAGACATATCATGAAAACTTTTGCCATGTAAAATAATTGCCGTCTATGTTATAATATCTGTCTTTAACAATCACTGCTTCCTATCAACCTATATTTCAACCAATCCAATGGCCAGTATTATAAAGTACTAGTAAGTTCCTTCAAGCAACCAGGCTAGTATGAAAAATTTTCATGGAGCAACAAGAAATAGTTGACCCTTGGCGACGACCATTTCCACAGATCAAACCATTCCGCAACGGAATGGCTGCCACTTCTTCCTTTTCTGCCAAACAGGCCCTTAGCCATGCTCTCCTGGTGGCAGGGGTGGCGGTTATCCTAGCAAGAAATACCAAGATGCACTAGTGCTGTACTCGTACTGTACGAGTGTGGCCGATAGATATATTCGTCACGTGTTTTATCAAGGCACAAAAAAAGCATCAACAACAAAGTTCACCAAAGTTTTCTTATCAGACCTACGTGACGGATATATCTATCGGCCGCACTCGTACTACGTAGCGCATTCCCGTCCGCAAAGTCTCCCCCGAAAGAGAGGTACCGGTACTGTAGCAATGCCTTGGCAGCAATTAAGACAGAAGGACAAGGCCCTGCCAAACGTACGCGGTTCGGATTACGCACAGGAGCTTGTACAGTGCTCGAGTACAAGTGCTGTCGGAAATGTGGATGGACTCGCCGTGTATTACGATAAAAGGATGCCTATGCATATTGGCGGCATGAGCAGGTCCTCACCATGTATTTAAGGCCCTTGCTTTCCTATATCTCTTATAAGAGCAACGTCCCTCTCCACACCTTGCACGAGAGGCCTCCTATAGTAGTTTTGTTGCCGCTTAGCCCTTGCCGCAGGATGATACCTCTTTTTCCGGGAAGGCTTTGCGAACGGGGGTGTGCTCTGCTGTGCCTGGAAACTCTCGAATAATGTCCCGTCGTGACTCAAGCAGCTCCCGCCGATTCGTTGGAGTGGATTCATCTAAAGTGTCTATGCATAATATATGAACTAGGACAGCAACGCGATAGTCGCCTTTAACACTCCCACTTCATCAGGTAATCGTAAACCTCTGTGAGAAAACAGCCTTCGAAGCATCCATCTTACATTTCTCCGGCACATCTCCTACGCTCACAAGCTGTTTCAGGATAATCTAGCCCTTGGCCGTTGCTAACTACTCTTAGTGGGCAAAGAAGCCGCAACACAGCCAAGCAATAGCCAAATCCTTTCCTCCAACCCCGGCAAACAGGCTGTCAACCGCTAAGGAAGTGATATTTTCTGCTTGTCGGTGACGTTCCCCCTCTTTTCCTTTCCCGGGAGAGGAGTCCCGTTACACTAGATATGTCTTTCCCAGACCTGCCCCCCCAATAACACCCGCCAGGGCATCACGCGACTCCGAACCTCACTAGCTTCTAGAAGCAAACCCCCCACCTCGTCGGCTCGATTGGCTTGCATATCTTGGTGCGGCTGCCGAGGTTTTAGGAGGGGTAGCCACTCCCGGATCTGATTGCCCCCATCGGGTATACCCTATTGATGTTGATGGGAGTGAAAAAGCTGATATTATCGGTGATGCTCAGGTTTTGTGTTGATTTTTGTGCAATGTTGCTCGGAACGCTTCCAATCAGCACCCGCAATGTACTAGTAATTAGGAATGCTGTATCAAGCAGCTTGAGGGAGTTCCCGGGCTTTCGCAAGGCTTTGACACTTTACAATCACATAATCGCCCAGCCCCCTTCAGCCAGCAAAGTTCTGGGATGCCCGTGGCCTTATATATCCACGGTTGCCTAATTATCGTATCCTTAAGACACATATAGCACATCGGTGCACTTTCAAAAGTTTCAACCTTATTCGGATATACCCAAAAAGGAGGCTTTATGAGTGCATTGAGTTATTGAGAAAACAAGAACTAATGGAAGTGGGTTTCCCAGTAAGTCATGAAGTGGGTAGATATACCCTGGGCAATGAAGTGCTCTTTGCCCTGTTTTTTCCCAGCAGCCCCAACGTGACTAGATTTCGAATGCCTCAAAAAATCTTTTCAACTGGTTAGTAAAAGCCTAAAAAGCTGCAAGGGAACTTCACTCATGGGGTTGGTAAACTCGAAACTAGCTCAGGGCTGGCAGACCTTTGAGTAGATGATTTTGGACTTGGGCGACGATATATCATACTATAATATGATACCAGTATCTCTCTCAGCAGTCCCTGAAGGAAAGCCACTTTCTGCAAACTATTTCCCCTCTAACGCCCGGAACCGCAGTCACCAGTACAATCCCTACCGAATGCTACATAACCACAACAACCGCACACAAATGCGGTATTAACAAAACCTATGGATCCACTTTCTGCCCTACAGTACCCTCACGCCCGCGAGCGGTTCGAGCGAGAGTACTGCTTGACCACATATCATACTCGTGCCAAGGTTGTGGCTAGGGGTCACAACCCCCGAATTATTGCAGGCTCGCAACCGGGGGCATTCCTTAGAGTGCCCGACAGCTTAACATAACCCTGCGGATCAATGGGACTTTGTGGCTTACCGTAGTACAATAGCCTTGTGATTCAGGGTAGCTTTTTGCCTCAATTAAGTTTGTTGCTCAGGAGAGGTTTGCTGTTCAATATGAGCTCGCCTTGTTAACAGATAATATGATACTCGTATTACAACCCGGCATGGCACCAGCACCATCCTTTATGCTTCCCAGCCAGCGAGTTAAGCCTTATCCGGATGTTGAGATACGAATGCTGTGCTTCCCTTCCTAGCGCTGCGGAACAGCGGTATCCAAACCTTACTGTGATAGCTCTTACACTCGAGCATCCAGTTTCCCGACTTATAGTACATTTAAAAGTCCGCTCATCGGGACAAGAGCCGCCAGGAATAAACCAAGAGCTTTCTGCTACGTTGAGCCACAAATTTACTATAGCATATTCACCAGAAAGTTGCTATGGCAGGCCACAGGATCACATTGAGAGACAAAGTTATGTTGAGCTGTGGGGCACTCCTTAGAGTGCACCTGCTTGTGAGCCTGCGAGCATTCGGGCGTTGTGGGGCCTAGCCACAATATTAATGCGCATCCCTCCAGGAGCCTCTTCAAAACTCCTCCCTCTCCATTCGAGACATTCCATAACAGTAGTGTCCGGCCATATTTGTCAATCGTGTTATTTTGATATCCACTCGCTTCACCGGAATACTACCCCCGCAGGCCCATACTCAGCAGCCAACGGGAGTGGTTTCTGGTCACATTTATGACTCCCGCTGAGCTTGATGCCCGTCGGTTCACAGAGAATCTCCACTGCGCTATCCTACCCTATATGTGGTAGCTATAAGAGTGCTGTTCGATTATCTACTCTCGTCATAACGGGATCAACACCTCCCGTGCAAGTAGCATCCAGTAATGGACACGGGCAGGATCGAGGAGATCATCTGTGTTCCACGCGATTATGGCGCGATCGAGATGACCTCATGACTAAACTGTCGACAAACCTGGTATGCCCGGTAGAGTAATAGATCGTAACCGTGACTCGCGGATAGCCAAGTGTGGCTCACCACCGTCGATTTTAGTCAAGCATCATTGTTTTCATTTATGCCAATAGAATCTGATCAGGTCACACCACCGTGGAAAGATATCGAGTGATCATTCATGATCTTACATAATCCAGGAAGACCCCCTACCTAGCAAATCGATTAGATCATAAGGGTTCCGCCCCGCCAAGGTGCGACCGAGGGACCCCTAGGAGCATTTTAACAACGAGGTTTATGGGTGGCGGTTCAGACACTTGAGCTGACGGTATGGTAACAAAAGACTGCGGTAGAAAAGACGTGGTCAAGTATCTATCATAGCAGGAAAACAGGCTAGGGACTAAAAAGGTATTGGGGCACGAGAGCGAGCGAACAACTGGTAGAGCAGAGGTGATAGTGGGGGGAGAAAGAGAGAAGGAGAGAAAGACTGACGGTGATAAAAGAATAATTACTACAAGACCCTGTGAGGCGCGCTACCATATGAACAATGCCACCTCCCCCTAAAAACTTGGTTTTTGCTAAAGGTCAAACCACTTTAATCAATGGTATGCAGTGTTCTCAACGGTCCGGGGCCCCTGTAGGGCCCGACGGGGGGACTGCCAAGAGCCCTGGACCGGACGGGACGGCAAAATGCGGTCCACACCCGTCCTGGAAACCTCAGGACGGCTGTCTTTGTGGCGGACGGCGGGCCCTGCAAGGTAAGACATTTTAGCGTGGGGGATGGCAGGGGACGACCAGGGACTGCGAGTGACTGTGGGTTACTGCCGGTGACTACAGGGGACTATGAATCCTATCAACAGCATTTCATGACACCCTTCTCGAGCAAATACAGAAATTCATCTAATAAGTGTTAGGCGCACGGACTCCCCGTAAGGACTTACAGGGCAAAGTTGCCCTACCTTGACGCACACGAACTTCGAAGGAAAAAGATAACACCCCCCTCCAGCTCCGGCGTTGGGACAGCGCGTCATCACTGGCCGCCTGGGTGGTTGCGTCCCAACACCAAAGGCCACTATCAATGGAGCACATCTTATAACACTGTATACGTCGCGGCCGTCCATCCAACCGGATCCCGTTCGCAGGATATATGAGGGGGAACCTTCGGGCACCTTATGCAAGTGGAAGCAGGTGAATCGGACGACGGCGCATAAGGTTACAGACACTTCAAGACAGGCAGTCGGAAGAGTGGGTTGAAGGTAACGGGACGTTTCGCACGAAAGTTAGTATTACCCTAGCAGGAATAGCTTACCTAATAATTAAGAGCGAGGTATATGGCTTCATAGGATGACCATATATCCGAACCCAAGCTCCCGGAGTTATGAGCTTCACAGAGGCATCTGGAAGACGACTCGGAATACTGAATGAGAGCACGTTTCAAGATATGTTTAACTGATTGGAACGATGTTTAGAGATTAGTACTCCTCTCATTTTCTAGTTGCATATGCGATTAGCTGCATAATGCTTTGATAGCTGGATATCGGAACTGATCACTCTATATTCCATACTACTATTGGTATGTAGGCATTTGGGCAGCATATTCTTTTATAGTTTATCATGACAAAGAGATCGAAGACTGTCTACTGGTGGAGTGGGGACACTGTCACAAATTGTGACTAAGCAAGGCAGATTTCACATGACTCATATTTATGAGTCATATGGTATGTTGGATTTCACACTATGGCGTGACTTGACTCATAGTTCTCACATGACTACGCATTCGCAAGTCATTATTATATTTTGATTGGGTGATTGTTTCATGACTTGCGATAGTGACGTCATATGATGTAATGACTTTCGCAAATGACTCACATTATGAGTGATGGGTTTCACGCATGTGACTCGTTTGAGCACATGACTTGGTTTATGAGTTTTGATTGGTTAACGGAATGTTGTGCGATGACTCATATGAGTATTCGATGGATTTGAGGATTATGTAGCACGAGGTGATGAGTCACCAGGGTTAGGGTTGTGGGAAGATGCCTATATAAGGGACTTGGTTCCGACCAAGAGATAGGGGCACGAACCATCTCTCCTCCACGTCCGGCGATTGAAATCTCAACACCACGGGAAATCATCGTCACTTTCCCCTACCCACCTCTCTTCCCCCATCATGGCTACTGCCTAGGGGTTGACGTTAAGCCATCTCCCCTCCTCTCCTGAGGCACGCCTGCCTCCCCTCCTTGGGGTTCTTGTTCCTGTTCATCGTTGACACCCGCTCATGAAGTTCGGTCCTCCCCCTTACCCCGCACCTGCTTTGCACCTCGCTTAGCATTTTGCACGGTCGGAAAGCTTCTCGCTTCGTTCACGGTCGGCGTTATGGCGTCCGGACTCTCGGTCGAAGTAAGACTTCGGTTCTGCTGGGCTTGTACCTCTGATGGGGAAAGCTTCGGTTAGTAACATCACGGTCCCGCTCGGTTTCGCTGTCGTCCCAAAAGCCCTTGCTATGGCCCGTTAGTCGGTTGTGGCTAGCCCGCTCACGATCCTTCCTCTACCCCCCTCCCGGTTCCGTCCGCTGGCACCGTACTGCCCCATAAGCTGGCACCTTACTGCTAAAAACTCCTTCCCCGGCTGGCACCCTACTGCTCCCCCCCCACCGGCTGGCACCCTACTGCTACTCACCGGCTGGCACCCTACTGCTCATCGTCGTTGGCTGGCATCCCCTCTGCCCGGTGGCTCCGCTCGCCATCTATCCTTCCGATCGGTTGGCCCCTTCTCGGTTACGCCTAGTCGTGGTATAGCACTGCCTCCGTGGCTTTGTCCAACGCCTTGGATCGATGTAATGACCTGCCTGACCGTACATCATGGTTTCGGTGGGCCCTCTACTGGAGCTTTCCTACGTCGCCGATCAACAATCCTCTCCCCGCGGGCAGCGTTTCTGGCCGTTAGAGTCTTTTCCTTTGTTTTGGTGAGCCTGCGGAAGGGTTTGGGTCTCTCTACCTGTACGTTTCTATGTATTGTTTCCTTACGTG
>Ga0307513_10003521_pt1 | contig 21181 bp, 20 predicted proteins | sample 15_EM_MG_FD_202174 | JGI IMG/M metagenome (GOLD analysis project Ga0307513, IMG submission 202174) | Populus trichocarpa ectomycorrhiza microbial communities from riparian zone in the Pacific Northwest, United States - 15_EM | ecosystem: Host-associated > Plants > Roots > Unclassified | place...
CTTGACAACCACCGATCATTTCCGGCAGACTCGCATAGAAGCTGCGAACGTGGGAATTTGAAGCCGCCCTCGTTCACCGGAAGGTCCTTGCCGAGAAAAACTTGGCTTCTGCTCCATTGTATTAAGGACTGGTACATGAGATAAAAGAGTGTTATATCCGACGCGAGGGGGGAATGACATGTATAGTATCTCTGGACAGCATGGGTGATCATCGATCAATATTCAACGATCGGGCCGTCCAGTTGTCGTTCGGAGTGCCGGGACGCGGAAATCGGAACTCTAAGGAGGGGCTGCACAAGCGGACAGGAAAAGTGGAAGGGGAGCGGGTGGGTTGGGCGTCAGAACTTCTGACGAAACGCGAGATGAACATAGTGAGGCTCACAATGGTAGGCTGATGGGGGCATCTGCTACGTGGTATAGTGATACACGAACATTTTTGATTCTGTGGTGGGGTATGCCATAGAAACATGTGGGCTCCATGCGGAGGCGGGAATGGCGGAGGGGGGGGTTAGGCCACCTCGGTCTGAGTGTTGCGTTTCGTTTTCCCAATCGGCTCAATATCATTAACTTCTGAATCGAACACGTCTGTAGACACGCTATCGAAGTCTCCAAAGGCCGACCACGTGATATCACTGGGATCACTGAGTGATTATCCGTACCACCATAAAGGGTGCCCGCGACCCTGAATAGTTGATGGGGTCCTGACAGTTTTCTTAACATGTATCAAGGGTAACCGGTAAAACCTTATGGATAGTCACCCACCGCTGGAGAATGTTGATCTAGAAGCCCTTCAACCTTTGGCCCCGGCGCAACGAACAAATAAAGGTACTCCACGAGATCGTCCCAGGCGTCCCAGACATCATCAAGTTGGCCCGTGCTGGTGGGTGAGAAGGCACCAAGCATGTGGTCGACATTCGCGTCCCCCAACGTGATTCTTATCGCTCTCTGACGCCTGTTGATGGGATACGTCCCGGAAGGTGGTTTGCTCTCCGGCCCAGTTTCTTAATACCGTTTGCACCATCGTCGTGTTTGGCATTGAGGCACTGGTTGGCAAGACACTGGAGCCCAAGTTCCGCGAATCTCTCGTCGGGTACGCCGTGTCTTTCGGGGCTTCGATTAAAGCAAGCTGAGGGGGTTTACTGATTCGTCGCGTATCTGTTACCCCCGTCGACCCTTTCTCCCAAATGTGTGACCAAGCTTCGATCAGAGGCCAGAATGAAATTAGTCAGAGATGCGTTGGCGGGTTTGAACGTGATTGCTCAACGTCAACGGTTAAGTCTTGTGCTTTCAGGCGCTTGACTCGTGGTTCTGGACTAGTGTCACTACAGAAAACTCGCAGACAAGCGATGGTAAGAATGGGTGGGAGCCTCCGGGCGCGCCGGGGGAAATAAAACACGAAGAACACCCAAGGGTTCCGTAACATGACGTCACGAGAAGCAGGAGGCGAATGAAAATGTTGGGACTCCACATACAGAAAGCCTCTTTGCGGAAATTCCACGGGGGCCGACACTGCTCTGGGATAAACCACAAGAGGGTTGCGGCCCGGTGGGCTGAATGAGATGGCAAGAGTCCCGATCTCCAAGCCTATGGATGAAAACAGAAGGTCGAAGATTGGAGCACTTGCCATCTTTTTTGAATCAAACGCCAAGATGCATGGGGGCAGATACCGGAGGAACAAGTATGATCCAAAGTTCGACGCCCATTAGGGATGGTTATGGCGGAAAGAAAAGGTGGGTCGGAGCGTTTGCAATCGAACTGCGACGGCAACAACCATTCGTAGCGTAAATAAGGTTGTTTCCGAAGCATACGCTTGTTGCCGGTTCAAGCGCTACCGTGACACTACACCAAGGGTACACCACCGAATTCAAATTCAGGCTCGCAAGAGCACATGAAACTTTAGTAGGATTGTCAACACAGCAAATTGTTCAGATACCCCGATTCCAGCGACAGACTTACGTGACAGACTGGAACCACCCAATCAAAACGTCCGACGACTCTCCCTGTTCAGCCTCCAACGGGTTCCACGGCGTTCTCACTCACCGGCCGGGTATAAAGCTGGAGTCGGACGGACGGGGTCGATGGCTCTTCGTCCACCGAACCTCTCCCAGCTTACCTCTCGACATGACCAGCAACGAGACCCTGCTTGCCGCCGCGCTTTGTGCCGCCGCATCGTTGGCTCTCATCCGGAAATGGCAAAAGAATAGGAGCAGACCGCCATATCCTCCGGGGCCGAAGGGTTATCCCCTCATCGGAAACATCTTGGACGTCCCTCAGGACATCTCAGTGTGGAAAACATTCACCACTTTGGCACAGAAATCCGGTACGTGTCCGCTCTACCTTCATCGAAGACCATCCACATAAGACCCCATCGATCGAAGATACGGATGTGTTATATCTCAAGCTACTTACAAAGGACTTCGTGGTTCTGAGCAGCACCAAAGATATCGAGGATCTGTTGGAGAAGCGATCCAACATTTACTCCGATCGAGTGAGTTTCCTTGTCAAGCTTACGAGTTAACGCTGACTAACGCAATGGGAGATCAGCCACATATACCGATGCTTGAGCTGTAAGCCATCCATATTGTCCAAGCATCTTCATTCCCTAACCACCAACCTAAAGCATGGGTGTGCTCTCGTGGAATTTTCTCTCGATGAATTACGGAAGTCAATGGAAAAGATGTCGCAGGCTCTTTCACGAGTTCCTGAACGCGAATGCGGTATCGAGGTTTGACGATTATTTGAACAAAAATACTTGCCGCCTTCTCTCTCGTCTCGCTGAAACTCCCGACGATTTCATGGGTCACATTCGATTGTTGGTTCTTCCGCGCACGGCCGTGATCATATGTCTCGCACTTACTCCCATCCCTAGTGCCAGCGGGGCTCTTATCATGGAAATTACCTACGGCATGGACATCAAGTCCCACGAAGACAAGTACTTGCAAACCGCAGTACGGGCGCTGGACCACCTCGGAGACGCCTTTACACCTGGCAAGTTCCTCGTTGATACACTTCCAATATGTTTGTCCCCGAATCCCCGAATCCCCGAATCCCTGTACCACCCGGCTGATAATCCTGTCTCAAGTGAAACATGTCCCGGATTGGTTCCCTGGGGCCGGGTTCAAACAATTCGCCAAGGAGGGTCGGGAACTGTTTGAAGCCGCGGCCAATGACCCACTCGATCACGTGAAGGAGTCTTTGAAGGTCTGTCGATGACCTATACATACACTTCATTATTGTAACTGAAGAGCGGTAAGGTCAACGGGACTAACGCATCCATTGCCGCCTCGTGTTACGACCGTGTGGAAGAACTGGTGGACCAAGGATTTGACGAGAGTGCAATCCGAGCAATGACTGCAACAGCGTATATAGGTGAGATAATTTGTCGGAGATACACCTGGGAGTGCTCATTTATGACGTTACAATAGCCGCGGTTGATGCCGTAAGGATTCCATCTTTCCAACATCCGTATCTAAGCTCATTTGTGAATGACGGCAGACCAACGCAGTCCTACAAACCTTCTTCCTTGCCGCGGCTTTATACCCTCACGTTGTGAAGAAGGCGCAAGAGGAGCTGGACAGGGTCGTGGGATCCGAACGATTACCCCAACTCTCTGATGAGGAAGACCTGCCATACATCTCAGCCTTGATCAAGGAATTGCTCCGGTGGGGCTGCCCGGGACCGATAGGAATCCCGAAACGTGCCATGAAGGACGACGTATATAAGGGGTACTTCATACCCGCGGGTGCCACGATCATTGAGAATATCTGGTAAGTACTATGCCTTATGTCGTCGTAAAATGGTACGTGGGGCGTCTGCTTACCATATGCAGGGCGATATGCTATGACGAAACTGTATACCCTTCGCCGCACACGTATGATCCTGAGCGGTTCTTGAAGGACGGGAAGTTGGATCGCTCCGTGAGGGACCCCGATGATCGCATTTTCGGGGCGGGCAGAAGGTACGACCCCGCACAGGCTGCAGTTCTTGCCGCTCTCTGACATATTTTTACAGGATATGTCCCGGAAAATGGTTTGCTCTCCGGACCCTGTTCCTTAATATCTCCTGCACCCTCGCCGTGTTTGACATTGAGGCACCGGCTGGTGAGAAGTTGGGGCCCAATTTCCACGAGACTAACATCCGGTACGTCGTGTCTTTTGGTGTTTCGGTTAAAATGAGTTTTAGGGTGTTTACTGATTTGTTGCGTGTTTGCTGTCTCCGTAGAGAACCCCTTCCCTTCAAATGTGTGATCAAACCTCGATCAGCTGCCAAAGTGAAGGTTATCAGGGACGCGATGGCGGGTTTGGACTAGAAGGAAGTGGTAGACGTTGTGATTGTTGAATATTGGCTCTTGTGCTTTTAGACACCCGACTTGTTCTGGATTTGTATGACTATAGAAAACTTGCGGACGAGCAATGGTGATAACGCGTGAGAGGAACTGCGAAACCAGTATTCCTCACTTCGTCGAACCTTAGCGGCTGAAATCTTTGAGAAGTCAATACGGTCGCCAGGTTTGATGAGGTTAAGGTATTTTACGACCCGTTCGTTAAAAAGAAGCAGCAGGGAAAGCTTTTTTTATGCACGCGCACGCAACGTACAACAGGGACTTCTTATAAAAGCACAAACATATGTGAAGTTACACACCGTAATTGTATCGTCCACCATAGGTCTTGGGTATCGCCACTTCTCCATGGCACTAAGAAGCATCGCTGCTATAAATAACACATCCAGCGTGATCATTCATGTCGGATCCACAGATCGGAGTGGAACTCAAGGAAGCCCGCCGCTCGGCCCCCGGACCGAATGATCCCCGCCCGCATCTCTCGCCCAGCTGCGGGTCCTCATGCAATGCAGCAGGTCCAGGAGTGTCAGAGGCGCACCGGGGGGTCATCGACCGAATCACGGGCTCCTCTCAGTCTCCAGGGGTAACGAGACTTTTGCAGGTCTTTTCGTTGTGTGACATCTATGTTGACAAGTGCAGAGAGGTATGCACGAACGTACCCTGCAGGACAGGTAGTATGCAGGGGGCGTTACTCCATACATATCAATCCCTATAACGTGTAGGTAACGCGCCAAAGAGGGAGAAACAACGTACCATGCGCAGGAGCAAAAGATAACCCGTAACACGTCCACATCTGCCAAGGCAGAAAACGTGGACGCGATTGCGTGGGAGGAGCTGCTTCACCTTGAAAATACATACCATAATAATTGCTCAAAAGGGCGGAACTACCGTGGACCGGGTTCATGTGCAATCGCAATTCTTTCGATTTTACTCCCCCTGGAGCGGGGTCAAAAATCGAACGAACCGGGCCAGAAATTGGCTTAATTCCCTTCGTTTATATCCGTACAGGAGATTTATGGAAGGAATTACTGAGCACTCACCTGTAGGGGCCACAGTGGACGGATTTCTACCCCCCCCCCCTCCCGGGGCGAGGGTAACCGGACTCGTGCCGGATGACACCGGTACGCTGTCAGACCCTAGACATGCATTGTGGCAGTCAGTACATTAAAGGGCCAGGCCCCAACTTACCTGTGCGAGCCCCAAACGCAAGGGGAATGGCGTGCACCCGGGTGCAAGCACAATGGCCGCCCGTTCCCAAAAGGGAGGTCGCGATCAATCCCGTCAATCCGCGCGGTGGGCTGATGATCCTCGTATCTGGGTTTGGGTTAGGCGACTCTCTCCGACCTCCCACAGCACCGACCTCGTTCTGGATTTCAGCCATGGAACATCGCCCAGCTTGTAACCGGCGCGAATCTGCTCCGCGTGGCTCGTAAATCTGGCCGCCATCCCTCGGCGAACGCCACTCTTTCTCCTCTCCGTTTACCCTCATATTCCGGCGCCCATCCACCCTTCCCGCTCTCGTGACATCTTAACACGCTTTCTTTCCTATTTCTTTACGTCTTGGGGCATGGCGAGTAGCCTTCGGCCTGTCCTATCCGCTTTTGTGGAAGTGCCACTTGGGACGATTATTTGGTGTGTTGGTCCGTTCCGGGTCGACGCGCCCGTGGATGCTGCATTTTGAAGGGTCTCGGTCAACCACTTGGTTGTGTCGGATGTGAGGAGTACACCGAGAGCGTTAACTACCCTCATGGCCGCTATCAACGCAGCTCCCCGTACCTACGTTCTCGCCTGGTTCGACATTGCGCTCTATCACTATACTATTTCCCAGATGTCGTTTCCCGGTGCTGCGTTCCCTACGCGATTGCCTACAATATATCAAACCCCCTCGTCGGAGTCCTCGTCAGCAGTGGGGTAGTTTCCGGATTGTCACCTAAATTTGCGGGAAAATGGATGGGAAGCATGTTTTACATTTTAATCAGAAAACCACGGATTAGCATATAAGCAACCTCTACGCGACAAAGAGGGCCAACGCATCTTCAGGCAAGCAGATCTGACCCTGTGGTATCCGGTACACCTTCAATTCCCGACCCTGGCAGACCAAGCTGATCCTCGTTGACCCGTATCTCTGCACGAGCGATTTAATCTCGCCCAACAACTTCCTCAGTTTCTTGAATCCCTCCCTCGCTCTCTGGTCCACAGCGATAAGGTTGCCTTCGCCTGTCGTGTACTTATTAACAGTATGGAAGACCCCCTTTGTATGAAAAGCGTAATAAATGTGCGGGGTTTGAGAGAGATAGAGCTGGGGGTACGTTCTGGCCCATTTCAAGTTCCCCGGATTGGATTGGGTTTTAATCTCGAGAATGTGAGTTTGAGGGACTTGGGACCCTGCTCGGATAATCTTGACATCCGGAGGGTCTGAGGACAAATGGGACGGTTGTCTCACTGGGGTCCCGCAACTTTCGGGAAGAGAGGCATTATTGCAGGAGGGTGGAGAGACGACGTCATGGGGAAGATAGGCATCGGCTTCGCAACGGACAACCATTTTTAGTCCGTCGAAACTCTAACAACGTCGAGGGTTAAGTCACTCAAAACCTAGAACAAGTCAGGCCATACATATGCGATGATCCGGTAGTGGCCGGTCTCTTCCTCTAAACCGGGAGCGGGATGGGTAGAAGCCTCCTGGAAGTTAAATCCGTAGGAGAAACTCCGGCCACCGATCTCTTTTGTGATTGGTGCGCAGCTAGTGAGCAGAACGGTGCTCGTTCCGGCTAACTGCGTGTCGATCCTCCATGTGTCGGCTACCCCGGTAGCCCATGCGAGGAGTCTCCGGAGGCGGCCGCGGTCTGTAACGATGTCGACAGACGGCCAGTCGAACTTAGGTGTGGACCCCCGGGCGGTCATGTCCTGGACAGCCCTGATGACGGGAAGCAGCTCGAAGTTTTTCATGCGGTGTCCGTTCTGGTCTACGAAGTTGAATCCGCTATCAACCGGGACTTGCATGGGCGTTGTTTTCTCTGCCCATATTCGGGGACTCCCTGCAACATAGGCATAACTTGACGCGGATGGCGAGTGGCACCGACTGACCTGGGACGATGATCGTAGGTTCTGGGGCCTCAACCCAGTTGTAAGATCCGATATAAGTAACATCCTTGGGAGTGGTGTCTTCCTCGGACCCATCCAGCGTTGGGGGGGAAAGGACCTCCAACGCCCCCTCCACAAGGTCATGGGTGGGATCATAGCCGTAAGCTTTATAACGTTTGTTGGGAGATGGTAGATACATGGTGGAGTAGCGAACACTGTTCGCGACCAAGAGATCTTATCGGTCTTTGGCAACCTTCGGGGTGTGGCGGGAGTCACGTGTCACAATTGTAGGAAAGCAGGGAGATTACTCGAATTTCGCTTAGGCGTTGTCGTAAAACCAGGCGTGTACCACCCATCAGTAGCCCAGAGGGAGTGAGGAGCGTAGCGCACCGGAAAACCCGCGTCGTTGAAACATATCCGCCGTGTGCAGGAGGGGCGAAGGTAGAATCGGCTGTTTCCGGGGACAGCCGCATACTGACTCACGCTGACAGTGACTGACCATTGGGAGGATCCCAATCAGCAGGTCCAAGCCTGAAGCTGAGGAAGTTCTCCTCCGGAAAGTAGGCTGCTAAGCAGCAGCTCTACTGCGCACCGTGTGATACAGGGACTGAGAAGCTATATAAACATGCTCGTCTTTTCGTGAACCGACGGATACCTCTCCGGCACCATGTCCAACGAGATTCTCTTCTACGACGTCTCCATCCAGAGCTCTGTTCGCGCCAACAAGTGTTTCGCTCCGAACACACTGTACGAGTACCCCTAAAAACAGCTGACAACCTCGACTGACGCTACCCAGACCGCTTCGATACGCGCTCAACTACAAGGGGTTGCCCTACAAGACTGTATGGCTCGAAATCCAGGAGATTGAGCCGGTCGCGAAGAAGCTCGGTGCAAAGCCGACCAAAATCAAGCCCAACGGGTAGGATCGTTTCGTTAACCTGCCTCACTCAGTATGATGAAATGACAACGTGATAGGGATCCTTGGTACACGGTCCCATTCATCCATGATCAATCAGCAGGCGTCGTAATATCCGACTCGTCCAACATCGTCCAGTACTTGGACAAACAGTATCCCTCGTCGCCCCGCGTAATCTCCCCAGGAACCCTCGCCTTTGAGACCGCATATTACAACTACTTCTTTTCTGCGGTACGGTCCAAATGGCCAAGGCCCATACACCAATACATATACGAAACCATCTCCCCCGAGTCTGCTGCCTTCCTCAAAGAGTTGAGGGAGGCAGTGTTCGGAGACACTTTGGTCAACATCGCGAAGAACCCCCAGTCCCACTGGGACGCGTATAGGGACGCCTTTGGTAGTATCGCGCTCCCCATCTACGAGAAGGCGGAAGGAATTTTCCTCAAAGGAAGTGAACCGGGGTGGGGGGATTTTGTAACCGCCTCGTCGTTGCTGTCCCTCAAGCTGTTATACGGCGAGGATTCGGAGGAGTGGAAGTACATTGAGACGTGGCATGAAGGCAGATGGGCCAAGTTGATCAAGGATCTAGAACCGTATGCACAGATCGACGAGTGAATGTCAAAACGCAGACACGGGAAGTGCGGTCGAGCTGTAGCTACAACCACAGCGACGACCGCCGATGTAATAGCGGTAGTAACAGCCCAAGTCAACAGAGAAACCATGATAGCGGAAGAAAACTAAAATGAACTCCGCAATTGGACGTGGGAACTGGCACCTGGACGGCCGGTGGCGGCACGAACCTTGCAGTGCCCAAATCCGCGATCGACGCACTCTCCGTTCGAACACATTCTCGGGCGACAAATCTGTCGTCCTTCAGTCATGTCCTACAACCTCGCGGGAACTCCAGTTCCACCCTATTCACAAGATGGCCCTTCGAAACCCACACCTGAAGAGCGCAAAGGCCTCTTATCCAACTTCGACGTCGACGACCGCGACAGCGGCGAACCACCTCGCTACGAAGACGAAGAGTACAACGAGCCTCGAGAGCGCATTCCGTTACGAAAGAGGAGGATCGGTTGTATCGCTGGAGGCCTCATTGCTTTGATTCTCGGAGCTTCGTTCCTCGTGCCCGTGTCGAGGATATGGTGTGGCGGCATGGGTACCACAAGCCGAACAACGGATCCTTCAAAACTGCTGAGCAATGGGACGCACGAGTTCAAACGCACGGTCTTGATTGTGTCTATCGATGGTCTTCGGTTAGTCCCGCACCGGTCACGCGAACCCTTTGGGTGCTCATACAGAACGACGCCCGTAGAGCGGACTACCTCGATCGAGGGTTCACCCCCCATTTGTTGGATATCAGCAAACAGGGTCTCCGGGCGAAGTTCATGAGGCCGGTATTCCCCGTATGTGCCATATCGTGATCGTGTGACGAGATGCTAACCTTCGGTTCTAGACGTTAACATTTCCGTGAGTCCATCAAGACTTGTCACATTTCCATCTCCCTGACACGCCATACTGTTGCAGTAATCATTGGGCTTTGATGTGCGTACCCGCCGTCTTACAACGTGTGAATTTGTGCGTCTAACGCTGGACCCGCTTTGCAGGACCGGTCTTTACGCTGAATCCCACGGGATCGTCGCCAACGTGTGTTCTGTTGCCCCTTCCTATGCGCGAGGTCATAACTCCTTTATAGAACTTCTGGGATCCCGTTAGTGGACAGGAATTTCACTACAACAGCAAAGCCGGCTCGTGGGATTCATCATGGTGGTTCGGCGAACCTGTAAGCATTCTCTCATGTCAACCCAGGTCTTGGAATTAACACTCGCATAGATGTGGGAAACTGCCGGGAAGGCAGGAATAATCACCGCCAATCTCATGTGGTATGTGCAACCGTTGCCTTCTACCTTTTCGCCGCTGTGGCTCAGCACCTAGCGTTTACGTAGGCCGGGTCCTCCGATAACAAGTACCGGTGCCGAACCCACCTACTTCGTTCCTTGGAGGGTGAGTGTCATCCATCTTTGCAGCGGTCGTGGACGGAGTCTCACAGTCTTCTAGGACAGAGTCCCCCTCGGCGAGAAATTGGACCAAATCATGACCTGGATCGACCTGCCTCTGGAGAGGCGCCCCCAGTTCATCTCGGGTCCGCTATTCCTTTCTTGTCTCCAGGTTTAGAAAACTGATGGATTGTTCCAGTGTATGAACCAACTTTGGACCAAGCTGGCCATGCCGCTGGCCCTTACTCTCAGCGCGTCAACGTATGACGAGATTCTTCTCACTCGATTGAGCGGGTGCTTACTGATTGAATAGGATACGCTGAAGTCCGTTGACCTTTTTGCTAAAGACCTCCACAAGGCCCTGAAGATTCGCAATCTCACCGAAATCGTCGATATCGTCTTCGTCAGCGACCACGGGATGGCAGATACCAGACATCCAGAATGGGTTTACATCGACGACTACCTGGACGAACAGGCTCTCGGTCTCATCGAACACGAGGACGGCTGGCCATCGATGGGACTGCACTTCTCTCCCGAGGCAAATTCTACCATGTATCTGAACATTCTGTTGGAAGCGGCGAAGAACAACAGCGAAAAGTTTGACGTTTATACGCATGACACAATGCCAGAACGTTATCACTTCTCGCATAACCCAAGGATTGCACCGATTTATATCGTTCCGAAGTATGGATACGCTTTGACGACGAGGGGTCGCGGCGAGTCGGGCATGAACAAAGGGGTGAGCTCACTTCCAGTAATCATCCTCCAAACCTGACTTCGTCCCCAGAGCCACGGATATGACAACAGAGACTTCCGGATGTACGCAACGTTCGTCGCCCACGGACCGTTCTCAAACGTCGTGAAAGCCTTGCATCACCAATCCTGGATGCCGAACAAGAACAAGGGATGGCACTCGACTTCAGATGACGTCTACGTTATGGATGGGTTCCAGAATGTGGAGGTGTATAATCTGGTGATGAGGTTGATTGGAGTCCCGAAGAAGCTTTGGGCGAAGAACAATGGGACGGCAGGCTTTTGGGATAGGTACTTCTGAATGATGTGTCTCCCGGTGGATGTTCTTAGATGGGGTGGGACAGTGGCCTCCGCGGAGGAATGGGTCCCGGCCTCCGTGATAGCAATTCGATCGACTCGTTCACTTGACCCCGCTTTGCTTGATTCATGACCTCGATGATCGCGTTCAAAGAGGAGAGAGTACCGTCCAGACGTCCCGGTCGTGGGGGGTTGGGATCCACGGTCGAAACTCAAGGTGGCTGCAAGGAATGGTGCGGTGTGCAGGCCGTATAGATTGAAGAACACAAGTCCTGGTAGAGGTGGGCGTCAATCGGCCCGGTGGTAATTGACACATTCCCTGCTTTAAACTTGAGCTCGAACCACGAATACGCCGTTCTCAGTTATGTCCTGCGACTCCGAGGGAACTGTCTCATACTACTCACAAGACAAGCCGGGGAAACACACACCCGAAGAACGCAAGGGCCTCTTATCAAATTTCAGCGTCGGGGACCGCAGGGGCGGCAAACCACCTAGCTACGAAGATGAAGAGCACGCCGGGCCTCGAGGGCAGACCCCGCCGCAAAAGAAGGGGATATCCTGTATCACTGGAGGCTTAATCGCCTTGATCCTTGGAGTTTCGTTCCTTTCGCCAATGTCGAGGATATGGTGTGGTGGCATGGGTTCCGGGGGCCAATCCACGCGTCCTTCGGGACTGCTCAGCAACGGAACCCATGAGTTCAAACGTACGGTTTTGATTGTCTCTATTGACGGTCTCCGGTGAGTCTCACGACAGTAAAGTGTACTCCGGGTACTCACGGGACGTCGGATAGGGTAGACTACCTCGATCGGGGCTTCACCCCGCATTTGTTGGATATCAGTAAACGGGGTCTCCGTGCCAAATTCATGAGACCCGTGTTCCACGTACGTGCTCCGCCATAATTATATCATGGTGTACCAAACTCTTTTTTTCTCCAGACGTTGACATTTCCGTGAGCTAATTAAGCTTCGTCACGTCCCCCAAGCCTCTAACGCGCCTTATGGTGATAGTAATCACTGGACAATGATGTCTGTACCTGTCGTCTCACCGCGTTTTTGTATTACTGACACCAAAGCTGTCCTGAAGGACTGGGCTCTATGCCGAATCTCACGGGATCGTCGCCAACGTGCGTTCTACGACACTCTGTCTAATATAACGAGGTCACAACCCCTTTCTAGAACTTCTGGGACCCCATCAGCGAACGAGAATTCAACTCATACAGCACCAGGGCCGGTTCATTGGATCCATTATGGTGGTTCGGTGAACCTGTGAGGATTGACTGTTGTCAACGCTGGCCTAGAAATTGACACTCGCATAGATGTGGGAGACTGCTGGGAAGGCAGGGGTAATCACCGCCAATCTCATGTGGTATGTGTAGCTGCTATCTCCCACCTTTTCGCTGTTGTCTCAGCAACTGATACTCATGCAGGCCAGGTCCCCCAGTGACCCGAACCGGTGCAGAACCCACCTACTTCGTTCCTTTCAGGGTGCTTATCTTTGGATCTTTTCTTGGGCGGATTTTCACGGTCCTTTAGGAGCCTGTTCCCCTCAGTAATAATTTGGACCAGATACTGGCGTGGATCGACCTACCACTAGAGGAGCGCCCCCAGCTCATCTCAGGTTTGGTATCTCTCGTCGGTTGTCTGATTTCTGGAGCTGATGGGCTGTCCCAGCGTATGAGCCATCTGTGGATACAGCCGGCCACACCGCCGGCCCTTACTCTCAGCTTGTCAACGTATGACAATATCTCTTTCCACTTGGGTAACAGAACGCTCACCAGTAAGACAGGACACGCTGAAGTCCGTTGACCTCTTCGCCAAGGATCTCCAGGACGCTCTGAAGGCCCGCAATCTGACGGATATCGTCGACATTGTTTTCGTCAGTGACCACGGTATGGCGGACACTAGCCACCCAGAGTGGGTTTACATCGACGACTACTTGGGAGAACAGGGTGTCAATCTCATCGAACACGAGGACGGCTGGCCATCGATGGGATTGCGGTTCTCTCCCGAGGCGAACACCACCGCGTATCTGAATATCCTGTTGGAAGCGGCGAAGAACAATAGTGAGAAGTTCGATGTATATACGCACGATACGATGCCGAAGCGTTATCATTACTCCCATACCCCGAGGATCGCACCGATTTATATCATTCCGAAGTACGGATACGCTCTGACGACGAGAGCTCGTGGTGAATTGGGGATGAGCAAAGGGGTGAGTCTACTATCTCAACCAATGACTGTTCCCTCAACCTGGTTTCGTCCCCAGACCCACGGATACGATAACAGAGACTTCCGGATGCAAGCGATGTTCATCGCCCACGGACCATTTTCGAACGTCGTGAAAACCTTGCACCGCCAGTCCTGGATGCCGAACAAGAACAAGGGCTGGGACTCGACCTCGGACGACGCCTACGTGATGGATGGGTTCCAGAACGTGGAGGTGTATAGTCTGGTGATGAGGTTGCTTGGGGTCCCGAAGAAGCTTTGGGCGAGGAACAATGGGACGGTGGGGTTTTGGGATAGGTATTTCTGAAGAGCGTGTTGGTAGTTTTTTCTAGACGACGCAGATACCAGCTTCCGCGGAGAGGGATGTGCAGTCCCTATAATACCAACCCGATTGAGTCCTACCCCCTACGATTTATGGACTTTTGCCAGATCTACATCAAATGTTACATAGCTACAACAAGGGCCCTGTAAACTGTTGTTACCATGCATCAGATCAAACGCGTGTAATTATGAGTCTTGACGGAGAAAAGAATGGTCGCCCACTCTCCGCCTATCTCTGCTGTCCAACGACCCTTGTTACACTCCCGATAGCTGGGAAGCCAGCCGCTCTGGCATCAGTCAATGATCGCCAGGACGCGGCGACGACGGCCTTTTGAGGGAAGAGTTATTATAACGTTGCTCCTATGGAGGTTGCCATGTGTGAAAGCTATGGGTGCATCGTCGAGCAGAAATCCACGGTATGGGTGTGGTGGGTCATTTGGGTCGAAATCGTCGGGGAAAGGAAGATACATAAGAGTGTCATGCAAAGTCTCCACGTCAGGGAACGGCCCCACAGGCAGTGATGTGCTGTTGGTGAACTTAATATCGGACAATGATCCGCGAGCGATGTTTCCTAGAAAAGGAGATGAGTCGTGAGCTCAGCTCTTTGACTCCACGCTCCTCACCAATGAAAGAGTCCTGGCACCTGTTCTAGTGATTGATTTGGTGAACCATCGAGCGGAGCTGGCCGCCAATATCTATTGCTTCGAGCTCGGAAAGCTTGTCCCATTGGCTCTCCAGGGTTTCCTCTCGTATGTGTTCCATGTATGTGAACGCAACGCTTTGATTCATCGTTCAACCATAGACCTCCGGGACAGGGACGGCGCTGCCAAGCAAGTGGCGAATCGTCCAGAGGTATTGCTCAACACTGATGACTGTCCTTTGTTCGTGCTTGGCGGCAAGACTGAGGTATGGGCAATGAACGGGAAGTAGTTTGCATTGGATGTGTGGATTGGCGGGATGCCTCCGCTCCGTCTCCGCGGACTTCAGCAGAGGATGGTAAGCGTTGTGAATTACGAATGAAGAAGGGCTCTTTGAACATGACCGAGACCCTGGACGGGATAATCGAGGGGGAAAGTGTGGTGGAATATCGCCATGAGACAGCCCTAAGGGAATCGACAACGGCGAAATCGTTTTTATGATCTGTTACGGAGAGCTCCTCCGTCGAGACGAGCGACACGGAGCCTAACGGAGTGTTCATGTTAGGGATGGTGGTGGAGGAGCCTGAGAGAAGGCAGTGGTTGACGATGTTCGAACCCGCATTTGTGGTCACTCAGCGGCACATGCCGCCCTCGGTAGACCATGGATGACCCATTCCACCCGAAGTAGGCCTCTGGGGGCTGCGATGCAACCTGATGACAACTGGTTCAACTCGCTCGGCGTGTTCTAAATGTTCCCACCTTTACGGTACCTTTCGAGTGCCGCACATCGGGTCAGCGAGCGAGACTGAGTAAATTAGCCCGAGCACCGCTTCCCAGGGCAACAGCAAACAGCTCAATCCCGTGGTGCCACTTAACCCCGGACAATGGCTGCAGGTGTTGGAGAGTCTACCCGGTCGTAAGATCCAATGCAGACGAGATCCTTGAGCACCATATTGTTACATGGGGACCGGCAACCCGCCTTGGTCGCGCGTGAAGATTTCAAATTGCTTCACAGCAGGGGCGATCAAGTGTTCCTCTCAACTCTTTCAGTCTGCCTCCAGAGTAGGAACATCGGATTAGATGCACGGGGATGGCGTGCAGCGCGATATTTTATCCATGCCTAACATGATTTTCTCAGAAAGACAAAACTTCGCGTAAAACACTTACCCCGAAGATTTTGAAATATATACCCTTTCTCAATGACCGGGACGTTATAAATGTCGAATTCCATCACTCTTCAGACTGTTCAACATATCACTCAACATTGCACCCAACACCGATGGAGAATTGTGCGGAAAACTTGAGGTAGGTATTTTTTACCCCTTATGTCCGGGATACAGCCGAGATCGACTCGGAGTTGGACCCATTGCCACAGTGGTCGAGAGTGGAACCCAGGATGAAAATTAAAAGTGTATTGATAACAGGTGGGGGAACGGAGACTATGGTAACTACAAAAAACACATAGCACGTGAGTGAGACCAGAAAGACGTACCGAGCAAATATGCACCCGGTGCGAAAGGAAGAGCATTACATCGGATGAACTGGGTAGAGTACATCAACGGGTTGAAGAGTAGACTAAAAGACCCACCGTGCATCCATTCTCACACGGAACAAGGTCCTCTGCATTGCGCTTCAGAGTGATTCTTCACACATAGCAGCGGCGTGGACGCCGTCGAAGAGAGAATTGTCCGTATACCCCTGTCCACTGGACGGGGTTTCTTCATTCGTCTCGATCACCGGGTTTGGGGCGTTCCAAAGAAGGCACGGTTTTCTGCCATTTGATGTGACTTCTCCCTAAAACCATGTTAGGCAATTGAAGACTGATATGTATCCTTACAGTATATATTTTTAACCTGTTTGTTACACGCGGTATCCTAATGTGAAAGAGTTCATAAAAATGTGGAACGATTTGAGTGTGTGGGAAATCACGCGCGGGATCAAATTTTGGCAGAGGGTTGCCGGTCCCCATATTGTATTGTATATCCCTCTCATGCCCTTCCAGGGCTGGCAGGGAGATGTTCTCCATGATGTTCTTTACACAATCAATCTACCACATGCAGAAAAAGTGATAGGTGAGACCAACGATCATCTCAGTCAGCTCATCGCGTCCGACACAGAACCTCGGCGCCGAGGGTGGGAATCGGCCAGGTATTCTAGATGCAAATGTAAGTCACTGGATCATTGCTGGTCGAGATTGCTGACCTTGCTTGAGCCTGGGCAACGGTAAAGCCTTCTTCGGCGGTGGACAGAGTACGTGTGTCAATCACCGACCGGTTATAACCCTCGGCCTCTTCCTGACTTTTCGCCACGGTGCGGTGAATATCCTAAACCATAGAGTGGATGTGTACAACGTCATGGTGGGCGTCAGAAACGACGACGTAGGTATTCGTAACATCACGATGAACGCCAGAGACAGCCACTTGCATGCTCATCGAGAGTCCGGTCTGGGAGTGGAGAGTCAGGCAATAGCCATACGGAAACAACGGAACCTACGCTGAAGACATGAAGGATCCTGCTGAGGTCCGACCTCCAGGTGGCGATCATTTCCTTGTCGTCCTTTGCAATTACGTGGACAAGTTGAGAGGCTCCATTATGTTTGTTTCGCTTGGCGACATTCTTTTGGATCTCCACGACGGTTCTGCAATCGGAGTTGGTAACGTCGTCAGTGACGCGTCCAAACGAGCGACCACCAGCGCAACTCACGCCGTTAGCTGGCTAATTACCTTGCAGAAAGAGTTATTAAGTCCATCCAGTGCCCCTGGTCGAGGGCGGTACAGACATTTGCGCAGGTCATCCCAAGTTCTACGCAATTCGTCTCGTTGATCATCAAGTCCTAGGTGCGTTCAGTCTGCGACCAACACCAGCTGGGCAGAGAGAAACTCACTTTAATCGTTGTGAGGACAACGCTGACGGAGCCAAAAGTGGTCTTGGCTGGAGCTATGATCCCTGTCTCCTTTGCTAGATTCATGACCTCGATAATCGCGTTCAAAGAGAAGAGGGTACCGTCCCGGTCGTGGGGCGTTAGCATCCATGGTCGAAACTTGATGTGGCTGCAAGAAACGGGGTGACGTGCAGGCCGTGTAGATTGAAGGACGCAAGTCCTAATAGAGATGGGCGTCAATCGACCCGACAGTAATCGACACATTCCCTGCTTGGAACTTGAGCTCGAACTACGAATACGCTGTCTCAGTCATGTCCTACGACCCCGAGGGAACTGTCTCATACTACTCACAAGACAAGCCGAGGAAACACGCACCCGAAGAACGCAAGGGCCTCTTATCAAATTTCGACGCCGGGGACCGCAGAGGCGAGAAACCACCTAACTACGAAGATGTAGAGCACGCTGGGCCTCGAGGGCGGACCTCGTCACCAAAGAAGAGGATCTCCTGGATCACTGGAGGCCTAATCACTCTGATCCTCGGAGTTTCGTTCCTTTCGCCAATGTCGAGGATATGGTGCGGTGGCATGGGTTCCGGGGGCCGAGCCACGGATCCTTCGGGACTACTCAACAACGGAACCCATGAGTTCAAGCATACAGTTTTGATTGTCTCTCTTGATGGTTTCCGGTGAGTCCCGCAACAGCAAAGTGTACTGTGTACTCCGGGTACTCACGAGACGTCGGATAGGACGGACTACCTCGATCGGGGCTTCACCCCGCATTTGTTGGACATTAGTAAACAGGGTCTCCGTGCCAAGTTCATGAGGCCCGTGTTCCCCGTACGCGCCCCGCCATAGTTTTATGATGGCGTACCAATCTTCTTTTTTTCTCCAGACGGTGACATTTCCGTGAGCTAATTGAGCATCGTCACGCCCCCCAAACCTCTAACGCGCCTTATGGTGATAGTAATCACTGGACAATGATGTCTGTACCTATCGTCTCACCGTGTTTTTGTATTGCTGACACCAAAGTTGTCCTGAAGGACCGGGCTCTATGCCGAATCCCACGGGATCGTCGCCAACGTGCGTTCTATGACACTCCGTCTAATATAATACGAGGTCACAACCCCTTTCTAGAACTTCTGGGACCCCATCAGCGAACGAGAATTCAACCCATTCAACGCCACGGCCGGCTCATCGGATCCAATGTGGTGGTTCGGTGAACCTGTGAGGATTTACTGTTGCCAACGCCGGCCTAGAAATTGACATTCGCATAGATGTGGGAGACTGCTGGGAAGGCAGGGGTAATCACCGCCAATCTCATGTGGTATGTGTAACCGTTGTCTCCCACCTTTTCGCTGTTGTCTCAGATATTCATGCAGGCCAGGTCCCCCAGTGACCCGAACCGGTGCAGAACCCACTTATTTCGTTCTTTTCAAGGTGCTTATCTTTGGGTATTTTCTTGGACAGATTCTCACGGACCTTTAGGAGCCTGATCCCCTCAGTAATAAATTGGACCAGATACTGTCGTGGATCGACCTACCACTAGAGGAGCGCCCCCAGCTCATCTCAGGTTTGCTATTTCTCGCTTGTTGTCTGATTTCTGGAGCTGATGGGCTGTCCCAGCGTATGAGCCATCTGTGGATACAGCCGGCCACACCGCCGGCCCTTACTCTCAGCTTGTCAACGTGTGACGATATCTTTTTCCACTTGGGCAACAGAACGCTCACCAGTAAGACAGGACACGCTGAAGTCCGTTGACCTCTTCGCCAAGGATCTCCAGGACGCTCTGAAGGCTCGCAATCTGACGGATATCGTCGACATTGTTTTCGTCAGTGACCACGGTATGGCGGACACCAGCCACCCAGAGTGGGTTTACATCGACGACTACCTGGGAGAACAAGGTGTCAACCTCATTGAACACGAGGACGGCTGGCTATCGATGGGATTGCGGTTCTCTCCCGAGGCGAACTCCACCGCGTATCTGAATATCCTATTGGAAGCGGCGAAGAACAACAGTGAAAAGTTTGACGTCTATACGCATGACACAATGCCAGAACGTTATCACTTCTCGCATAGCCCGAGGATCGCACCGATTTATATCATTCCGAAGTACGGATACGCTCTGACGACGAGAGCTCGTGGTGAATTGGGGATGATCAAAGGGGTGAGTCCACTATCTCAACCAATGATTGTTCCCTCAACCTGGTTTCATCCCCAGAACCACGGATACGATAACAGGGACTTCCAGATGCAAGCGATGTTCGTTGCCCACGGACCATTCTCGAACGTCGTGAAAACCTTGCACCACCAGTCCTGGATGCCGAATAAGAACAAGGGCTGGGACTCGACCTCGGACGACGCCTACGTGATGGATGGGTTCCAGAACGTAGAGGTGTATAGTCTGGTGATGAGGTTGCTTGGGGTCCCGAAGAAACTTTGGGCGAAGACGAATGGGACGGTGGGGTTTTGGGATAGGTATTTCTGAAGGGTGTGTTGGTGGTTTGTTCTAGACGACGCAGACACCAGCTTCCGCGGAGGAGAGGGAGGTGCGGTCCTGCAATACCAACCTGATCGAGTCTTACCCCCTACGGTTTACGAACTTTTGCCAAATCTACATCAAACGTTACACACATGGCTACCAACAGGGTCCCTAGAAACCTTGCGTGTTGTTATCATGCACCGGATCCAACGCGTGTGTGAGTCTCAGCGGAGAATGAATATTCTCCGTAACAGATCACAAACGATTTCATCCACTCCGACCACCCATCCCAAGCCCAAATTCCACTGTCGATTCCCTTAGGATTGTGTCCCACGGCGAGATTCCACCACGTCGTATCACACTTCCCTCCCCCCCATTTTCCTGTCCGAAGGCTCAGTCGTGTTCAAGGAATCCTCCTTTGTAACTCGCAATCCTTACCATCTCATACTGAAGTCCGTGTGGAGATGGAGCGGAGGCGTCCCGACGATCCACGCACGCAATGCAAACTATTTCCCGTTCATCACCCACACCTCGGCCTTACCGTCAAGTACGGACAAAGGACAGTCATAAACGAAGGGCAGTGTTGTCACTGTTCCGGAGGTCTTTGATTGGTGTCAAAGCGGTTGGTTCTCGAGCTATTGGGAGTGTAATAAGGGTCGTTGGACAGCGAGATAGGTGGAGAGTGGGCGACAAAATACGTGTCGCTATTCCTGGACAAGGATGATGATGTAAAGTCCCCACCTTTACGGTACATTTCGAGTACCGCGCACCGGTCGGCGTGCGAGACCGAATAAGTTTGCGCGAGCACCACTTCCCAGGGCAACAGCAAGCGGCTCGATCCCATGGTGGATCCCCGGTGCCATCTTCGCGAGATTCTCAGTTAGCCACCTGAGCCTGATCGTCAAGGAAGAGAATTATGATATGTAAACCTCTTGCCCAGTATGACCTGTGATTGGACGTTGAGACTGCACATCATATATGATGCCGCTGGGAAGTGGCACCTGAGATATATAAGTACGAGGGCAAATTCCTGAAGTACAAACAAGGTCACACAATATTATACATTGTAAGCCAGCCAAACGGTCGATTCAAAGCAGTCAATTGTACATGACACCAAACTCTCGACATGAATTCAAGTCTTCAACCCAAACACATGCGGCAACGCGGCCCAAGCCTTCTTCCTCACCTCCGCATGCCCATACTCCCACTCCTTCACACAACTCTCGCAGAATCCATGGTGATCACCACAAATTT
>Ga0307513_10003522_pt1 | contig 21175 bp, 14 predicted proteins | sample 15_EM_MG_FD_202174 | JGI IMG/M metagenome (GOLD analysis project Ga0307513, IMG submission 202174) | Populus trichocarpa ectomycorrhiza microbial communities from riparian zone in the Pacific Northwest, United States - 15_EM | ecosystem: Host-associated > Plants > Roots > Unclassified | place...
TGAGCAATGAACTCATGGTGTCTTTTGGACACAGGAACAAACGCGCGGCGGCCAGAGGGAATGGTGGAATCCGGGGCGAAGCCAGAACCAGCACCAGGACGGGACCAGGGGGGAACAAAGGGGGGTGGGGACGAAACCTGAGTGATCCGATCCTCAGGGCGGATGTCACCTGCAGGAGGTGCATAGTCCTCGTCCGACGATCGGTCCAATCGGAAGTTGTCGTAAAGCTTCCGTTCACCAGAGGAAAGTCGCTCAACAGGGGAGGGAAGACGCCGTTGGCTATCGTCAACCTCAACCACAGAAGGAACGTACAGGGGGTCCTGGGATCGGTCCTCGTCAATGGACGGCCAGGATGCAGAGGGGACCATGGGGTCAGACGCCATAGTCGAATGAAAATCCGAGCTCACCAATCGGGAGCTGGACGGGGCGAAGGACTGGGAGGAGCCCTCGGGGGAATGAAAACGGGCGTAAAAACCCAAAGTAGAGGTGCGGTCGACGTGACAACGCGCAGAGGAGGTGTCACCAGCAATGCAACAGCCGCGAGCAGCCATGATACCAGTGCAAACAGACTCAACTGAGTCAAACGAACGAAGGTCGAGGTGAGCAACAATGGCTCGAACCTCAGAAGTAAAGAAAAGGGACTCATTTTGACATCCCGAAACATGCTCAAAGTGAAGACCTTGGTAGGCCCCACCAGGCGCAGCATAAGACAACTTGACAGCCGGGATAAGACCACGGCCATCAGAGGTATTCATCCTGTCCAGGACAATCTGGGTGCCCGGAGCAGGGGAAGGGGAATGATGAGGGGGAGCAGAATCACCCATCATGAGAGTTCACCTGTAGCAAAAGGCCAGGCGAGCCACCAAAGAAAAATTCACCGGTAATAAAAGCCCGGCGAGCCACTAAAAGGTACTGCCCGAAGGCCAAACGCTCCGACCGCCCGAAGGCAAAATTCCCACCAGGAGCCCGAAGGCAAAAGAGCGCGACCGTCAACGAAGTGTGTTCACGATAATAAAGCGTGGTGTTGAGGGAGGCGAAACCGTGGATTCTTATTGGTTGCAACAAGAAGACAGGAAAATAGAGGGGAAGAAGCGCGGGCAAAAGGTATGATGATACCTCTGATTTTGTATGAGTGTCCCATACAAAAGGTACATTGCAGCCAGGTCCAATGACAATCCTAAGCTCTCAACCCTGGCGGGAGAATGGGAAAATTCTCATAATATTTACCTAGGAAGTCTTAACAATTGCCTGCACTATAGCTTAGTTTCATTAAATCTATGTAGCATTGGGATAGGTTATCAGTGTCCAAAATCAGCCATTTGGTGTAAACGGGGGGGGGGCGCTATGGTTCCGGAAGACTAGACTCTACACCAATTTTCCGACAAAAGTTGTGACAATTTTTCCTGTAACGCCAAGTGTAACGCTATTATATTTGTCATCCTTCTATGTGTATTCCAGTGCTTTAGACTATAAGTTTATTCAATATGATATTTAATATAATAAGTAATCCCAACTTAATATATTAAAACAGGATAAAAGATAATATCATAGATAAAATAAGAGGTTAAAATCTGAGACTTAGTACTTAGGACATAGGATAGGTGTCTACAAGGGTGTTACACTTGGCGTTACCAGCAAAATTGTCACATTTTTTGTCGGACAATTGGTATCGAGTCTAGTCTTCCGGAACCATACCAATTTTGTCGCCAAGATCGTACTTTATCAGAGTTGGAAAAAACTAGTTATGTCTGAATTTTATTTTATATTATTATACACATCTCTACTCCTCCCTTTCTCCTTCGGCCCTCAGACCGCCTACTACTACCTCAGGCTCTACCTACGACTTCACCCTGCCCTTCTCCTCTCTTCTTCTCAATACTCCATTATAGCCTAGTTATGCCGGCGGCCCATGCTAACCCCCCCCCCCCCCAAAAAAAAAAAAAACCATTCCGCATCTACCGCCAATCGGCCCCATGGTACGAATCAGCGGCTGCTGGTACCGTGTACCCTCCACTTGTTAGCTACGTTATTCTCTGCTCGCCTAGGATACCGGCTCAAGGTAGTGTGGAATTAGGTGAATGAAAACTTGGCTAGGTTTGCCTGGCTTACCTCCGGAGATTGGGATTCGAGTACTAGTGTTCGAGCACAAACATTAACTTGCTATTATGCTATGTTATGTTATAATAGGGCGCTTGCAGCGCGGCTGGGAAACGAGGTATTATTATATCGTTGATTGGTTTGGTTGGAAGGCTCGTTTTACTGGCTATGGCGTTTGCTATGATAGTCCATTTGCTTGCTTGGGTAAATCTGCAGTGGGCATGTGAAGGTGTGAATGTCTACCGGCAGCTAGTCCCCGGGAGCCGGTTCAGTGTTCGGGATATGCTGTGTTCTACAAGTATAATACCGTTCTCTAGTAGCCCTGTCCGCAAGGCTCCCCTATCCTTCAGGAAATTCTGCTAGCCCTTGGGAGTGTTTTCCGGCGACCTCTTTCCACTGTCTAGTAAGAAGTCGCTACGGGGATTCACAACACCTAGAGGAATATCCGGAAATGATTACCCGAAAGGCTCTTGCTGTTCAATTGTTGTTGTTAATGGGTGCTGTGCTTGAGGTGCTGGGAAGGATATGAAGGCTTTACGGATGCGGCTGAGCACACGGCACTCTAACCCAATGTGCCGGTAATCATCCACGGAGCGGGAGAGTTACGAATGGTGAGGGGAATGTTCGACGGTGGTGCTTTTTGAACTGGAGTGGAATGAAATGTAATTTTCCGGATTAACAAAGCTACCGGTAACTAACTATAAGGAACCCGACATGACAACCTTCGGGACTACATTTTTCTATTATGGACATGCGGGCATGCCCGCAACCCCGGCGGCAGCGCTGGCGGGAAAATTAAATGCCATATTACACGGGAACAAGGGAAAAAAGGCTCAGGGATGAAAAAAGAATACTTCTGAGAACCGCTCTGGAGAAGAAGGCAAACAAGATGCTAAATGGGAAAAGGCGTGAGAAAGAAGTTGGAAAACAAGATATTTTTTCTTAAAACGAGGAAAGTTAGACATAACGGGAGTTTCAGAGAAGTATGAAACTATTAAAAGAAAAAGCAGCACGAGAAACTCATCTGATTTGCAGGGGAAGTGTATGAGTTTAATCGTACAGCTCCTCAACATCCATATCATCCCCGCCCGTGCCCAGGGCATCGCCCTCCTCGACATAGTCCATGTCCTCGTCGTCTTCGATATCGCTATCGTGATTCGGCACGATGACAATCCGATGTCCAGTCTGGTCCATAGTAATATGTGCCTCTTCCCCGTCTCTGATAGCACCTCTGAGCAACAAGACGGCAAGTCTGTTGAGGACCTCCTTCTCAATGACTCTGTTCAATGGGCGGGCGCCATAATTGGGAGAGTACCCGGCTTCGCCCAGATAGTCCCTTGCCTTACCGTCAACAACGATCGTGACATTGCGGTTGTTGCTTTGCAGACGCTTCTGGATATCAATCAGCCTGAGGTCGACAATCCTGCGGATCTCCCTCTTCGCTAGGCGGTTGAATATGACGACGCTGGAGATACGATTGAGGAACTCGGGGAGGAAGTGCTGCCTAATTGCTTCGTTCACGAGTTCCTTCGTCGTTGGGTCGATCTTGCCATCTGTTGAATGGGAACGAGAGGTAATGTAGTGGGATCCGAGGTTGCTCGTCATGATGATTACAGTGTTTTTGCCATCCACAATCCTGCCAGTGGAATCTGTGATGCGCCCATCATCCAGGAGTTGTAGAAGTACGGTGAGGACCTCCTTTGCTGCCTTCTCAATTTCGTCAAAGAGGAGGATAGAGAACGGGCGTCGGCGAAGAGCTTCGGTGAGTTGACCACCAGCATCGTGTCCAATGTACCCAGGCGGGGCACCGATAAGTCTGGACACACTATGCTTCTCCATATACTCGGACATATCAAAGCGGATCATACTCTTGGGGTCATCGAACAAAAACTCGGCCAAACTTTTCGTCAGCAAGGTTTTACCAGTTCCAGAAGGTCCACAGAACAAAAAACTCGCGATCGGTTGGTTGGGGTTGCTGAGGCCGCTTCGGCTCAACCGAATGGCGTTGGCTACCGCTCTAACAGCCTCCCGTTGTCCAATGACTTGCTTCGACAGGTACTTCTCCATGTTCAACAACTTCTCCTTCTCGGTGGTCTTCAGTCTTGTCACCGGGATGCCAGTCCATTTGGCCACAATCTCGTTAATTTGTTCGGGGCCAACCAGATCGGTCAACATGGGGTTGTTCTCGCCGGTGCCATTGGCAAACGAAATGGCAGCATCTTGCTCGGCTTCTAGCTTCTCGGCTTCAAGCTTCGCGATATATTTCTTGAGTTCGGGCATAGCGTAATACTTCAAGTCAGAGGCTATATCGATGTTTCCAACACGCTCAGCCTGCTCGCACTTCGCAGTGAGAGTATCAAGCTTCTTCTTCGCTTCCTGAAGGTCTGTCGACCGGCGCTTTTCAGACTCGTACTTTTCCCGCAGGGGCTTAAGCTCCTCCTCGACATTCGCTGCTTCTCTCTTCGCATCGTTAAGCCTTGCCCTAGAAGCCTCATCTTTTTCACGCTCAAGAGCATGAATTTCAATCAAGAGTTGTCTATGGCGGCGTTCGAGAGTGTCGACAATTTCGGGAGCCGATTCTCGGGTGACACGGACTGCAGATGCAGCCTCGTCGATCAAGTCGATAGCGGAATCGGGAAGACGGCGTGCGGTGATGTACCGAGATGCAAGAGTGGCAGCAGCAACGATGGCTCCATCGCTAATCGTCACACCGTGATGCACCTCATAACGCTCTTTGAGGCCTCGAAGAATAGAAATAGTTTCGGGAACACTCGGCTCCGGGCACAAAACCTGCTGAAATCTGCGCTCAAAAGCGGCGTCCTTTTCGATGTATTTTCTATACTCTCCTAGAGTTGTGGCGCCGATACAATGGAGTTGACCTCTAGCGAGCGCAGGCTTGAGCAGATTTGCAGCATCCTACAGAGGAAATTAGCTTATGTACGACCACGTATCGGGTGACAGCAACTCACCATTCCGCCTTCCCCAGAACTTCCGGCTCCCATCAGTAGATGGATCTCATCTATAAAGAGCACAATCATCTGTTTAGAATCCTCAATTTCCTTCAACACCGCCTTCATGCGGTCCTCAAATTCTCCACGATATTTGGTTCCCGCAACGAGGGCCCCAACATCGAGAGAGAGCAGCTTGCAGCTAAAAGAAAAGTCAGAACTATTCTCTAAAATAGGGAATTGTGTAGATTATTACTTACCTAGCCAAATTCGCAGGAACATCGGCATTGATTATTCTGGTTGATAACCCTTCCACAACACTGGTCTTACCAACTCCAGGCTCACCAATAAGAACTGGATTGTTCTTGGTTCGTCTAGACAAGATCCGAACAACACGAAGAATCTCTTGTTCTCTTCCAATGACCGGATCCAATTTTCCATCTCTGGCCCGCTGGGTGAGATCAATGCAGTATTTCGAAAGAGTTTCGCTCTCCACACCCTCCTCATTCTGCGAATCCACTCTCTTGGTCCCACGCAGAGATTGGACGGCATCATCAAGCAAGGAAACCTTTGGAATACCAGCCTCCACCAATAGTTTTTGAATTCCAGAGTCCTGGGCCGCCGCCGATATCAGGTGGTCTTGCGCAATGTAGGAGTCGCGCTGGGTTTTTTGTAATTTCTGAGCTTCACGAAGGATTTTGGCGAAGGATGGTGAGCCCGAGACTTGATCTGGTGGTGGATCTTGCGAAGGCATCCGTACCAGGGCCTTCTTAACCGCTCGTTCGAATGTCTGAAAATCTCCATTTGCTTTCTCGATAACCTGGCGTAGTAATGAGGGCGACGACGACGAAGCTGGTGCCGCTCCCGCGGTTGCTGTGCCACTTTCGACTTGCGGTCCGCTCATCAAGGCAAAGACAAGATGTATAGGAGTGACCTATGAAATGCAACCATCAGTGTCGGTAAACTATGCTTCCAATTTGGTGTTCTACTAAATGGCGTAAAATCAGGATAAAACATACCTGTGGATGTGCATATTGGGATGCACAATCCTGCGCGTCTGATAAGGCTTGGTTAGCCTTGTCGGTCAATTGTAAATTTGACATTATTGGTTTATGTTCGTATGGTTTATGTTCGTATAGTTAGAGAATCTTTTAATTTGGGGAGTGGGCCGTAATATTGCTTAAAGAATTTAATGGTAATTAATGAAACAGACTCGGGATTCAGGGAGGGTCTTCGAGTGAAGAGTTTATACAGCGTGAGGAGGAGGGGAAGAAGGTCAACGGTTTTCCCAGAGGCTGCTAGATGACTGCAGAACTTACAGGAAGCTTCCGAGGAGATTGTCTTGGCGCTTTTCTATTTTTTTCTTTGGTTCAAGTGGTTCTTGTTTTGGCGCAAAAAAGTTCCTGTTTTAGAAATAATTGGTTTTGTTGATGTCATTAATTGCAAAAAAAAGAATTCCTTGGCTTAATATCGCGCGCTTATGGTAAGAAGGACGTCATAGTGAAAAGCCTTTCCGCCACTGAGGTGCAGCCGTCAACCAATACCATCATCCGACAATCCATAATAGCCCACAAGTCAATGATGGACCAAAGTTTTAATTGATTGGTATCAACCTTACTTTCCCTACTTATCCCTTCGTCTGTACGAGTATTTGTCGCTTTTTAGTTGCCTATCATATTCCGAGATTAGGAATAGTTCAAGTGTCGCAACGGCGGAGATGTTTTCTACTCGTCAGGTCACAGCAAGAGCTCGTTGACCATACTACCTTTGGTAAAGATCTGAGGCTAACCTATGCCATTAGCCACGCTAAAAAGCTGCGAAATCTGCACACAGATTAGGGGATGGTAGTGGTGCACGGGATGCGAGAACAAGGGATTACCGGTAGGACCCAAGGCTACGGTTAGATTGCCATAATATCGTACTATACTAGTACGATGTTATGCGAGCACTCATGACTTCACTATTGACTAAGCGGGAAACAGTCTAAGCAGACAACATACCCTACTCATTCTAGCTACTGCCAGTTAACCAACATTTGACAGAATTTCACCCCATAGACTAATTGCAGCTGCAAACTAGGGATTGGCCGGCAAAAGGAAGGGTGACCCCCGATGTTTGTCCAAAAAAGTCTGTCTAGAAGTCATGAACAAACCAGAGCTAATGAGATGGAATGAGAAGAAGTGAATAAGTCACGCGGGACAAACAAACAAACAAAAAGGGGTATTGAATGATACTAGGTTTTAACATTTTCTAGAAAAGACAACTAATTAAGATGCCACGGGTAATGACAGGAGGGAAACACAAAAGAGAGAACGGGAAAAAAGGAAAAAAAAAGAAATGCAATATACAAATATCAAAAACCAAACACCACTATGCAACTACCCCATGCTATCGCGTTAATACATTATCACAAGGTCTTGGTGACCTCTTTTATTTAACAGGAACCTTGGCAGCCTTCGCCTTGAAGGCCTCCAACGTATTGCCATATGCGGGAGGATTGATAGCAAACACCATGCCAGCCTGGCAATGGGGCTTACCATTCCCTGGCTGAGCACAATAGAACCACTTAGGCTTGTTATCACCGACGTTAATAGTGAAGAGTTGAGCACCGGGGATATTGTCCTTGTTGGGGCGGAAGCCAGAATCGATTCCCCCGTTCGGGACACAAGGAGCATCGAAGGACGATTCAGTGACAGTGTGGTTTGCAGCGAGGATATCGAATCGGATGACATCTCCAACATTGGCCTTGACGTATTCAGGATCATACTTGAGAACTGGCACATTGCCTGCCAGGCCTCCGACTTTGACGGAGTGGGTTACGGCAGGGCCGGTAGCGGTAGGGACTCCGGTAGTGTCTGAAGCACTAGTGGTGGTAGGCGAGGGGGCCCCACTGACCGGGACGGCAGCTGCCAATTTCTTGAAGGCTTCTAAGGTTTTGTCGCCAGTCTTGGGGGCATTGATGGCGAAAACCATACCGGCTTGACAATGGGGCTTTCCGTTACCGGGTTGAGCGCAGTAGAACCATCTTGGCTTGTCATCGGTGACGGTAACGGGGAAGGTCTCCTTTCCGGGGGTGTTATCCTTGTTGGGACGGAATCCGGAATCAATACCTCCAGATTTTGGTACGCAAGGGGCATCGAAGGTAGACTCGGTGACGGTATGGTTATTGGCGAGAATGTCGAACAAGACAACATCTCCAACCTTGACATCGGCGACATACTCTGGATTGTACTTGAGAATTGGTGTAGTTCCATCGAGGCCGCCAACCTTGACGGTCTGGGTCGCAGCAGCACCGCCAGTTGGACTAGGATATCCGCCAGTCGTGCTAGATGGAGGGCTGACAGGAACAGCGGCAGCGAGCTTCTTGAACGCTTCGAGGGTCTTGTCGCCAGTCTTGGGGGCATTTATAGCGAAAACCATACCGGCTTGACAATGGGGCTTTCCGTTACCAGGCTGAGCGCAGTAGAACCATCTTGGCTTGTCATCGGTGACAGTAACGGGGAAGGTCTCCTTTCCGGGGGTGTTATCCTTGTTGGGACGGAATCCGGAATCAATACCTCCAGATTTTGGTACGCAAGGGGCATCGAAGGTGGATTCGGTGACGGTATGGTTATTGGCGAGAATGTCGAACAAGACAACATCTCCAACCTTGACATCGGCGACATACTCTGGGTTGTACTTGAGAATGGGGGTAGTTCCATCGAGACCTCCAACCTTAACAGTTTGAGTTTTTGCCGCATAACCAACGGGAACTGTGGTGGATGGTGGAAGGTAGTTTGAGACATAAGGAGGAGTAGCGGTAATAGGCTTGATCTCAGTGATGGTTCTTCCATCGATAACCTTCCAAACTTGCTCGGAGTAGGTGATGATGTCAATATTAATATAGACAATGACCTCCACGTTCTTGGTGCAACTACCGCAAATTGCCTCTTTATAAGGGTAGATATATGCAGTTGCAAGGGGAACCTCATACTAAGTAATCAAGGACCTATCAGCACCGAAACCAAATGGGAAAGGACCAAATCAAGACTTACGGTAATCCATGTGGGCTCGTAAACAGTCCATACTTTGGTCTGATGCGGTGGCGTATAAACGCCAGGTTTGTCGCAGTGGTACGAGGTGGTTTTTGTGCTCTTATATAAATCCGTCACCTTCTGGTTATCGGCGGTGATAGTGGCTGTTGGTCCGTCTCCCCCAGCATAATATGTAGTGATGGCCGCCGCAGAGGCACACTGTAGTAATGCCGCAGCCGCTGCTGCAACAAATCCTGAGCACCGCATGTTTATAGGATGTTATCAAGGTATATTAAGGAAGCTGTCGCAGGATTCTTCCCCCCAAGATATCGTTCTTCTTCGAGGGAACGGGGGTAGATATATGAGCAAAGGGAGTTGGTCGTGATAAAGAAAGGAAGTAAGAGAAACGTAAAATGATCTAAGGGGAAAAAGAGGAAATGATTTACTCGTGAGAGTAGATAGCGAGGAGTGAAGAGGGATCAGAGGGTGGTGAAAGGAAGGCAGATATTGAGGGCGTCGCCGCCATTATTTATTCACTTCATAATCCGTATCTACACGTAGAGCCAAGGGCAATAATAGTAATAAGAAATCTAGACAATACACTGCTTACTCTGTTCAGAACACACTCTTGCGCCTCCAGTCACTCCGTCACCAGGCAGGCGGTAAGCCTACCAAGGTGAGCTCAGAATAATCCACACATCTCAGGTTGCCGAGGAACAGTGTTAACCAGCCAGCCTATGCCAAACAACAGCATCGTCACCAGGTAACCAGCGTCACACGACATCTCGCCTATGTTCGTGCGCGGTACAAGCACCCCTGTGTGTGTGAGCCTGTGTGCGGCGCAAAATAGAAGCATCCAAAGAGGGATCACGAATATTCTTCGCCGAGACAGGAGGACGGACTGCCGGCAAGGTCAATCATAGGGATTAATTGTTTTTTCTTTTCTTTTCTTTTTTCTTTTCTTCGATCGTGGCTGAGGAACGCACACAGGCGCACCTCTTTTCCAAAACGTTAAATTAGGTGCAATCTGATTCCTATTCAGGCTAGCGCCCGTTGTCTCACCTTACTGACGGAAGTGATAAATTTAGAAGTGCAGGGGTTCTGCTTCCAAAGCTTATCTCGTCGGTCCTGATTAAGCACGGCCCAAGAATGACCCACGATACGAGTCAGCGGGAAACGGCAAATTGGACAGCGCTGGAGTGCAGGTGGGTTTCCTTATTAATTTTCACTTTATTTTGTTTTTCTCTCCCGCCTGACAGAGACAGAATTTCAACGTGCTGTCTTAAATAAAGCCCTCAAGTGGATTGCTGCACCTCTGGCGGGGCGCAAAGTCTTGAGATCCGGACGGGGCTACGGTATCGCAACGGTATCCATAACTTTTTTACTGGAGGAAAGAAGACTACTGTAGTATTAAATTTTCATATTGGGAAATTCATCTGCAGAGAGACGGCAATGCCAAGGCTGCGATAGTAGATGGAATTATATCTCGTATATATGCTGACTTACTTGGCTGCGCTTGATTGGGAGCTCATAAGCTATTTACGATTACAAAATCCCCATCTCCCGCCTCCACCTTACTGTGCGTGATGCAGGATGAAAAAAACCCAGTTATTCTTTTAGGGGACCACATGTCAGACATCTCTGGTGCTAAAATTTGATGAGTGTGTTCTTGTCACGCTTTGGCCACTGAAAAAGCACAAATGCCAATTGTCTGGGACCTAATCAAGCAACGCCGTTATTAATATCATATACGCTCGTAATCGAATAATGTCTATCAACACGGCTGCTATTACATACCGCCAGAGCTCAACTTTCTTTCCTGCTCAGGCATCAGCATGATGCAGCAGTGGTCACCCCCACAAACGGCGCCCAATTCCGAGTGTAGGTACCGTACAAGCACCGTAAAAACTTTTGAAACCCGCCATTAGATTATCAGTCATGATTGGCGCGTTAGCCCGGGATAGGTTTAGCCCGATAAGTTAATGCAATTGCGAATACAGGTTAGTTAGCGAGATCCAAGCTGTCCAGTGGGCCGGTCTTCTACTGTGTTGGGAAAATACTAATCCCCCTCCGGATGTCTTGACTCAGGATCCGAAGGTCGGATAGTTGCCTGAAATGGCGGATTTCAAGAGTTCTTACGGTACCGTACTTTAGGTAGTATCCCCGGCCCTATGGGGCTTACTGCGGTAGGTTTGCAGGGCCAACATGCAAGACGGGAAGTCGGAGGATGAATAAGAGAGTAATCTGCAGGAGGGTGTGGGAAGAAGCTTGGACCTTTCACCACGCTTTTGGGGGTGGTGGTACCACCATGTTACAAATCATGGTCTACTCGCGGTGTCGGAGCGTTTTTAAAAAAAGACTGCTATTGCATACCACCAAAATTCGGACTTTTTGCTTGGATTTGGGCGGTATGCAATAGCAGCCCTTTTTAAAAACGCTTCGACATTGCGAGTACATACAGTATGTGCTGGGTGCAGCGTCAGCACTGGGGATCACTGAGCTTGCAAAGGTGCAGTGCCGTACTGGTAGACTCATTTCGCCCCCATTCCTCACTAGAACCCATATTGTAATCCTGAATCCCCGCCAAAAAAAACCCTCTTATCAAGTCAGAAAAGCCAACCACGTATCCTACTATACTCCTAGTACCGCACTGAGGCCCCCCGACATAATCCCCTTTCCTTCACAAGTACTTCTAAGCGAAATCCAGCTAGCTACCAAATGAGGATCCAGTATTATTAGCAGGGCCCTCATTTTGGAAGAAGGGGCATTCTCTTCCCTCCTTCCCAGAACCCAGTCAGGTAAGCAGGCAGACATGCAACCAGGGTGTCGGGGCGATGATCGCCACCCCTTGTCCTTCCTCGAGGAGAGGCCCTCCCTATCGACGATCGGAGTAACCTGGATAAGCTTCGGCGTGCCTCACTCGCTTAAGATATCTATCGAATCATAGTATCGGTTGCAGAAACACAAGTTTCATGTGCGACGTTAAGGCGAACGCCGCGCTTAGAGCCGAATTTGTTTCTCCCCCATCTTACCATGGCGGCTGCCCGGTTCAAAAACAGTTTACTGTTAGGTGGTGGAGCCACTTTACCACGCGGCGACGCTTATTTAGCTATTTAAGAGTTAGTATACTCGAGCAGGAGTGGGGCTGTGAGGTTGTGGCTAGGGCGGGATTCGTTTGGGACATAAGGTCTTCCACGCCATAACGAGCCATCTGCAAGTTCAGGAAATGTGATTGACTGAACCTCAGTCAGGATTTAAATAGTGGCTAGCAGACTATTTGGGTGGATGGCTCGCTATGGCGTGGAAGGCGTTAGTTTAGACGCTCGCGCTTAACTGAAGGTGAGGCTAATAGCGGTAGTATGGGGTTTGTGATACGGCAGGTTTTCTATCCCCTTACTTCCTTCATGGCACTGATACCATAAAGAGAGGGCTGCCATATTCCTGGACGTGGATAGCCACAGTGTCCACGTATACACTGTCAAAGGTAAGTTTGTCCAGCTTCCTCTGGTTGGCTCGGGGTCTTCTCGGCCACTGAGACAACGGTGGCCGCCCCAGCCACTGCGCCAAGAGTTCGCCGACTGAGGATATGCCCACCCCCCACCGTAAGTACGTACCATACCGTAATATACGGAAACTCCCAACCCCGGTCCCGAGAGACAATTCTTGTCCACCGCATCACTCGATAGACCTACCTACCCATACCGGTATCCATCCTTCCCTTCCCTTCCCTCTAGCCCACTGTCACCTTCCAACCAATCAACACTCTCAAAATAAATGAGTGTGACATACCGTTACCCGAGTACGTGACAAGAGCATCTACATATTATTATCATATCATACTGTATACTAATCCACCGATGTGGACCTCTCTATATTTGCTTCCACAGCTAGGACCCCACACCTCCCCAAAATGTGAGGAAGAAAAAAAAAACTCACCCCAAGTCCGACCCTATCTTTAGCTCACCGATATAATAATCTTATGATACCATGGTTTTCGCTTCTCTTCCTTTTTTCTCTCCCCTCGAGGGTCACCTACTCTTGTACTCAAACCCCGCTTTAGGGGGAATTCTGGATAGGGCTAGGGGAAGTACGGGTGGTAGTTGATTCACTTTAGGTCCTGGAGATATTTACCGCATCTGCCTATTGACCTTGTTTATGATAAGTGGGTGGTGGTAGCAGCTACCGAATTCCCTGCCAATAAGCTGTGTCATTTCGGAGAGGGAAAGGATATTTGGTTGGATCACGGTACGGTAGCTAGCTATTTGGTAAATGTATCACGGTTTTATTATTATAGTGTTCACAGTGCGTAGTCGGAGGTTTGGTACCTGTCACCTCTTATTTTGAGGGAGTGGGGTAGGGTAGATATTGAGCGTCTTCCTCTTGACTTTTGACAAATCTTCTGGGTTTCTGCTAGCATATTTCGTCACTAAAAAACTACTATTGTTGGAAGCCGTGCGAATAAACATTGCAACCGAGTGTTTAGAAATTATTAATTAAGGTTATATCAGTGGGAAGGCCAAATTGTGCTTGTGGACATACACCTAGGGGAAGTCACCCATTTGTTTGTACGCATGCAAAGTCTATTCTTATCATTTCCTGCTCTTTTTGCGAAACCAAGGAGCCAAGTTCTATCTATATCTATATCTCTTCTCGTATTGAATTCTTTCTTTCCTGGACTGGTGGGGTGGAGTGCTGGAATGCCTGCCTATCTTGAAAAACCCCAATCGCGAACACTAATGTATCCCTGATCCCAAGGCACCTGAAAAAACAAGAGATACGTATTGACAAAAGTACCGCATAGAAGACGGCTATTCCTGCAGCCGATTCTCTTGATCGGCCCACAATCTTGGCCAATACCCAGTCGGGTGGGTGCTCAATCCAGGGCATCGTGTACCCCGCAGATGACACGCAGTCAGAGAAAACCGAGTGGTATGATACCAAAAACATCCAAATCCAGCCACCTGTGGGTCACCACTCTCCATGGAAGCGGAGTGGCAGATTGTCGGATTATCACTATCATACCACCCTAAATTAGCTCTATGGAGCACATTTTGCGAATGGGCAACACAGAGTGGACGGCATCATGTCTTAAGACTCTGAAGAGACGAACCACTGCTTCCCAAAACCACGCTCAACCCCGCTATCCTCGGGTAATCTCTCTTAGTCGCTGGCGCTCTAATAAGAGCATAAACTTATCTTGGCCACTCCCAACAGAAGCGCTTATTTAGTGCTTAGTCCGTCGAACTCTTGGCACAGCGGGTGGAGCAAACACTGTTATCCGAGTGGTCGAAAGGCCCTTGAGCCAACCGGAGGGAGTCCGACAAACTTACTCTTCATGCCCGGTACAGAAGGGAGCCATTAAAGCTTATCCGAGCTCTAATCCCCCACCTTAGGGTTGGCTTATTCGAATTTACTCGCAAGCCGAGTCTTCGCATATCGGGCAATGGTAGTAAGCTTCAGCTTAAAATTTGGCCGCCTAGGTTACCTTAGCAATATGTCCCTATGGTTGGTTCGACCCTGTGTAAGATTCCCAGTCTTTCTGTGCCTTACAGCTGGCGAGATCTACCCTGTTGTCGTGGTGCTTGTAGGTTGGGGGTAGAAATTTGATGGATGACCGTAGCTGCAGAGTTTCCGGGAAGGCCGTGGAGATGGTTGGCCAGGAGCGGGAACGAGCTATGTCCTGAGTAAGGACGGAGTCGGTGCTATTATGATACATCAAAAATTAGATAGAGAGCAGGGTAGAGGGCCGACAAGTGTTGGATGTATTATGGTTAGCTTGAGACTAATAGGTAGATCATTTATAGTAAAATCGGAACGTGGAAAGAGTATTTCCACCTGTTCCAACTATACTTAGAACCCCGTCCTCAAAACCCACAGACCTGGGTACCGTATTTCCACGATTTTCTAGTCAGATTCTAGATATGCATCATAATGAGTCACTCGTTGTCCTATGCACTATGAAGACCCGAGGGAGGTAACTGATTTTCGATGAACTCTAATCTGGGTATACTGTGGTACGAGTTTATTGGCTGCTAGGCCCCAATTGATAGCTTTCATGAAATGGATTCGTCAGCGCACCCCGCGCGTCCTCCCAGCATTGTTGTCACCACAACACCGGGCCAGGAGGGGTCTGCAAACTCAACCCACTTCCATGCCCCCGTGCTTGCAAAGGTACAATAAACACGTCGCTGCTCAAAATAGATCGCACAAACATCTGATCTCCTCAGATCAGTAAGTAGCAGCCACCAGAGCAGCCATGGAGACCTGCTTGAGGTTCTAAATCGCTGGTTCGCATTCAGCGCCATGTCCAGACAGGTCCGGGCAGTAACAGCACCTCACGATGCCAGCTCCTGTCCTCGCATCCACAAACCCTCACTCTTCACACCCAAGCTACTCAGGCGGCCCTAAGCTGAGCTAAAAAAAAGCTGACCAGTGCCCCCGTTCTCGTTTTTCTTTATGTCCACTAGAAGGAGCCAGGTGATCTCCTGAAGAGCAAGTACGTGACAGCAAATCCCCCTCCACTTTATTTTAGTCTCAACTAATTCGCTAAAGTGGTCATGCTCCAGGAGTATGATTTTCCAGATCTATAATATCTAAAATACACCTACATTGTTTTGATGTACTTCGTGGCACCCTCCTATACCTTCTGGCAGTTTTCTGGCGCTTATGGATGCAGCTGCTATCGTATATGAGGCCGATCGAGGCCTCAATATTTTGCTGTTATACAATAACGATTGCATTCATAAGCGTCAGACAGTTACAATTAATTTGTACGAATGATTCTCTGATGCTGCTCCGATGGTACTGATATTCTACACCAATGAGCTCAACATCGAACTTGCATCCCTTGCTCAAGTGGTTCTCCAGGTAACGCCTCACAGGGGCAGGCACTGCTAACTATCATACTTGGGAATAGACTATCGCGTGATTCCTCAGATTCCAAAGGGTTCAAAATAAATCTACTAAAACAAAATACACCTAAAACCTGGATCCCATATGACTTCGGGGTCGGGCGTGGCTTAACCCCGGCCTAGGTGGCCTTAATAGAAACCATAGTGACCCCACGTGTAATGAAGGATCGCCTATCGGATAGGTTGCACTATCAATTGATAAGCCTAGGCTTTAGGGTTATCCAATATCCCGCCTAGGCGACCAGTGGTGCTATGTGTCGGAGGGTAACCAGTAGATGGCACAGCGATCAAAAGCTCGGGATGGAATAGGGCTGGATTGTAGGAAAGGTATTCATATGTATGATCAGAAGCTTCGTTCACTCGTCGCTATCCAAACTAACTAGTCAAAAATGAGTACATATAAGGCCCTGTTCTGCGTGTCATATATTAAAATAAAATTTGCAAATGGCATAATTATATTCTAAAATAAATATATAGCATATTATTTCAGAAATATAAGGGTCCACTTGCATCATCAGATTCTAGAAATAAATATAATAATATACAGAATACAAAACTTGTACCCTACCCCACCTGATGTAAACCTAGGTTTATAAACCCAAAACAGAGTCACATTAGTGCCTTTTAAAATAATCAGGGTCAGAGCCACTCTAAATTCTGATAAGGTCTTTTAAAAAAAGGAAATTTTTAATTTAGCAAATATTGATAAAGTATCATGTTAATTATTTATAATAATAGTATATCAAAAATCAATCATAAAAATTTAATTATTAAAATTTACACTATCAAAAGTTATTACTTTGTAGCCCTTAGGCCCAATAATTTATTCTCATATATATGCCATGATAAAAAAAACAGAATATATTATATATATAATATTATATAATAATATTATATTGTGATACTTTTGCATGCGGTGGACGCGCACCCATATAAAAAGTTTTGGTTACCATAATTTATGCCATAAAAAAAAAGTCACTTTTATGCTATAAAAATAGCGCGCAGAACAGGGCCTAATATTATATCACGAAATATAAGGGAATCAGCTTGATAGCTACATCACTTCCCACACCTGCAGATTTCTCTCCATGTATGCCCCATTTGCCTGCTGTCTCCCGTAATCATAAAGGAAAGACATGACCATACCGGTAGAACGGTCTGTGAATCACCCTAGCTCTAACTCCAGAACAAATGCAACCGATACAGACATTCTGTGCACTTCCATTGCCAACCACAGCACACTCTCCGCTTCACGCAACCCTCACATCTATGCTTATTCGTCAGCTCTAACAACCATCCGCTTCCTTTAACTCTAACACCATGATACCTAGCCACTTGGGATAATTGCCTCCATGCCGGCTTTCTGATACCAAATCCCATCAAGGCAGAGGTCTAGAGATGAAGTGCGGCATCAAAGAGTGGAAGGGAGATGCCCCTGTTGAAACACTAACCTCTCCAGAAAACCTTTCCGAAAACACCACCCAACTATAACCCGAGCTACGACGGCAACCCTAAGGGAGATCAACTCCCAGATGGCTAGCCCCTCACTTGGGTTCCGAACCTGATATAGAGTTGCTGTGCCAAGCACGGGCTGTCCCTCACAAACTCACTCCTAGCGGTGAAGGATTATCACTCGCAATCATTGGAAGGCCATTAAAGCTAAGGCTGACAAATAAATCATTGTAGTAAGGCGGCCGATGGTCTCCTTCTACGCACCCAACACGCCTCCGGTTGAACACTAGCTGACTCTTGGGGTCCAGGGAACTCCCTGTGGTCACCGGAACAAGGTCTGCTCCGTCCATCGACTCGAGATAAAGTGCTTGTGTTCTAAGCACAGTATTCCCAAACGAATGAATCTGGCATCGGAACCTCTTTCATCCCTTACGATAGCTAGACAAAGCTCCATAGTCATAGGTTAGTTAGTAGAGCAGCTCGCCACGCGTCCTTAGACGGTTTTAGTCTGCAATTCCTAAGCTCAGGGATTGTCAAGGTTGGCGGTATGCGGCATTGCCGGGCGCCGACCTCCAATACCGGTAGGGTAGACGCAGATGTTCGTTGCATCTACGGTCACACCGACAAAAAACTCCGGAGTGAGTTCCGTTCATGGTGCTAGAAGGATCGGTAAATATTGCGAATGTCTCCACAACCTGGGAGAGCTTGGGAAGGAGAGAAAAGGAAAAAAAGAATCCCATGTCTTAAATCCGCCCAAGGAGTTCCGCGGCCCAACCCGCTAACAAAAATGAGGCCGGAGCGGTCTTGATAGCGCAGCAATTATCCAAGGGTAACTCTTTCCCCACTTCTTTTTTTTTATTTTTTACTTTTCGCTCAAGCTCTTCCGATTATCAAGATTTTCGCAAATCGAAATCTAGCTATCACCATGCGTCCTCAATCCCTGCCTGCCTGCATTACGGTAGTACCGGGCTCAATATACCGGCGGCCCCCCCACATTCCGGTGCCCAGATATTCATCTACTGGTACCGCAGAGGTTCGGTACTTGGCTGATATTTCCCCCCGAGAAATTTCATGATCGCTTACACGACTCCTGAAAAATGCCTATCAGTGTTATATAAATTATCGTGTTATTATGTAGCGCCCAGAATAGAGGCGCTTAGGTGATGCTGTCCGCCATGAGCCTGATAGATTGCAGGAGTGGTAATTGATTGAGGCAGGTTCCCAAGACCCCATATTGAAATCAGGAATTATTGGGTGGCTGGTGGTTTTACGAAGTCAGTGGCCCCATGGCTCATGAGAAGTCACTCACTCAACCCGTGCCACAGGCTAGACCAAAATCTCTCAGAGCCAATCACTATCTTGACTTCATTCGGCACGAACAAGCGGGTGCTCCGAAGGGCGAGATCGAAGATCTTGTACCCCGTCGCCGGGGCAGCACCTTAACGTGGCTGAAACAGTCTTGAGCAAAGCTCCTGGCACTCCCGATACCGGTTTGCTATATGTGCGCTATTCTACTACGGTAGTACACCTGCCCTGAACGCCCGAGGTCCCACCGCGAAGATACGAGAATCCACCAGACCAGCGTAAGATTCTGAGGGTCTCCTCAGGCTGCGGGATACGTACCGTATTGCTTCAGAAAGAACCCCGTATGATTTAAAAGCAAGTTGGCAACTACCGGTGTGTGGCTTTTTCTTCCTCTTCTCTTTCCCCCGAGCCGCAGACTGTACCCTGTTCCTAGCAGGGGAATACAGCACTACGTACGAGTATTCGAAGTAGTTACACATGTTCTACTTAGCAATTCCATCTGCAAGGCGTTCTCCTATCACGCTTATACCGCACCGGCATGGGCACAACGTAGGCGAAAAGGTCCTTTACGCCGTGCAAGAGTTCATCCGGCGTACCCCACGATACAATACAGGGCACTTTCCCCTCCGGCCGGCATTTACCTCAAGCTGGCCCTGGACTCAATCTACAATAATAGAGTACCCTACGTTAGTGCATCCTCTCCGAAGCAAGCACGGTGCGCCATCAATACATCATCCGGAGGACCCATCCACCCTTTCATAAGATTTGGAATGATATGTTCCAGGGAAAAAGGTTCGGGCTTTCGGGCCAAGGTTTTTTTAAAACTTGGTCCAACTTTCCCCCTTCCTGCTCCTTCTCCCTGGGTGCATTTGTAATACGCAGAAGACAGGACTTGTCAGCCTCCCATCGAAACGTCTCCCAACCCCTCCAAAACCCTGGAAATGCATACCAGCAAAGTGCGGGATAAAGTCAATCGAAAAACCTAACCGAGGAAGGAAATCAACGGGGTGAGCAAGTGGAAAAAGAAAAAAGAAAAACGAAAGAAAAAATCCAAACCCAAAAACAACGGTCAGTGAGCCCAGCATGCATAGAGGGTCACTCGAACAAGGATCCTCCCTGATCCAAGCTCGCCCCACCGGAAAGGCTCCCATGTGCTTAAGCATGTTTTTAGTTTTTTTTAGCTAACCGAAGTCTAGACCGAGCTATCATCATACCGGCACTTGTCCCAAGCCATAAGCTCGAGCACCCGAAAACAGGGATTAAAGAAATACCAGTACAACCGCACCCCGCTGTTCCGGACAGCCAAAATCCAAAAGAATATCTCCGGTACAACGGATGATCCGGGACAATAGGTCAGGTTCTAAGCTCGTAGGAATTCATACGGGCAGCGAGGTATCCGGATTATCGAGATCCGGGACAGCGGGGCGTGAGTGTACTCGAGTACTGTACAGTACTCGTACTCTACTATCCCCATGGCCCAGAAACAAGTAGCTACTCTACAGTACCAGTGCTATCTACCGGCACAGTGCTGGTATTGTTGAAAATCCAGATTCTAAGCAACCATCCATTCAATCCAGGCTTGAGATGTTGTGTGTGTGTGTCCACTGAATAGATGACCAGCGGCCTTGATACTGCCTATGAATATTTGTAGAGATAAAGCTTCTGATGAGCGTGGGGATGCCTTTTTTTCCTCTTCGAATAACACGATTTTTTCTCTCATCCCGTCCTCCCGACTACCCAGTTGTCCCGCATGAAATTCCTAAAATCTAGCCATCCGGGATGGCGGGGTGCGGGGATGGATCTCCCCCCTGCCCCTCCTCAAATGCCGTTAGGATTTCCGATTATTAAACAAATGTTATCAGCGGTTCCTGCCGTAGTTCCATGGCGGCTCCCCTCTGTGATACTGGTGCAGCATCTCCATCCACCTATCCCCAACACACAAACCTCCTCCATCCATCCAGACACCCTTAGCGGAGGAATATCATACCCCCCCAAGAGTTGGGAAATGAAAAGGGAAAAAGACTCACCATCCCACTAACTGGTAGATGTATTCCTTTTTCTTTTCACTTACTAGTACTGTACTGTACAGTACAGTGCCGTACCCACTCCTCCTCCTTTCCTAGGAAAAATAGTAGTAAAGAGCACGGAAATTAAAAAGATTAAAAAAGAAAACAAAGATTATTATTTTTCCATAGTCTACCGCCCCGGTATCCTCCATCCAAGCCGGTAAGTTGGCAGTCTAATCAAGTGATGTAATTATAATTATAATTATATTATTATACCTGTAGCACTATAGTACCAGTATACTCGTCCCGAGCGGACAAGTGCTGTACAGTACTGTATCCGAAAAACAGGGATCCACAAGATATATTGCAAAGGATCGGATCAATGCGGGGGGGGGGGGGGGGGGGTTAGTTGGTCTACCATATCATATTACCGCAGAAAAAAC
>Ga0307513_10003523_pt1 | contig 21174 bp, 16 predicted proteins | sample 15_EM_MG_FD_202174 | JGI IMG/M metagenome (GOLD analysis project Ga0307513, IMG submission 202174) | Populus trichocarpa ectomycorrhiza microbial communities from riparian zone in the Pacific Northwest, United States - 15_EM | ecosystem: Host-associated > Plants > Roots > Unclassified | place...
GCTGGCTGCGCCGGCGGCGGCCAGCCAGGCCATCGCCAGCGAACCGGCGGCCAGCGCCGTGGCTGCCAGCGAGCCCGCGAGCGCCGCGGCCGAGAGCGCCGCACCGGCCGCCAGCGCGGCGGCGCCAGTCGCCGCAAAGCCGGCCAAGAAACCGCCGGCGAAGACCACCCGCGTGGCTGCCGGCGGCCCGCGCGAACAGTGCGGCAAGCGAGTCGACTTCGCGCTCTACCGCTGCATGCAGCAGCAGTGCGAACGCAAGCAGTGGCAACGCCACCCGCAGTGCGTGCGGTTGCGCAGCCAGGACAAGGCGACCTGACTGCGGTCATGACTGTCTGAACCGCCGCCGCCGCAAACCCCCGGGCCCGGCGTCGTAAAGTCCATGCCGCGCCGCCCCCGCACGCGGCCTCGAGGACCCAGCCGATGAACGCGCCCGTCGCGGCCCCGGCGATCGCCGCCGCCGATCGCGCCGCCCGCCAGCAGCAGGTGGTGGCCGCCCTCTCGGCGGTGCTGCCGGCGCATGCGCTGCTGTGGCGCCGCGAAGATACCGTTCCCTACGAATGCGACGGCCTCACCGCCTACCGCCAACAGCCGCTGGTGGTGGCGCTGCCCGAGACCGAGGCCCAGGTCTCGGCCGCGCTGCGCGTCTGCCACGGCCTGCAGGTGCCGGTGGTCGCACGCGGCGCCGGCACCGGGCTTTCGGGCGGCGCATTGCCGAATGCCCTGGGCGTGACCTTGTCGCTGGCCAAGTTCAACAAGATCGTCCAGATCGACCGCTTCGCGCGCACGGCCACCGTGCAATGCGGCGTTCGCAACCTCGCGATCAGCGAAGCGGCAGCGCCTTACCAGCTGTACTACGCGCCCGACCCCAGCAGCCAGATCGCCTGCACGATCGGCGGCAACGTGGCCGAAAACTCCGGCGGCGTGCATTGCCTGAAGTACGGGCTGACCTTGCACAACGTGCTGCGCGTGCGCGGTTTCACGGTCGAGGGCGAGGCGCTCCAGATCGGCTCCGAGGCCTTCGACGCGCCGGGGCTGGACCTGATGGGCGTCGTCGTCGGCAGCGAAGGCATGCTCGCGGTGACGACCGAGGTCACCGTCAAGCTGGTGCCCAAGCCGCTGCTCGCACGCTGCATCATGGCCAGCTTCGACGACATCCGCGCGGCCGGCAACGCGGTGGCCGCGATCATCGGCGCCGGCATCATCCCGGCCGGGCTGGAGATGATGGACCGGCCGATGATCGCCGCCGTCGAAGACTTCGTTCACGCCGGCTACGACCTGAAGGCCGAAGCCATCCTGCTGTGTGAGAGCGACGGCACGCCGGAAGAGGTGGCCGAAGAGATCGACCGCCTGCTCGACGTGCTGACCGGTGCCGGCGCGACGCGCATGGAAGTCAGCAAGGACGAAGCCCAGCGGCTGAAGTTCTGGAGCGGGCGCAAGAACGCGTTTCCCGCCTCGGGCCGGATCAGCCCCGACTACATGTGCATGGACTCGACGATCCCGCGCAAGCGGCTGGCCGACATCCTGCTCGCGATCCAGCAGATGGAGAAGAAGTACGGCCTGGCCTGCTGCAACGTCTTCCACGCCGGTGACGGCAACCTGCACCCGCTGATCCTGTTCGACGCCAACGACGCCGAGCAACTGCACCGCGCCGAACTGTTCGGCGCCGACATCCTGGAGACCAGCGTCGCGCTCGGCGGCACGGTGACCGGCGAGCACGGCGTCGGGGTCGAGAAGCTGAATTCGATGTGCGTGCAGTTCAGCGCCGAAGAGCGCGAGCAGATGCTGCGCGTGAAGTTCGCCTTCGACCCGCAAGGCCTGCTCAACCCGGGCAAGGTGATCCCGACCCTGCAGCGCTGCGCCGAGTACGGGAAGATGCATGTGCGGCGGGGCTTGCTGGCGTTTGCGGAGTTGGAGCGGTTTTGATGCGGGTCTGCCCGGGTCATGGCTTCTGAGGGCGATGGCTTCGGCGCACTGGTCGCTGCCATTCGCCAGGCCGATCAGGCATTGGCGGCGCAAGCGGTCAAGGCCGTCAACATGGGTCTGACGCTGCGCAACTGGTTGATCGGCTACTTCATCGCGGAGTTCGAATTGCAAGGTGCGGACCGGGCTTCGTACGGCGACAAGCTGCTGCGATCGGCGGGACTCGGCGCACCGAGGCTGCCGGCCAAGAAAGTGCGGGCAGCGTCCGCACTTTCTGCGACCGCACCGGCGGCGACCGCCGAAGCACTGCTCAGCCGTCTCTCGTACAGCCACTTCGAGCTGTTGGTCGAGCAAGACGACCCGCTGAAGCGCAGCTTCTACGAAGGCCAGGCCGTACGCGGCAACTGGTCGGTGCGCGAACTCAAGCGCCAGATCGCGACGCTGTACTTCGAGCGCACGGGCCTGTCCACCGACAAGGCGGCGCTGGCCCGAATGACTGACGAGCAGGCCCGCGCGCAGACTCAGATGTCGACAGCTCGACTGCCGCAAACCCACGCCCACGTCATCCGCGACCCCTACATCTTCGAGTTCCCGGGCCTCAAACCCCAGGAAGTGATGAGTGAAGGCCAACTCGAAGACGCCCTGCTCGACAAGCTTCAGGCCTTTCTGCTGGAACTGGGCCATGGCTTCTGCTTCGAAGCGCGACAGAAACGCCTGTTGATCGGCGGCGAGCACTTCTTCGTGGACCTGGTTTTCTACCATCGCGTGCTCAAGTGCCACGTACTGATCGAGCTGAAGAACGACGCCTTCCGGCACGAGCACCTCGGCCAGCTCAACGCCTACGTCAGCTACTACCAGCGGTACGAAACGAGCGCCGGCGACCAGCCGCCCATCGGCATCCTGTTGTGCACCGGCAAGAACCAAGAGTTGGTGGAGTTTGCGTTGGCTGGCATGACCAACCATCTCTTCGTTTCGAGGTATCAGGTGCAGCTACCGGGCAAGGAGCAGATCGCGGCTTTCCTGCACCAAGCGTTGCAGGAGTTGGCGCCGTGACCGAACTCGAACGCGGCATCGACGCGCTGCAGCCCCTCATCGACCGCGTGATCGCTGCCCGCGCCGCCAAGACCGCGCTCGACATCCGCGGCGGCAACACCAAGTCCTGGTATGGCGAAGCACCGCAGGGCGAGCCGCTGGCCACGACCGCACTCACCGGCATCAGCAGCTACGAGCCCACCGAGCTGGTCGTCACCGTTCGCGCCGGCACGCCGCTGGCCGAACTCGAAGCCGCGCTCGCCGAGCGCGGCCAGTGCCTGCCGTTCGAGCCGCCGCGCTTCGCCGGCGGCGGCACCGTCGGCGGCATGGTCGCCGCCGGCCTGGCCGGGCCGGCGCGCGCCTCGCTCGGCAGCCTGCGCGACTACGTGCTCGGCGCGACCCTGCTCAGCGGCCGCGGCGAGGTGCTGACCTTCGGCGGCCAGGTGATGAAGAACGTCGCCGGCTACGACGTCTCGCGGCTGCTGGCCGGGTCGCTCGGCATCCTCGGCCTGATCTGCGAGGTCTCGCTGAAAGTGCTGCCGGTGGCGCCGGTGGTCTGCACGCTGCGCTTCCAGCTCAACGAGGCGATGGCGCTGCAGCGGCTCAACGACTGGGGCGGCCGGCCGCTGCCGCTGTCGGCCAGCGCCTGGTGGGGCGGCATGCTCGTGCTGCGCCTGGCCGGCGCCGCGGCAGCGGTGCATTCGGCGCACGCCAAGCTCGGCGGCGAGCTCGTCGAGCCCGCGCTGGCCGAAAGCTTCTGGGCCGGCCTGCGCGACCACAGCGATGAGTTCTTCGCCGGCGCCGAGAAAGCGGTGCAGCTCGGCGCGAGCCTGTGGCGGCTGTCGGTGCCGCAGACGGCCCCGCCGCTGAAGCTGTCGGGCGAGCAGCTCATCGAATGGGGCGGCGCGCAACGCTGGCTGTGCACCAGCACACCGGCCGTGCAACTGCGCGAGATCGCCAGCGCCGCCGGCGGCCATGCCACGCTGTTCCGCAGCAACGACAAGAGCCCCGGCGCCTTCACACCGCTGAAGGCGCCGCTGGACCGCATCCACCGCGAACTGAAGGCCGCGTTCGACCCCGACGGTGTCTTCAACCGCGGCCGCCTCTACCCAGGACTGTGACCATGCTCGACTACTACAAGCGCCGTGCCACGACCTACGAACGTGTCTACCACAAGCCCGAACGGCAGACCGACCTGCGCGCGATGGAAGCCTGGCTGCCCGGCGTCTTCGCCGGCCGGCGGGTGCTCGAGGTCGCTTGCGGCACCGGCTGGTGGACCTTGCCCGGCGCCCGCGATGCCGCCAGCTGGCTGGCGACCGACCTGAACCCGGAAACGATGGACATCGCGCGCGCGAAGGCGATGCCGGCCAGCGTGCGCTTCGAGACGGTCGACGCCTACACGCTGACTGAGCTCGGCCAGCAGACCTTCGACGGCGCATTCGCCGGCTGCTGGTGGAGCCATGTGCCACTCGCCCGCCTGCCCGGCTGGCTGGCCACGCTGCATGCGCGGCTCGAGCCCGGCGCGCAGGTGGTGATGCTCGACAACAGCTTCGTGCAGACCAGCAGCACGCCGCTGGCCCGGCGCGACGACGAAGGCAACACGTACCAGGAGCGCACGCTCGACGACGGCTCGACCTACGAGGTGCTGAAGAACTTCCCGACCCGCGACGAGGCGTTTGCGATGCTCGGCCCGCGCGCGCGGGAGCCGGAGTGGATCGAATACGGCCACTACTGGATCCTGGCCTACACCCTGGCGTGATGAAGCCCCCACGCTCGTTGCGTTCGCTGCCCGCCGAGGCCTGATGCAAACCAATCTCGCCCCCGAATTCAAAGGCACCCGCGCCGGCGAGGAAGCCGAAGCCATCCTGCGCAAATGCGTGCACTGCGGTTTCTGCACCGCCACCTGCCCGACCTACCAGTTGCTCGGCGACGAGCTCGACGGCCCGCGCGGCCGCATCTACCTGATGAAGCAGGTGCTCGAAGGCGAGCCGGTCACGCGCAGCACCCAGCTCCACCTGGACCGCTGCCTGACCTGCCGCAACTGCGAGACCACCTGCCCGAGCGGCGTGCAGTACGGCAACCTGGTCGAGATCGGCCGCCAGATCGTCGAAGACCGCGTTCAGCGGCCGGCCGGCGAACGCGCGCTGCGCTGGCTGTTGAAGGAAGGCCTGACCTCGCCGCTGTTCGGCCCGGCGGTCAAGCTTGGCGGCCTCGTGCGGCCGCTGTTGCCGCAGGCCCTGAAGGACAAGCTGCCGGCGCCGGCCGGCGAGCGCGCCAGGCTGTGGCCGCAGCACGAGCACCCGCGCAAGGTGCTGCTGCTGCTCGGCTGCGTGCAGCCGGCGCTGATGCCGAACATCAACTCGGCCACCGCCCGCGTGCTCGACGCCGCCGGCATCCAGACGCTGGTGGCCGACGACGCCGGCTGCTGCGGCGCGATCCGCACCCACCTCGGCGATGTCGCCGGCGGCCGCGACCACATGCGCCGCAACATCGACGCCTGGTGGCCGCTGATCGAAGGCCTGACTTCGCAGGGCAAGGTCGAGGCGCTGGTGATGAACGCGTCCGGCTGCGGCGTCACCGTGAAGGAATACGGCCACGCGTTGGCCGACGACCCCGACTACGCCGACAAGGCGCGCCGCGTCAGCGGGCTGACGCGCGACCTGAGCGAGCTGCTGCCGAGCCTGGTGCCGGCATTGAAAGGCCGGCTGCGTTCAACGCGCCCGCGCCCGTTGGCCTTTCATCCGCCATGCACCTTGCAGCACGGCCAGCAGTTGCGCGGCGGCGTCGAAGGGCCTTTGAGCGAACTCGGCTTCGACGTCAAGCTGGCCCCCAGCGAGAGCCACCTGTGCTGCGGCTCGGCCGGCACCTACAGCGTGCTGCAGCCCGCGCTGGCCCACGCGCTGCGTGACCGCAAGCTGAAGGCGCTGGCGCCGCTCGACGCGCAGGTCATCGTCTCGGCCAACATCGGCTGCATCCAGCATCTGCAGACTGGCACCACGACCCCGGTGCGCCACTGGGTCGAGGTGCTGGACGAGGCACTGGGCTGAGAGATCGAGCCGTGAATGGGCGCGCCGGTTGCCGTAAGCTCGGGTAGGTCCGGGCGGCACCGGCTGTACTGGCCGCGAACCGACATGAATGAAGCACCCGAGCAGCCATGAGCCAGGGGACGGCGAGCGGTTCGCCGATGACCGGCGCGCATGCGTCGGATCCGGCGCTGTCCAAGGACGATTGGCGCACAGTGTTCGCGCTGCTCGACACGGCCCTCGAACTCGAGCCCGCGGCGCACGCCGACTGGCTCGAATCGCTGGGCGCCGAGCACGACAAGCTGCTGCCGATGTTGCGCACGCTGCTGCACGATCAGCCGGCGATGGCGGCAAGTGGCTTCATGCAGCCGCCTCCAGGCATCGCGTCGAGTGCGCCCCGACCGGCGAGCCCGCCCGAACCGGCGCCGCGAGACCTCGTCGGTCCGTATCGGCTGCTGCGCGAGATCGGCCAGGGTGGCATGGCCAGCGTCTGGCTGGCCGAGCGCGCCGACGGCCTGCTCGACCGCCGGGTCGCGTTGAAGCTGCCGCACGCGAGCCTGGGCAGCAGCAGCTTCGCCGAGCGCATGGCGCGGGAGCGCAACATCCTTGCATCGCTCACGCATCCGAACATTGCACGGCTCTACGACGTGGGGACCGCAGCCGATGGCCGGCCCTTCCTCGCGCTGGAATACATCGATGGCCAGCCGATAGACACCTATGCGGCCACCCGGGCCTCGAGCGTGCGCGAGCGTGTCGAACTCGTCATCCAGGTGGCGCGCGCGGTGGCCCATGCACATGCCCAGCTCGTCGTGCACCGCGACCTGAAACCGTCGAACATTCTTGTCGATGCCGAAGGCCGCGCTCACCTGCTCGACTTCGGCATCGCCAAGCTGATCGATCCGCCGCAGGACGGAGCGGCCGAGGACGCCCAGGCTACCCTGATGCTCGGCCGTGCGCTGACCCCGGACTACGCGTCGCCCGAACAGATACGCGGGGACGCCATCGGCACCGCCTCCGATGTCTACTCGCTCGGCATCGTGCTCTTCGAACTGCTCGCGGGCGCGCGCCCCTACCGACTCCCACGCGAAGCGGGCGCGGCGGCGCTGGCCGAGCTTGTCGCCCAGGTCGATGTGCCGCGCCCCAGCGCCGTAGCGGCCGATGCCGGCCTGTGCAGGCAGCTCCAGGGCGATCTCGACGCCATCGTCGGCCGGGCACTGCGCAAGCCCATCGGCGAGCGTTACGCGACCATCGATGCGCTCGCCGACGATCTCGAGCGTCACTTGCGCGGCGAGCCCGTCAGGGCCCGCCCCGACTCGCGTTGGTATCTGGCGGAGCGTTGGGTCCGCCGGCACAAGCTGGAGACCGCCGTCGCCGCGGCCATCCTCGTCGCCGTGCCGGCCGGCGCGGTGGCGCAGGCCGCGGTGCTTGCCGCCATCGGCGCAGGCGCCACGATTGCGCTCTGGCAGATGCGGGTGGCACGCCAGCAAGCGGGGGCGGCAAGGAACGAGACCGCACGTGCCGAACAGGTCAAGGACTTCACGCTGTCCATCCTGCAGGCGGCCAATACCGATGCCGGCGCCGGTGGGGCGACCACGGTAGCCGACCTGCTGAAGGCCGCCCAGTCGCGCATCGAGGTCGAGCTCGCGGGGCGGCCCGAGATCTCGGTCGAGTTGATGACGTCGGTGGGTGACGGTCTGCTCGGCCTGGGTCAGTTCGACGATGCGGCTGACATCCTTCACAAGGCGGTCCGGCTCGCGAAGTCCGAGTTGGGTCCGAGGCATCCGCACACGCCGGCCGCCATGGTGGCGTACGCCTCGGTGCTCGTAAACCTCAACCGCTGGAGCGAGGCGATTCCGCTGCTGCTGCCGGCCATCGCCGAGGCCCGGCGCCGGCACTTGACGCGCGTTCTCGTCGACGGGCTGCGCTGGCTCAGCTCCTGCAGCCTGCAGTCCGGCGACTTCGACGCTGGCGTGGCGCACTCGCAGGCCGCGATCGATGCGGTCGTGGCGGCCGGAAACGCGGCGCGCAAACTCGACGCCGTCAACGCCTGGGCGTCGATGGGCAGCGCACTCGATGCCGCGCAGCGCGCAGGCGTGGCCGATGCGGCGCGGCGCTCGCTCGCCCACGCGAGGGAGCTCTACGGAGACCGCACCACGGAGTCGGTGCTGATGGTGCGCATTCTGCTGGCCAAGGGCCTCGCGACGGAAGGCCGCGACGTCGAAGCGCTCGCCGAACTGGACTCGGCACTGGCCGACACCATCCAGTTTTTCGGGCCGACGTATCCGAGGATCGAGGCCATCGCCAATTTCCGCGGGCACGTACGCCTCAACGCCGGCGACGTGGCCGGCGCAATCGCGGACTTCCGGATGCAGTTGGCGGCCGGCAGCCCGACCAACGGCGTCGCCGGCGTGAACCTCGGCCTCGGGCACTCTTCGCTCGCCAAGGCGCTCGCTGCGGCGCGCCTGGACGAAGAGGCCTTGCAGCACTACGAGATCAGCGAGCGCCTGTTTCGCGAGGCGACCGATGCGGGCCATCCGCATGCTCTGCGCTCGTTGTCGGTGCGCGCGTTCCTGCTCATGCGGCTCGGCCGCCTCGACGAGGCCGAGCAGGGCTTCAGTGCCATCGCCGAAGCGCCCTGGCGTGGCAGCGATCAGGAGCGGGCGGCGCACCTCGGGCGCTTGAGCAAGCTGCGCAGCCTGCAGGGCCGCCATGAGGATGCGATCACGCTCGCCCGCGAGTCTGTCGAGGCTTTGCGTGCGAATCCTGCGACCATCATTCGCGCGACCGCGATGGGCGCTCTCGGCACGGCGTTGCTGGCCGCCGGTCGCGCCGCGGAAGCGATCGAGCCGCTGCGGGTGGCGGCACTTTTGTACGCCGAAAAGCAGCTGATGATGTCGCCCGACCAGGCCGATGCCATCGCGGCGCTCGCCGACGCCGAGGCGGCGCTCGGGTCGCTGCCCGCATCCGCTGCGAATCCGTGACGCGTGCGATTCGCCCCGGCGAGCAGAAGCTCGTGCGGATTGCGGCGCGCCTGTCGGATGTCTTGCTGTCTGCGGGTTGGCAGCGCGAGACCGGCCGCGTAAGCTCGCGCGCTTGCGGCGCGCTCCGCCGCGCAGGAGCTCGGGATGAAACCTCTTTCGGTGCTGGTGGCGGCCGCTGCCTTGCTGGCCGGCTCGCCCGCCTGCGCGCAAGGCGTCTACACCAAGATCGCCACCTACGGCTGTTTCTACGGCACCTGCCAGCCGGGCTTGCCGGTGACGCAGATGGTCGAGGCCGCGCCGGGCAGCTTCGTCGGTAGCCTGACCTTCGGCGCGCTCTACACGCTCGGATCGAGCGGCGAGTTCAGCGCCGTCCATTCCCTCGACAACTACTTCGTCGGCATCGGCACGCCGCTGCACGCGAGCGACGGCGCGTTCTACTTTCCTGCCCCGAGCGGCGGCGCGAACGCCGCGCTCTACAAGCTCGATCTCGCCGGGCAGACGGTGCAGACCCTCGCGACGCCGGCGGTCTACGACGCGCTGACGCCGGTCGAGACGCCCGACCAGGTGCTGCACAGCGCGTCGGTGCCGGTGAATGGCGAGGGCGAGACCTTCACGGTCACGCTCGACGGCGAAGTCAGCGCCGGCGTTGCCGTGCCGAAGAGCGGATCGATCGGCACCTTGCTGGTCGCGAGCGACGGCACGCTCTACGGCTTGACGACGCCGTGGGGCGGCTCCGACTCAAGCCTGATCCGCTTCCAGCCGAGCGGCCGCTATCGCACCGTCTCGACCTTCCCGCGTGCCAACGCGTCGCTGATCGAGGCCTCCGACGGCAACTTCTACGGCTGCAACAGCAACTCGCTGTTCCGCCTCACGCCTGCCGGCGCCTACACCGCGATCTACACCTTTCCCGGCGGTGGGCTCGGATCCGCCGTGTACGGCTGCGGCATCCAGGCGAGCGATGGCAATCTGTACGGCACGACCTCCGAGGGTGGCGCCTACGGCTACGGCACGGTTTTTCGCGCGACATTGGACGGGCAGGTCGCGACCGTCTATTCGTTCACCGGCGATGACCAGGCACAGCATCCATCGCAGTACGTGCCCGGCCTCGTGCAGGGAAGCGACGGCAAGCTCTACGGCCAGACCTCGGGCCCGTACGCGAATTCGCCCGGCAGCAACATCGGCGCCACCACCTACAGCCTCGATCTCGGCTTGCCCCGGCCGCTGCCGGCGATCGTGCGCGCCTCGTCGCGGCGCGCGCCGGCGGGATCGACCATCGTCGTCACCGGCCGCTCCTTCCTCGGCACCACAGCGGTCACCTGGAACGGCATACCGGCGAGCTTCACAGTGAAGGCGGCCGAATACCTCGAGGTGACCCTTCCCGCAGGCGTGAAGGGCGGCAAGCTGACGGTCACGACGCCGAACGGCAGCGTGACGAGCACGTTTGCGATTCGCGTGGGATAGGCGCCGGCCCCGAGCGTCGATCGGGTTGGCGCCGATTCGCCGGTGGCCCGGTGGATTACCTCGATCGCGGTCTTGAGCGGCCGTGCGGGCTCGGAGATACTGTTTCACGCCGTGTATGTCCAAAGGAGTCGCTCGTGATGAAGAAGATCGCCTTGCCGCTGGTGGGTGCCGCGTTGCTTTGCGCTGCGAGCGCCTTTGCTGGAACTGCCAAATTCGATTCCGGCGGCAGCGGTGGCCGGTTCGGTGACATCTACAAGGCGGATCGCCTCTATTCGACCCAGAACGGATCCGGCGCCATCGGCGGCACGGCCGTCACTCCTTCGCTGGTGTCGAATGGCCAGGCGATCGAGAACAGCGCGTACACATCGCTCTTCAACAGCCTGCGCGAAGGTGTCGAGGAATACCGGTTCGACGTGCCCAACGGCACCTACCTGCTGACGCTCGAATTCGTCGAGATGCTGCAGAACGGCCCGAACCTGCGGCGCTTTTCGGTGCTGGCCGAAGGCGTGCCGCTACTTTCCGATTTCGACATCTATGCGCTTTACGGCCGCAACTATGCGGTGACCTATCAATTCGCGGTGACCGTCTCTGACGGCCAGTTGAACGTCACCTTCCCGGCCTCGGTCGGCCAATCGACGATCTCGGGCATCTCGGTCGACACGCTGAGAGCCGACGGCCGGGCGCCGAAAGCGCCGACCCAGGTCGCAGCGCTCGGCGGCTACTACCGCAACATCGTCAGCTGGCCGGACCAGACCGAACCCGACCTGGCGGGCTATCTCGTGAGCCGTGCGACGGCAGCCGCCGGCCCTTACACGCTGCTCACGCCGAAGCCGATTCCGGTCAGCCGCTATTTCGATGATGCCGTGACACCGTTCGCCGCCAGCTACTACAAGGTGGCCGCGGTCGATGTGTTCGGCAACCAGAGCGCGTTCTCGGCTGTGGTCGGCGCGGCGCCGCGCGACCGTACCCAATCGACCTTGCCGGTGTTCCAGTTGACGATTCCTCCGGATCAGTACGCGATCCTGCAGGCCAATCCGGATTCCGATTACGTCACCGCGAGTTTCACCGGCGGCGCCATCACCTTCGCCGACATCGGCGTCAAGTACCGCGGCGCGACGAGTCTCCTGAACGAAAAGAAGTCCTGGAAGATCAATTTCAAGAAAAACACCCCCTTCGAGGGCCGCGACAAGTTGAACCAGAAGGCGGCGGGCCTGGACAGTGGTTTGCTGGCGGAATGCATGTCATCCGCGCAAGTCAGCGTCGTCTCGACGCTGGTCGGCAGCTGCCGCCTCACGCACCTCGAAGTCAATGGTGAATTCGTCGGCGTCTTCAGCCGGATCGAGGAGATCGATGACGATTTCTTCAATGCGCGGGGAATCAATCCGAAGGGCCAATTGCTCGAGGCGCAAGGGCCGAGCAATGCCAATTTCCGCATCCTGGACGATTATTCGATCGCGTGGGACGACCACAGCGACAACGAAGACGGCTACCCGGCGCTGTCGGAGCTGGTGCAGACCGTCAACAACACGTCCGACGCCGACTTTCCCTCCGTGGTGTCGTCGATCGTCAACGTCGATGCGTATCTCGACTACTTCGCCGCGATGATGGTCGACGGCGATTGGGATCACGTCGGCCACAACTACTACATGTACCGAAGCCCCGACAGCCCGGTCTGGGAAGTGATTCCGAAGGACTACGACCAGGCCTTCTCGGTAAGCGCGCTTTCGCTTCTGTATGGCGTGAAGACCACGCCGAATCAGGCGCTCGTGACGTACAACGTGCTGACCTCGCGGATCTTGAACGTGCCGCTCTTCCGGCAGCGCTATGTCGACAAGATGGGCGAGTTGCTGACATCGCAATTCACGCAATCGATTCTGAATTCGCGCATCAACGACCTGCACAACGCGATCGCGGACGATGCGCACCGCGATGTCTACAAGCGCTGGCGCGAAGACAATGCAGCGTTCGACCAGTCGCCGGCGGCTTTGCAGAGTTTCGTGTCGCAGCGCATTGCCTACATCAATGCGAATCTCGCGAGCGTGTCGCCGAACCTGCCGCGAACGCCGTTGCTCAATGAACTCGTCGCCGACAACCGGACCGGCATCGTCACCACCGCGGGTGCGCACAGCCCGTGGCTGGAACTCCACAACCCAACCGCCCAGGCTTATAACCTGACGGGCCACTACCTGACGAACAACCCGGCCCAACCGACGTTGTGGAAGTTCCCCGATGGCGTGGCCATCCCGGCGGGCGGCTATCTTCTGGTGTGGCTCGACAACCTGCCGGCCGCCGGCGAGTTGCACGCCTCGTTCGCGCTCAACCCGAAGGGCCAGGCGATCGCCCTCTATGCGCCCGGCGCCGGCGGCACGACAAGCTTGCTGGACACGATCGCCTACCGCGCGCTCGCGCCCGACGTGTCCTACGGACGGCGCACGAGCGGCTCGGCGCTCTGGGCGCCGCAGGTCACGCCGACGCCGCTCGGAGCGAACCAGGGTCGTCCGTAGCGACGCGGTGGCCCATGGACCGGCGTCTCTTCCTGGTCGGCAGCACGAGCTTCGCGCTCGCGGCCTGCGCCCAACCGTTGCGGCCGAGCCTGCCGGCCGGCGAGGCCAGCCTGCCCGCGGCTTCGCCGTCGTCGGCGCCGTACGCGCTGCTGCGCGGCGGCGTGCCGCACCACCTGACGCCCGAGCAGGAGTCGCAGCGCGTCACCGCCAGCCCGGCGCCGGCCGGCGCGCCGGGGCGCTGGATCGCCCGTGCCGCGCTGCCGCTGCCGCGCAGCGAGATGGCCTGGGCGACGGTTGCCCAGGGCCGCATGCACATCGTCGGCGGCTACGGCGAAGGCGCCGTCAACCGCGCCTACCACCACATCTACGACCCCGCGGCCGATCGCTGGCTGGTCGGCGCGCCGCTGCCGCGCGGCGCGAACCACGTCGCGGTCGCGGCGGAAGGCGGCCGGGTCTACGCGTTCGGCGGCTTCACCGAACAGAACCGGCGCTCGGACGCGAACGCCTACGTCTACGAGATCGCCAGCGACCGCTGGTCGGCCATCGCGCCGCTGCCGCGGCCGCGCGGCGCCGCTGCAGCCGTCGTGCTCGACGGCCGCATCCACCTGATCGGCGGCGCTTCCGAGCCGGCTGCCGAGCGCGCAAGCGTCGGCTGGCACGAGGTCTACGAGCCGGGCGTCGACCGCTGGAGCGTGCGCAAGCCGCTGCCCGGCGCGCGCGACCACGTCGGCTGCGTCGCCGACGGCGGGCGCATCCACGTGATCGGCGGCCGCTTCAACACCTTCGAATACAACACCGCCTTGCACCACGTCTACCTGCCCGCCGCCGACACCTGGGAGCTGCGCGCCCCGCTGCCGACCGAGCGCTCGGGCCACGGCCTGGTGGTCTACCGCGGCCGCTACTTCGCGATGGGCGGCGAAGGCGGTTTCCTCGTCGGCGGCGTGCCGCGCCAGGCCAAGGTCTTCGGCCAGATGGAGAGCTACGACCTGGCGGCCGATACCTGGCAGCAGCATGCCCCGATGACGACGCCGCGCCATGCCGTCGGCGCCGTCGCGATCGGCGACTGGGTCTTTGTCGCCGGCGGCGGCGCGGTGCTCGGCGGCGCCGTCCAGTCGGCGGTGCACGAGGCGTTCACGCTCGGATAGCGCCTGCTGCATGGCGCTCAACCTCGTCTGGATCGCCTTCATCCTGATCGGCTTCGTCGTCGCGCTGCTCAGGCTGGCGCAGGGCGAGCTGACCGTCTTCACGACCGTGCTGACGGCGCTGTTCGACACCGCCAAGACCGGCTTCGACATCTCGCTCGGCCTGGCCGGCATCATGAGCCTGTGGCTGGGCATCATGAAGATCGGCGAGCGGGCCGGCATGATTGCGCTCTTCGCGCGCGCGATGGCGCCGCTGTTCCGGTGCATCTTCCCCGAGGTGCCGCCCGGCCACCCGGCCGGCGGCAGCATCGCGATGAACTTCAGCGCCAACATGCTGGGCCTGGACAACGCGGCCACGCCGCTGGGCCTGAAGGCGATGCGCGAGCTGCAGGAGCTCAACCCTGTCAAGGACGCCGCCAGCAACCCGATGGTGATGTTCCTGGTGCTGAACACCGCCGGCATCACGCTGATCCCGAGCTCGGTGATCGCGATTCGCCAGAGCATCGCCGCCGAGCAGGGGCTGGCCGGCTTCAACGGCGCCGACATCTTCCTGCCGACGCTGATAGGCACCTTCATCTCCTTCGCCGCCGGGCTGCTGGCCGTCGCTTGGGTGCAGCGCATTCGCCTGCTGCAGTGGCCGCTGCTGGCCTTCTTCGGCGGCTTCGCGGCGCTGATGGGGCTGCTGTACCTCGCGTTGCGCGGGCTGCCGCCGGCGGGCCTGGCGCAAGCCATCGGCCTGCTCGGCAGCGGCCTGATCTTCGGCGTCATCGTGCTCTTCGTCGCGGTCGGCGCCTGGCGGCGCATCAACGTCTACGAGGCTTTCGTCGACGGCGCGAAAGAAGGCTTCGGCGTCGCGGTGCAGATCATCCCGTACCTGATCGCGATGCTGGCCGCGATCTCGGTCTTTCGCAGCACCGGCTGCATGGATTACGTGGTCGGCGCGATCGCCGCCGCAGTCACCGCGCTCGGGCTGAATGCCGACTTCGTTCCGGCGCTGCCGGTCGGCCTGATGAAGACGCTGTCGGGCAGCGGCGCGCGCGGCCTGATGGTCGACGTGATGAAGACCTACGGCGTCGACTCTTTCGAAGGCCGGCTGGCGGCGATCATCCAGGGCTCGACCGAGACCACGTTCTACGTGCTGGCGGTCTACTTCGGCAGCGTCGACATCAAGAAGACGCGGCAAGCGCTGGCCTGCGGCCTGTTTGCCGACGCGGTGGGCGTGGCGGGCGCGATCGCGGTCGGCTACGCGTTCTACCGCTGAGCGGCTGGCCGGCCAAGCTCGGCATCGGCTGGAAGGCTCGTCGCTTCGGTTCGCGCTGATCCGGTTTAAGCTGGCGGCACCCAGAGTCCAGAGGATTCGTGATGCTGCAAATGCGCCCCGGCTGCGAGTGTTGTGACCGCGATCTTCCCGCCGATTCGGCGGACGCGCGCATCTGCACTTTCGAGTGCACGTTCTGCGCCGATTGCACCGATCGACGCCTCGCCGGCATCTGCCCGAACTGCAGCGGCGATCTGGTGCAACGCCCGCGCCGGCCGCCCGCGGCGCTGGCCCGACATCCGCCTTCGACGATGCGCGTCTTCAACCCCGCCGGCTGCGCGGCGGCCGACTGAACGGTCCGTCAAAGCTCGCGCAACGCCGACGTCACCGGCAGCCGCGCCGCCCTGACCGCCGGAAACAGGCCGCCGATGAAGCCGATCGCGAGCGCCCATTTCAGCCCCGTCCACAGCAGATCGGGCGACACGCGCAGCTCGAAGCTGAGCTTGCCGACCGACCCGGCCGCCATCGTCGAAGCGCCGTAGCCGTTGAAGATGAGGTAGGCCAGCAGCCCGCCGATAACACCGCCCGCCAGCGCCAGCAGCATCGTTTCCAGCATCACCGCCACCACCACCGGCAAGCCGGGGAAGCCGATCGCGCGCAAGGTGGCGATCTCGCGGGCGCGCGCCGCGACCGCGGCGAACATCGTGTTCAGCGCGCCGAACATCGCACCGATGGCCATGATCGCGCCGACCGTGATGCCGATGACGCGCAGCACCTTGGTCACCTGCTCCGACTGCTTGGCAAAGTAGTCGAGCGTGGTGTTCACGTCGACCTTGAGCTGCGGGTTCGCTTCGAGTGCGCTCTTGAAGGCGCCGAAGGCCTGCGGGTCGGCCAGCTTCACCGTCACCGAGGCCCGGCCGCTGCCGCGGCGGTAGGTGTCGGCGACGACGGTCGCGTCGCCCCAGATCTCGGATTCCATCGCGTCGCCGGAGGCGAAGATGCCGGCGACGGTCCACTTCTGGTTGCCCAGCTTCACTTCGTGGCCGGGCTCGAGGCCGGCGAACTGCCGGGCCGCGCCGCGGCCGACGACGAGCTCGCGCAGGCCGGGCGTGAAGCGCTTGCCGGCGACGATCTTGATCTGCGGCCGCACGGCCCAGGTCTGTTCGCTGACGCCGCGCAGCTGCACGCTGCCTTCTTCGTCGGGGCCGCCGCCCTTGATCGGAAGGTTGGCCGCGACGACCAGCTCGCTGGTCGCCAGCGGCTCGCCCTTGTCGTTGCGCGCGATGCCGGGCGCCTGCTGGATCAAGGTCACGCTCTCGCGGTCGAGCACCGACGCCACCTCCGACGCCGACGCGCCGCGCATCACGATCGCGGTGTCGATGCCGCCGGTCTTGCGCAAGGTCTCGGCATAACCTTCGGCCATCGCGAGCAGCGCCACCAGCACGCCGACGACGCCGGCGATGCCGACGACGATGACCGCCGACGCGCCCAGGCGCTGGCGCAAGGTGCTGATGCCGACCGCGGCCACCGACTGCGCCTGCCGGCCGCGCCGCGTCAGCAGCAGCCACCCGCCCAGCACCAGCGCCAGCCCGATGGCGCCGGGCCAGGGCAGCATCACCCAGACCGCCATCGCGGCGATCAGGAAGACGAACAGCAGGACGTTGATCAACCAGCGCACGCGCTTCTCCTCGGGGTGCTTGTTGCTCGCCGCGTTTCAGCGCCCGGCGAGGGCGTCGACGATGTTCAGCCGCATCGCGTTCCAGGCCGGCAGCGCGCCGACCGCGACGCCGATCGCGACCATCAGCACCAGGCCCAGGACCCAGCTGCTGGCGCCCACCGACGGCAGGTTCAGCATGCCGCCGCTGCCCGCGCTAACCGCGGGGATGACCACGCTCGCCAGCGCCAGGCCGAGAATGCCGCCGAGCACCAGCAGCAACACCGATTCGGCCAGCACCATCGCGAGCACGCTGCGCGCCGAAAAGCCGATCGTCTTCAGCACCGCGATCTCGCTGGTGCGTTCGCGGACCGCCTGCATCATCGTGTTGCCCGACAAGAGCAGCAGCGTGAAGAACACCGCGCCCATGATCGAGCCGACGATGAGGCCGATGTCGGCCAGCTGCTTCATCCACGACGCGGTCGCCGCCTGTTCGGTCTGGGTGCGCGTTTCGTGGTCGGAATTGGCCGACAGCGCGTCGATCGCCTTCGCCACCCGGTCGGCCTGGTTGACGTCGACGACGCGTGTCACGTACCAGCCCACCGCGCCCTGGTTGTACGGCGTCGTTTCGTCGAAGTACTTCCAGTTGAGCAGGAACATCTGGTCGAAGAAGCCGCCGGTCTTCTTGTCGGTGGCGTGCAGGATGCCGACGATGTCGAACTGCCAGTTCTTGCTGCCGGCCCGGTCGGGAAAGATCTGCGACTGCAGCGGCACGTGGTCGCCGACCTTCCAGCCGTACTTGCGCGCCAGCTGCTCGCCGATCAGCGCGCCGGTGCGCGTCTCGGCGAAGGCTTTGCGCTGGTCCGCGCTCACCGCGACCTCGGGGAACAGGTCCAGGTAGTTCGGCGCGATGGCGAAGCTGAAGACCTGGTTGTGCGGGTCTTGATAAGCGCCGCCGAACCAGTTGGCATGCGTCACCGCCTTCACGCCGTCGACCCGTTCGATCTGCCCGAGCAGCGACTTCGGCAGCGGCTGGATGAACGACAGCTTCGCACCCGTCTGCAACCGCGCCGCGCCGTTCGCGCTCTGCCCGGCCTGCGCGAACGAGGTGCGCACCGCATCGAGCAGGCCGAACAGCAGGAAGGCCGCGATGATCGACACCAGCGTCAGCAGGGTGCGCGTCTTGCGCCTGAACAGCGAAGCCCAGACGAGGTGCAGGTATTTCATCGCCCTCTCCTTGTGTCCTGGTGGATCAGGCCGTCGTCGCCTGTTCGACCAGGCTGCCCTTGTCGAGGTGCACCGTGTGGTTGGCGTACTCGGCGGCCTTCGGGTCGTGGGTGACCATCACCACCGTCTTGCCGTGGTCGCGGTTCAAGGCGCGCAGCAGGCCGAGCACGTCTTCGGCCGATTGGCGGTCGAGGTCGCCGGTGGGTTCGTCGCAGACCAGCAGCGCGGGGTCGGAGACGATCGCGCGCGCGATCGAGACCCGCTGCTGCTGGCCGCCGGACAGCTCGGTCGGCTTGTGCACCGCGCGGTCGGCGAGGCCGACGAGCTGCAGCGCGATCGATGCCCGCTTCTTGCGTTCGCCGGCCGACAGCTTGGTCAGCAGCAGCGGCAGCTCGACGTTGCGCTGCGCCGAAAGCATCGGCATCAGGTTGTAGAACTGGAACACGAAACCGACCTTGGCCGCGCGCCACTTCGCCAGCGCGCCGGCGCCGAGCTGGTCGATGCGCTGGCCGCCGACGGCGATGCTGCCGCCGGTGGGCAGGTCGAGGCCGCCGATCAGGTTCAGCAGCGTGGTCTTGCCCGAACCCGACGGGCCCATCAACGCGATGAAGTCGCCTTCTTCGACATCGAGGTCGATGTGGTGCAGGACTTCGACCTTCTGTTTGCCGCGTTCGTAGACCTTCGAGAGGTCGCGGATCTCGATCAGCTTGGCCATCCAGGCCCTCCTTCGATCAACGTGCTTCGCCTTCGATTCTGACCTCGGCGCCATTCAGCAGCTCGGGCGGCGGCGACAGCACCACGCGCTCGCCCACCTTCAGGCCTGCCGGCACCAGCTTCATCGCGCCGACATCCTGCGCCGCCGGTGTGACGGCGCGCTGCTGCACCCGGCCGTCGGCGACGACGAAGACGACGCTCTGCCCGCCGCGCTGCGCCAGCGCCTGCGGCGGCACCAGCACGCCCTTCGGCGCTTGCGTGGGCGTGGCGCTGGGCTTGGCGGCGAGGAACGAAACGCGCACGCCCATGTCGGGCACCAGCCGCGCGTCTTTCTGCTCCAGCGCCACGCGCACTTTCACCGTCGCCTTGCCGCGGTCGGCGGCCGGCACGATGGCGATCACGTGGGCGGCGATCTTCCAGTCGGGGTAGGCGTCGAGCACGGCTTCGCACGGCATCTCGGGCTTGACCTGCCCGATGTAGGCCTCGTTGACATCGACATCGACTTCGAGCGAGTCCATGTCGACGATGGTGCCGACGCCGGTGCGCGTGAAGCCCCCGCCGGCCGACAGCGGCGAGACGATCTCGCCGACCTGCGCCGCCTTCACGGTGACGATGCCGGCGAACGGCGCGCGGACCACCGTGTAGTCGAAATTCACCTGCGCCTGGGCGGCTTGCGCACGCGCCGCGTCGACCTCGCGCCGGCGCGCATCGAGCTGCGCGGTGACGGTCGCGACCGCCGTGCGCGCCTGCTCGGCCGCCTGCTTCGACAGCATGCCGCTGGCGGCCAGCTCGTCCTGCCGGCGGGCATCGGCCTGGGACTGCGCGAGCTGCGCCTGGGCCTGGGCCACCTGGGCCTGGGCCGACTGGATGTTGGCCTGCGCCACGTTCAGCCCGGCGCGCAGCGCACTGTCTTCGAGGCGCGCGATGACCTGGCCTTTTTCGACGCGCACGCCTTCTTCGATCAAGACCTGCGTCAAGGTGCCGGTGATCTGCGTCGAAACGGTCGCCGCGCGCCGCGCCGTGACGTAGCCGGTGGCCTGCAGCACCACGCCGCCGGCCGCGCCGGCGCCGCCCGGCGCGGTGGCGCTGGCCACCTGCACGACGAGCGGCCGCCCGACCAGGAACCACCACGCGGCGCCGGCCAGCAGGGCGAGGACGACGACGCCGCCGAGCACCGGCCACAACCAGCGCGGCGCGCCCCCGCCTTCGTCGTCGCGCTCCTTGCCTTCAATGCGCAACTCGTTCAACAGGTTCGCGTCGATAGCGTCGGTCCTCGGGGGTTCGGCAAACCCCGATCTTGCCATCGCTCCATGGGGCGTAGGTTCTTGACCCAGACGCGGTCGCCGTGTTCGGCCGTCGATTGTCTCCGCAACGCGGAGACAATTTCCTCGCCGCAGCCGGCCATCACGCCACCGAACAAGGCGGCGTGGCGACCTTCCATCAACCGGACAAAGCCGCCAGGTTCAGCACGTGGGACCGGCCCAGCCACAGCGCGCAATCCCGATGGTCGCGCAACTCGTCGCCGGTGTTGGGATGCACGAACACGTCCAACGCACCATGGTTCAGCGCGAGCCAAGCGACGACATCCGAAAAGCCGGCCGCCGGGAACGCCAGCTGGTAGCTCCACATCGGGTGCGGGCCCACCGGCTTCTCGTGGAAACGACCCATCTCGATGCGGCCGGCCAGTTCGACATCGATGATCTCGCGCAACGCCCAGGCCGCCTCTCGGCTGGCAGCGTCGAAATAGACGTGGGCATGCCAGCTGTCGATGATGGAAGGATCTCGAGAGGGCATGGTTCCCCGCGTCAGGTCGGTCGGTCGCGCGATGCTACGCCGCATTTGATAGCGTGCAATGATGGCGACGGGCAAGCGTCGAAGACCGCCGGCTTCGCAGTCCCAAAACGCGGAAATCTCTCGGCCGATGTCGATTTCAGCGATCCCGATTCGTCGTCATGGCAGAACCGCCGATTGATCCCGAATCGCTTCGGGGCCGTGCGGCACAACCACCCACTCAAGGAGAACGACGATGCGTGTCATGGTGATGGTGAAAGCCACGAGCGAGTCGGAGGCCGGCAAGATGCCCGGCACCGAACTGCTGGCAGCGATGGGCAACTTCAACGAAGAACTCGTCAAGGCCGGCGTGATGCTCGCCGGCGAAGGCCTGCACCCCAGCGCCAGAGGCAAGCGGGTGCAGTTCTCGGGCAGCCGGCGGACGGTGGTCGATGGGCCGTTCGCGCAGACCCGGGAACTCGTCGCCG